>Ga0080013_1000991_pt1 | contig 38679 bp, 22 predicted proteins | sample ETNvirenome_6_85_FD_69236 | JGI IMG/M metagenome (GOLD analysis project Ga0080013, IMG submission 69236) | Marine viral communities from the Pacific Ocean - ETNP_6_85 (SPADES assembly) (version 2) | ecosystem: Environmental > Aquatic > Marine > Oceanic | place: Pacific Ocean | collected 2013-06-19 | reverse complement strand
AGACCCAGATCAGTATGTTAAAATAGACGCGAGATATTTCCGGCCACATGAGGTTCCTTATTTGTTGGGAGACCCTTCGAAGGCGAAAAAGGCCCTCTCGTGGAAACCGCGTGTAAAATTTGATGAGTTGGCCTGGATGATGTATGACACGGATTTAGAAGAGGTAAAGAGGAGGAGTTAAAATGGCAAAGTGCTTAGTTACAGGACATAAGGGATATATTGGCTCGCGCCTTTATGCTGAATTGATTAATCGTGGCCACGAAGTGTTGGGTATTGATTTAACGGACGATGTTTCACATGACGTAATCACAGCTTTGGCTGAGGACAAGAATGGAGAGTTCCACCCCCACTATGCATCGTTCAACGCCGAATATATTTTTCATTTAGCTTGCTGGCCGCGAATCGGCCTCTGCTTGGAACAGCCTGTTGAAACCATGCGGAATAATGTATTGGCCGGCTCTGTTCTTCTGAATTTTGCTAGTAAAAATGAGTCCGTGAAGAGAGTAATTTACTCGTCATCTTCTTCGGTTGTTGGAAACGGCGAGGGCCCCACCAATCCTTATGCTCTTCAAAAATTTGTTACAGAGCAAGAATGTGGAATTTATTCGGGCGTTTATGGGTTGGATACTGTATGCTTAAGATACTTTAATGTTTATTCTGAAGATCAGTGTGCCGACAATCCTTATGCGACTGCAGTAGCTAACTGGCGCCGAGCATTATTGGAGGGCGCCCCTCCGTTCATTACCGGCGACGGAGAACAACGAAGGGACATGGTGTATGTAGAAGATGTAGTCTCAGCCAATATTCATTGTATGGAGCACCCAGAGCGCTTTGCTGGCCAGGTATTTGATGTCGGAACCGGCGAAAATATCTCCTTAAATGAGATAAAAGCAATCGTGAACCAATACCATGATGTTGAGTTTGAGTATACCGCCCCGCGTCCCGGCGAGGTGGCCGCCACACGCGCCAATACCGAACAGTTGGCTGCTAATGGCTGGAGAGCTAGCATTTCTATTAACGAGGGTATCCATCGCTGTTTTAATTTCAAGGCGCCAAATCATGGCTAGTTCCGATACAATCGGTCTCGTGGGCCAAGGGTTTGTGGGCACAGCTGTCCGTGAGGGCATGAAAAACCATTTCATTATTGAAACATATGATAAGTTTAAAGACGATCTTTCTACCTGTACCTCTTTGAGAGAATTGTGTACAAAATCTAAAATTGTTTTTACGTGTTTGCCAACACCAATGAGAAAAGACGGCTCGTGTGACTTGAGTATTTTGGAAAGTACCATTCATGATATAAACAATTTCAATCTAGGGAACATCGTGGTCATTAAATCCACGGTGGTACCCGGAACCACGCAGAGACTTAACGAAGAGTGTGATAATATTGATATTGTTTTTAATCCGGAATTCCTGACAGAGGCAAATTATATCGACGATTTTAAAAACCAGAACAGGATTATTATTGGTGGCAGCCGGCCAGCCACCACGGAGATTAAAAACATGTTCAGGAAAGTATTCCAGCAAACACCGATCGTTAAGACTGGATCTAAGACCGCCGAATCAGTTAAATACTTTATTAATTGTTTTTTGGCGACCAAAGTAAGTTTTGCTAATGAATTTAAGCAGATTTGTGATGCCGCTGACGTAGACTATGATAAGGTTGTAGAGTACGCGCTCTACGATAAAAGGATCGGCTCTTCTCACTTGTCTACACCAGGTCCGGATGGACGAAGAGGATTCGGGGGCTCTTGTTTCCCTAAGGACTTAAATGCGTTGGTATACTTTGCTACAATGGTTGGTGTTAGTCCAAATGTTTTAGATGGCGTCTGGAAAAAAAATTTAGAAGTTAGGCCCGAAAGGGATTGGGAATTGTTGAAAGGCCGCGCCGTTTCCGAAGAATGTTAAAAAGAAACAAACAAAATCTTAGCCAAATTCCTTTGGATAAATGGTTTAAGTAGGAGCAAAAATGAAGGATAATTTGCAACATTTAAGATATTGGGAAGAATCTGTGGAGATAGAAACGTTTAAAAGCTGGTGTCACAAAGAACAAGGGTGGAAAGACTTTATTATTGATGAAATAGAAAAAGATGAACCACGCCGCGTACTGGATATCGGCTGTGGTACGGGCCACATGGGCCTCAAAATAGTAAGTTTGCCGTATTTTTCTGATAAGCATGAGTACGTGGGGACAGAGATTACAGATAAATTTGTTAAATATAATAAAAACCAGGGACTTACATGCTTAAATACTGATTTTCTCAAGCTTCCATACAAAGATCGACATTTTGACGTCGTAATTTGTTTAGATGTAATGAACCATCAGATAGAATATGAGGATAGGGTTTTAGAACTGCTAAGAGTAACTAATAAAAAATTAATTTTCTCATTTCATTTGAACTGGGTTCAGTACCCTTATATAGAACAGCGACGTGGACATATCCACCACCACCTGTCTTTAAACAAGTTTCTCACATTTCTTAAAACAAGGGCCAATCTTGGCCTTGAGGAGGAGATACGAGGTGTTTCATTCCCAAACCCCCCAATTTCCAAATATGGCCCACATGGAGGTTGGCACACACGGCCACAAGTAATTATTATAGAACCCAAAAGGGATTAGGAACTGTTGTAAGGCCGTACAGTTTCTGAAGAATAAGGAGAAAGATAATGAAATTATCAAATCAGGCAGTAGGAGCACTAATGATGGCGCTCCAGAAATCTTTAATGGAACAAAGTGATATCGTTCCAATACTAAAAGAAATGAATTTGCAGGTTGATCCTGCAGACACATCACAATCACTATTGGTGGTAACGAACCCACCAGTTGTTTCTCTAGAGGGAGTAACTCTAGAGGAGAATGCAGACGAACTTACTATGGAGGAAGAATAAAATGGCAAGTACTCGACAAACTAAGAAAACTACAACTGAGGCCCCTCAGCACATGGGCGAAGGCGCCGTGACTGATATAGTTAAGCAGACAGTACGGGAGGCTCTCCGAGAGCAAGCGCGCGATCTTGAAAAGCACCTTACGAGTATTCATGATCGGCTAGTAGCTCTCGAAGCCGATAAATAGGTGCCGCGCTATGCATATCGGTGTTCTGAATGTAACACCGAGAGCACAATATCTCACTTACTTAAGGAGACACCCTCGGAGTGTCCTGAGTGTGGGACTACAACTACATTAACCCGACAATTATCTACTTTTACAACCTCTAAACGTGTCAACTCGCGCTTGAAGGTGGGTACGGTGACCGAAGAATTTATTGAAGAAGCCCGAGGCGACTTGGACCTCCAACGAAAAGAGCTAGACAGGAAGCGATGATGATTGTATATATCAGTCTCATTATCTCTCTTTTTGTTAACATATTGTTGGGATGGTATGTGTTGGGCCTCCTACGAAAATTCTTTTTTATATCCCAGGCCATGTCGGACCTTTTTCTTATCACAAGGGCCTTCCAAATTTTTACAAAATCTATGCTGACTATGAATTCTTATAACGGAGAACCCATAATCGAAGAATTGGTACATCGAGTAAAAGAAGTTAATGATGAGATGGAATCATTTAGGGATGTGTTTGAATATACGCTTGATATCGAGTTAGAGGAAGAACTAAATGACACGGAAAACGACATTGAAAAAGACCCGCAAGAAGCGATCTAAAAATCATTATTTTACGAAAGTACACGAAGAGGCTATTATTAAATATGCCAATACAATGGATCGTGAACTACGTACACAGCTGTATATAGAATATATCCAACCAGCTTTTGATCAAATGGTCGACAAGATAGTTTATACCTATCGATTTACAAGTTTGCCTAATATTGACTATCTTAAAGATGATTGTAAGGTATGGCTAACCACGATTTTAAACAAATACGATCCCTCGAAAGGATCCAAAGCTTTTTCTTATTTTTCCGTAGTTACCAAAAATTGGTTTATCCATAAAGTTAAAAAGAATCAAAAACAAGCCCGCACGGAGGTTTATTTAGAGGATATTCTTAATCAGCTAGATTTAGATATTGTTTCAACTGAGCCGGCTTACGTAGATCTCCGCGAAGATATGGAATTTTGGGGGGCTCTGTACGGAGAAATAGATACGTGGGATTCCTTTATGTTGAAGGAGAACGAAAAGAAAGTATTGATGGCGGTACGTATTCTTCTAGATTCAGCCGGCGAAATAGAAATTTTTAATAAAAAGGCTATTTATTTATACTTACGGGAGATTACAGGCCTTAACACGAAACAAGTAGTAAATAATTTAAATAAATTAAGAAAAAGATATAAGGCTTTCAAGCAAAAATGGGAAAACGGCAGCATCTAAAATTAGATAATTACATAGAAGAAACGACCACGAATATTCGTGAGGATCGGGCTATGGCCAAAGCTCTTTTAATGGACGTGATGGCAGATATGAAAATTTCGTCCGCGGAGCGCCGCGAAATGGGTCCCATAGCAGCCAAGTATGTGGAAAATCTGCAGCGGTCTAACGAACAAATGGTGAAGGTGGCCGCAATATTGCAGAAACAAAAATCTCAAGATATCGGCTTAAGCGCCGACGATAAAGAACAACTCTTTGATATTCTAAACGAGGGCACAACAGATGACTGATCCGACCACCCCGGCCCAACCAGGCCTGCGCCAGATGCTGCGCAAAATTGGCGCCTCCGGCATAGATGATGGCCGGGGTTTAGGCGTCGGCCACGCGGCCATCGACACGCGTCTGGAGAGCACCTTTGATATTATACGCCAGTCGACACTTCGCTCAAATACTCCTAATATTTTTGGCCCAGCTGACACGGTTAGAGCTTTAGTACTTCGCAGTGAAGAAGCGCCACTCCTTCCGTGGGGCCGCCCTGCCGAAAACATGGTAGCCCGGTGCCGGATTATAGATAATTATCATTCGGAACTGCTCCCGGATCCCGACATCATCGATGGGACATCGTGCCTCGATAACGCTATTATTTCTTCGATGCCTGCCTTTCGTTATAGCGCCATGGATGTTGCCGGCGTGATACCTCCGGGGACAATCATTCGTGGCATATTTGACGCCGAATCACTCCGAGCCGGTACAGTTGCCGGAATCCTAATGCCCCCAGGAGGATCCTTCATGGCCGCTGGCCCATCCGGTTCCATGGGCCCTATGGGAGGAAACATGGGCATGTTTCGGATGATGGGAGGCGCTGGCGGCCCCTACACCAAGGGGGTGGACATGTATGACTATAAGAAGCGCTTAGTGCCCAAAGACTTAGAAGGGTGTAAGCGTTACGCTGAAACCAAGCACAAACCCAAAAAGGGACTTCTTAATGAGGAAATAGTAACCTCCACAATCGTGCCTAACTATAAGGGAAAGTTTACATGCAAGCTGAAAGTTTCTGTTATGAAGAAACTAGAAAAAGCCTACCTATCCCTCCAAGCTCAAGGAATTGATCTTTCTGTGGGAGACACATTACGAAGCTTCGAAACCCAGAGGAAGGCTTATATGACGAAGGGCCAGCCAGGCCAAAAGAAGGCGAAAATGGTGGCTCATCCTTGCGGCGGGTTCCACACAGAGGGTCAGGCGGTGGACATAAACTGGAAGCACGAGGCCGACATTCTTGCTCATGGGCCAATATATCAAGCGCTATGGGATTCGGGACTACAACGAATTAACTGGGAGTTCTGGCACTGGTCGGTTGGGGAGACAAGTCGCAAGCCTCGGAATCATGTCTTTAAAGCCGGCTGCAATCACTCCCCCAAAGATACCTATACACCCCCAGCGCCCGGCACTCCGGAGGAATAGAAGAAATGACTAAGAAATATTTAAAATATGTCCTTCCCAAAGTGGCTATACCGGGTGTGGATATTAATAATCCTCGGAACCCGGGCAAAAATTTAGGTCTTCGCAGCTTTTATAGTCAAGCTGGAGTAGGTTGTATGCCTACTTTGAAAGCACCCCCCGTACGCGCCGTCGCACCAGCCGAAAAAATATTGCAAGGACAAACCAATGCTACAATCTGTTTGGGAGTAGATCGCCCAGGAAATAGAACTAGTGGGTATGGAGGCAAGGGTCAAACAGGCGCCGGCGCTATCGACCTATGTGCAGGAAACATGGGCGCCTATGAACGAACAGTCGACGAAGACGGCAAGCCTCTCTATAGCAATCCAAGCTATAAGATAGACGCCGCCCGAATCAATATTGCTCAAAAATCTGATCCAGATAAGAATCTAGACCTACCCGAAGGTAGCATCGGTAACGTAACCGCTAAATCTGCTGCTATTTTGAAGGCGGATGCGGTGCGTATGGTTGCCCGGGACGGAGGGATGAAATTGGTGACAGGAGTGGACTCCAGAGATTCACAAGGTCAGCGAATTCTCGACATGCCCGGCATAGATTTGATCGCCGGCGGCGACGATCAAGGCCTTCAGCCGATGGTTAAAGGCCAGAACTTAGCGGACGCGCTAGCATTTATTATGAACGAGATCGACGATTTGCGTGAAACTTCAAATTCCTTTACTTCGTATCAGCGCGAGTTTAATAGTAGTATTTTAACTCACAACCACATGTCGCCCTTTTTTGGTATTCAAGGGGCCCCCTCAATTCCATTAATTTTTGAAGGAATTAAAGCTATGTTTAAGACTGTTGCCAATACAGAGACTTCCTTGGTGTTCATGGGAATAAATAAGGCGATGGGAAAAACTAATTACTTTAATCCTACGGCAGAAAAATATATACTGAGTGCACTGAACAACGTTAATTAAGATGGTCACCCTATCCAAAAGAAATTGGTATTCCCGCAAAATCAACAAGCCGTACGAGGACGATGCTAGCTATTATATTAATGCGGTAATCCCCGGCAGCACCGCGGAACTTAAGCAAGATGGAAGTTGGGAAGACGACGCGACGGAGATAGGAGCGTTTCTTGCCGCCGCCCTAGGGCCATCGGCCACCGACCTCTATCACAATTCCGCTAACGCTCTTCTGAGCTATTACGGCCGTACGGTCTCAACTGGCGTCGAGCCTAGTAGCCTTATCGCCCCCCAAAACATATATTTCTCCCGACGACCTCTAGCAAATGCTGTTGTGTTATTGTCTATTCCGAAGGACACATTTGCTAGTGAAACTACAAGTACAGATCCGAATTTGCCGACGACTGCTTGGACCGGTACTGTAGAATCTATATTAACAAAGCGTATAGAGCCCTTTATCACTCAAATAACAACTGCCTTTAAAATATATCAGCAACAACTCGAGTTTTTTAAGGGATCCATCACGCCTCATATTAATTTTAGGGGCCTTATAGGTAAAATAAAATCTTTTTTCGATAACCTTGAGAATTTTCTATCTTTTAATGGAGTTGATATCAAGGACTGTAAAAACATAAAGCTTGGTTTCGACGTCGATCATAAAGTGAGATCCGTAACTGTAACTTTCAAAGAAGGTGTCGAGGGTCCTCCTGGTGCCAAGCCTCAAAAACGATTTAGTGATAGGGTATACACAGGGCTGACGTCCACAGCGACAGCTCCACGCGTGTTCAACCTTGTTAAGGGACTCTCTTATTATTTTGATGAACTCCCCGCGGGATCAAACACGTTGGTTAACCAGCTGATTGAGCAGTTTAACGACATTTTTCTAGTGCGCCAAAGTCAGATTAATTGGACGCAGTTTATATCACAATTCATACCCCAAGTATCGGTGAATCATTTTGGCCGCGGCCGCACTCCCGAGATAATGGAAGGAGCAAACACAGTTGTTCAAGAGGGCGGCGCAGGACCCGTAGGTGAAACAACCGAGACACGAGAACTGTTGGCAGGAATTCTATTGGATCCCTTTAACATTCGCCGCGCATTTGAAGAAGCTCGAAAAAACAAACCAGAAGAAGAGCCTCTCCAAAAGCGCCTTGATAAGATAACTGAAGAAATACAAAATGTAGGTGCCGAGATTAATAAGGTGGCAATCTTTTTAAACAAGTGGCGCCTGACGGCGCTAATAGAAGCCGCGCTAGAATGTTTATTGTTTAAGGGAGGCTTCCGCGGAACGATGCCTGATTTCATTCCAGGTATCGATCCTTTTGACCCCACTCCTCCACGGTTATTAATAAAGTTTCCCAAGTTACCTGAGCCTCTCTTCCCGATAATCAATATCAACAAACAGATGCAGATTCAAATTGAGGCTGCCTTGAAAAATATGGCGATGTCAGTGTTGTTTGGTCTTATCGAGGCCATCGCCGATATTATTCGCGAATTGTGCTTAAAAGACGATCATCCTTCGGACCCAGCACAACCCGTCGACAACATTATCGATAATTTTTTGAACCCGCTCGCGCCACCCGGAGCCGCTCAAGTTTGTTATGCGGAATTTAATTTAAATCCGGCCGACGTCTCTATTTTTTTGGGGATCCTAGCCACAAATATTACTCCTTCAGAAACTTGCGACCTGTTAAACGGGTATCCCTCTAATGATGTCCTAGAAATAATACAAAATATTCTACAAGATCCCCAGCTTTCGAACGTGGCCGCGGCCCTGACGGACAATGATGAGGTATTGGAGTTCTTTTTGTGCCTCGGCTCCTTGATCGACCCAAGTTATTGTGAAGGTCTTTATAATAATATTACTCCCACCCTAACTGATATCGACCCTTGTGAGATAGAAGATCTTCTTGGAGAGAATGAAGCATTTCAAGAGGTTCTTGACTTACTTAACAACATAGGGGACCTTACTCCCGATCTTTCCTGCGGCGCCGGCGTTGTTCCTGCGCTGTCAGACGTTGTAGCTTATAATTTTGCAGTCACCAACCTTATTGACTCTATCATCGCTCCGGCACAACAATCATTTTATAATGATCTGGGTAACTTTAAAGCTATTATTATTCAGACAGATCCATTTAGTACCGCCAATCAGGAGCGGCTGAAGGAGATTAAAGCCCTCGAAGCCTCTTTAAACCCCCCGTTAGACCCCCCAAACAGCAACGCGGAGAAGTTTATGAAGAACTTGATTCCTGCGCAGGTCGGCGGCGCCATCGGGGAGTTTGCTGCAATTGGAGATAAGCTCAAGAATATTGCCGAGATGCCTTTTCGCCAACGGATGGCAGACCTGCAAGGTGCCCTAGAATATGCGGTCGCCCCTCATACCCGTCGTTTTTATGATAATATCGAACAAAATTTTAAAACCTCTGGCCTCTACGACCATGGTTTTCCGAACCTACCGACCGACCTCAAATTCGCTGACGAAGGATCCCCCGCAGCAGTTGATTTTTATTCCTTTTTAACAGATATTCCGGCGAGCACCAGCCCGAGCCTGAGCCCGAGCCTGAGCACCGCCGGTCCGGCGAGCACCAGCCCGAGCCTGAGCCCGAGCCTGAGCCCGAGCCTGAGCACCGCCGGGTCGACATACTACCAGTATGGAAAATCGGTGGTTTATTCCCTTAGGGGCTCCGATCCCGACACCAAGGCGGAGACTCACGTGGGGGATGTTATTTATATTTTTAATGACAAACTTCCTATTCCAGGCGCCCCGAATTCTGACCCGGAAATCGCGGGCCTGCTAAATTTTAGCCCGAGCGACGCCACAAAAGAACAACGAGAGCTCTTAGAGGCTGATGCTAATGAATTGGCAAGTAGCATAACCAGCCATGCCCGAAACGTGCTGGGGACAACGGAGAAACTAAAAACTCTATTTATAAATAAATTTTATCCCGGTCTATATTTTTCTGTTATCAACTCTTTCGCGTGGCAGATAAGCAATTCAGAGCTTTTCGATTCCCAGAAGATGGCCAACCTGAGCCTTTTTCCAAAATTTTGTTCCGATGGAACTGGCACCAGCGACATAGATCTTTTAGACGCGAATCAAATTAAACGAGAGGCTCTGCAGGAGTTCGTGGACAACTCTTGTACAGATCGCCAAACAGAGCTTGGCCCCGTTCGCGACGCCGGCATTCTAGCTCTTGTGAGCGCTTATCTACAAACATTAGTGGTGGACCTGTTACTAAAGAATATTTTTGTTGTGAGTGAATTTGGCAGTTCATTTTTGGTGAACTCTCCAGAGATTGTGAACGAGTTGTTCTCACAAGTAAGCTTACGACGCGATATCACCACTTTTATGGTTCGCGACTATCCGGCAATCCCTTCCATAGTGTTGAAGGGCGCTGCATTAGCTGTTAAAAAGAAAATCTCTCGGGACCCAGTGGACTTCAATACGCGCGGGTATCCCATCAGCGGCCCAGCCCAAGAAATTCAAGATTTGATTGTTAATAACGGGAAAATAATTCCTGTATTTCAAGAAGCGCCGATGATAAACCCCCTCACGGGAGAAATTATGTCGTGGCCTGAAGATCCTGCTACCTCTACTCCCCCTTTGGAGACTCAGCTGAAGGCTTTCGACCCGGACGAGATAGAACTGGATAATACGGAATTGCGCGCCGTAGCCATCCGATATCTTTTCGAGAAACGTTTACAAAATGCAGCCGCAACAATTAGAGAATATTTCAATATTGAGGGAAGCACAGTACTCGAAAACTGCTTAATACACGGAATTCCCAATACAGATGTCCCTACATTTAATAACGAATATATGGATAGACGTTATGGGGGACTGCTGACCGTCGGCACCACCGACGAAGGTACTTCCGCGAACCCCGTTAAGGGCGTAAAGCTGGACTGGGAACAGGACTTCGACATCGTCGACCGGGACAAAGACGAAACGTGGTTTACCTGGTTAAACTATTATGGGTCCTCCTTCACGGGCCGGTCCGAATCTAACTACGTCACAGACGACGGCAACGTGCTGCCGAGCGATACCGGACCCGGTGAATGGGCCCAGGTCATCAGGACGTCCCGCGACCAAGAAACTGTCGCCAAGGAACATAAATCATTAAATGATTTTGGTGGACTCACGGTTGAAAAATATGTTAAGTTTAAGTTTGACGAAGACGCGTACGACCTGTTCGTCGCCGCCGCATCGAATACGGCCGCGGGAGACTTCTCCGCCCAGCTAGCCCTAGTCAAAGAAATAATAGACAGTGACACAGAACTTATGCCCCCGACCCCCGCCGAAGAACCAGCGTCCGCCGACCCCGCAACTTCCCCCAACAGACAAAAAGAGTACATAGTTAGCTTGGAGGTCTTTAAATATATGTTCGGCTTCATTATGCAGCTGCGCAACCTGTACACCGGCGGCGAGACGCCTGTCCCGCTTCCTTTTAGGCTCCTAGGAGTCGAGGCCAACGTGTGGAGCGACTGGATAGACGGCTTTTCCCCGAGCTGGTGCAATCAGCTCGACGCCACCCCCAACATGGACGACGATCATCCTGTCCCGCAGATTAAAGATGTACAGATTTGGTTGACCGCGCCTGACTCTGAATGGGGTAGTGGCGATGAGGGCGCGAATCCAAGACGGTTATCAGATTATACTTTGATTCGCAATTGGTGTCGGAGCATCCAACGTTTCACCGACGATGAACCATGGAACTCTAGATCCGATAATTTCAAAGGGCCCTGGAACGGCTGGCACGGCGACGCAAGGCGTAAGGTCTACTGCAGCCACGACGGCGATCACTTCAATACGACGTGGTCTCCAACACCGATATTTAAGGTGAATAGAAAATCCTCGGGCTCCGGTTTCGGATATTATACCTGGAACCCCCAGAGCGTGGGTACTTCCCATGGCCGTCCTCCCGACGCGGGCCAGTTCGTCCAGCAGGCCTTCTCCGGGTTTGTTGGCGCCCTCGGCGGCGAAGATTTCTCCATCTGGGACAACCCCAACTATGTCGACGCGTCCGGGGAGATTGTGGGTGAGGAAAATCAGCGTGTCCTAGATGCCGTCGTCGGTTTTATGAAAGACAGCAACGTGGGTGACGAGGGTTACAACCAGGTCCTCTTCGAGTCACCTAGCTTTTATATTGTCGTCCGGGTCGAGAAGAACTGGTGGAATAAAAACGAAGACTGGGACGAGACGAGGGATAAAAACGAACTGATAGAGAAGTTCCTCACAGACATCCCTTACGGCGATGCGAGTATATATCTGGGACTCAAATCCCAGAACAGGATGGACGAGGCCATCGAGGGCAACCCAAACCGGCCTCTCGCTAACAGAACGCAGAACAAGTGGTTTCCCGTGGTAAGCTTCAACGGGGCCACCAATAGTTCCGATGAAGCATCTTGGCAGGCTAATTATTCTACAGCCCATACACTCTTTAATACATACCGAACTCAAGCCGACTTTCGCGACGGGATAGCGGGCGTCCTCGACGACGCGAGCGACCAAGCCACCTCCACGGGCAACCAAAATATTGAGTTTGGCCGCCGCGGCGGGAATCCCCCTGGCGCGCCCGTCGAGCTCCAGCAGGGTGGCCATGCACTTGAACCCGATAAAACACCTCCCCTAGAGGGCACCGCAGCACTCCTGGGAAACATATTTCCTAGTATATCTTTTGGATCGAGGTTATCTTACGTCACCCCAAGTCTCGACACTGATGAAGAAAGAAGCGGTATTATAAATTTGTTAACAGGCAACGGAACAAACGATCTCTTTAAACAATACAAATCATTTTATATGGTTCATGGCGCCCCAAGTTCATATGATGATGTGACACACACCGGCCAGCACGCTGTACTGGCTACAAACCAAAGTGCAGAGGCCGAGATGTCCGATGTACTTTTGTCGAATGACATAAATGACTATATAAAAAATAATCCGAGTACGCATGGCTTTATGACGTCTCTAGGTCGATATCTTGATGATTTATATGCGAAAAACAGTCTAGTCAGCCAGCTGGCTAACCGGCCCGCAATGCAAAGGTTATTGGGCCCAGCTCAGATAATTGATATGGGTAAAATTTTGCAATACCTCTACATTACGGGAGAAATTAGCAACTATTATAAATTATTCCAGGGTAAGGAAGTTTTTGCAGATACAAAAGCTATTTTGGTACTTGCACTTAAGGCTGCTTTTTCTGAGGATGGTACCACCGACCCGTGCGCTCCGAATGCTCTCCAAGACGCCGCTTTGAGTGGCATCGCCGATTCTCTAGCCCCCATAGGAAATTTTGGCACCTCATTCTTAAACAAGATGCTCAAAGATACGCCCAAGCATATTCTTAAAGGACTTGTAGAACTGATAGAACCTCATGTTATCGTCGCCAAATTGATCAAGGATACAAGCGGCCAAGTTTTGAAACAAATGGAGCAAGCTGAACAAATAGCAAAAGCAGCAGCTGCTATTGCGAATGGTGTCGATCTGGCTGCCGGCGGCGGTGTGGATGGCGCGTGTAACCCGAACCCAAGTGCCGCAGACTTGGCGGAGTCACTCCCCGAGATCCCACAGCTCCCGATGTCGATGGCGCAGGCTATAGCTTTCATCCAAGCTCAAATTGATGAAAATTTCCCGAAGGAGGACCCATGGGGAAACCCGGTCCCAGCAGCTATGCGGCCATCTATTTCAGTAAAGGGAATTGATCTTTTGGGGACGCTTCCCTATACATTCGCGGTTCCTCCTATTACCCCTTTGGGAGTTATTTATTTACTTATGCGATTGGGAGACTGGCCAGAGTACCTGGTCCAGGAGGTCGACTGTTCAGAACAAGCAGCCTCGTGGCCACCAAATGAGGAAGACTAATTGGCCCGGTGGACTAATTAGAGATGACGAGCAAACACTATGATTGGATACTCACCAAAATTTCCCCTTCAGATCAATAATAAAGTGGGGGCCTATGGTCTTAATCTTTCGATTCGAGAGGTTATTGCACAAAATTATAAAAATCTACTTTTAACCGCGCCCGGCGAGCGTATTATGGATAGTAATTTCGGCGTAGGCCTCCGCCATTATTTATTTGAACTTAATACATCTTCTACAAGTGCTACAATAGCTCAGAATATCTTGGATCAAACCACAACATACTTTCCTTTAATAAAACTTGAAAGTATATTGTTTAATGAGGGCGTCGACTCCGCAGAAGAAAATTTAATTCTTAATATAGCAGTACGGTATTCGATGCCGGGTGGCGGAAGCAATGTAATATTAGTGGGTCAGACCACACCAGATATATAGGAACTATAAGTTATGGCTAACGACGAAGTAAACAATAATACAAAACACCTTAAGGTTATTAACTATGATGGCCGGGATTTTACCTCTATTAGAAGGAACTTATTGGATTATGTACAGCGTTACTATCCTAGTTCCTATAGGGATTTTAATACGGCGGGCTTTGGATCGTTGATGCTCGATACAGTTTCTTATATTGGAGATGTCCTCTCTTTTTATATGGATTACCAGGTTAATGAAACCTTTTTGGATTCGGCTACGGAATACAAAAACGTGGTCAAGATCGCCCGCCAATTGGGATACAAGTATGCTACTGCGTTTTCTTCGCATGGCGAAGCACAATTCTTTGTGTCAGTGCCGGCCTATAACAACGGTGGCCCCGACGAGACTTATCTACCCGTCCTCGCCGCGAACTCAACTTTTGCTGCCTCGGGCGGCCAATTATTTACTTTAGTGGAAGATGTTGATTTTTCTAATCCTGCTAATGAGGTTATTGTTAACAGAGTTAACGCTTCGACCGGCAACCCTACTTATTATGCGGTTAAGGCTACAGGCCGGGTGATTTCCGGCCGCGTAGAGAGGCAAACGGTCCCGATAGGCGCCTTTACTAAATTCCGACGAGTAAACCTTCAGGATATCAATCCTGTTGAAATTTTACGTGTGGTAGACTCTGAAGGGCATCGGTACTTTGAGGTCGACCACTTAGCACAAGAAATAGTCTATCGTTCTCTCCGGAACAATAATTCAGATCAGGCCACCGTTCCCTCCATTTTGAAAGCGGTCCCTGTCACTCGGAGATTTGTTCTAGAAAGAACTCCGACGGAAGCCTATTTGCAGTTTGGATATGGGTCAGAGAGTGAACTGACCAACGAGTCTGTAGTAGATCCTAGTAAAATGTTACTGCAGTTGTACGGCAGAGATTATATAACTCAAAAAGAGTTTGATCCTACCAACTTAACTGATACTGATAAGTTTGGAATAGGGCCCTCGAATACATCTCTTATTATTACTTATCGGGTAAATGATTCTTCGGATGTTAACATAGCTGCAAACAGTTTAACAGATGTGGCCCTCCCGTATTTTAAATTTACCAACAAACAGACTTTAAATGCTGGAAAACGCGCAGCCGTCGTTAAATCTTTAGAAGTGACTAACGAGTCTCCTATTATAGGCGATATAACTATCCCTAACACAACTGAGCTTAAGCAGCGTGTCTATAGTCACTATGCCGCCCAGCAGAGAGCTGTCACAGTTCAAGATTATCAGGCACTAGTATATGGCATGCCCGCATCCTTCGGGGCAGTAAAACGGGTGGCCTTTGAGCGTGATTTTGATTCGTTTAAGCGTAACCTCAATATGTACGTGATTTCGACTAACTCTAGCGGCCTATTAATTCCAACGACCCGAACCATAAAAGAAAACCTAAAAACATGGTTGGCTCAGTATAAGATGATTAATGATACAATTGATATTCGTCCCGCGCACGTGGTAAACTTCGGAATAAGTTTTACTGTTGTAGCCGACTCGGAAGAAAATAGATTTGCAATAGTATCCTTGGCAACAGAGCAGCTGAGAAATTATTTTATCAGGACACAGTATGATATTGGAGAGGCCTTGTCAATAACCGATGTCTATAAAGAACTACACCAAGTTCCGGGTGTTGTCGACGTTATCGATGTGCGCTTACTTCAAAAACAGGGTGGCCTATACTCAGAGACGTCGTTTGATTTTAATGCGCATTTATCTAATGACGGCCGCAGCCTAAATGCTTCCGCTGACACAATCTTCGAACTTAAATATCCCAATAATGATATTGCTGGGAGTGTTACCTAATGGCTATTAAACGATATAGCGCGAGTAAGGATAATATTATTACTAATGGGTATAACTATACTCTCACCCAACGGGGCACCGGCTCCAATATGGGCTACGCCGATTCATTAGAAGTTTATTCTATTTATGGTCAGGCGTCTGCATCTACAACGGGCCGCAGCCAAGAACTTGCACGTACCATTATCCAATTTCCTATAAGTCAAATTTCGACCGATCGAACTGCGGGTGCTATTCCAGCTAGTGGAAGTGTTTCTTTTTATCTAAAACTATCCAACGTTGAAACCGCCTTTACATTGCCACAAAACTTTACTTTAGATATTTTTCCTTTATCACAATCGTGGAGTGAGGGAACCGGTCTGGACATGGATGAATACAGTGATATCGGCACTTCTAACTGGATACAGCGCTCGGCCGGCCTTCCGTGGACCGGCAGTACAACGCCGCCCACATCTAGGACCAGCCCTGCTCCCGGAGCCGCATGGCACACCACTCCCTCGTTTAGTGCCACTTTTGAGAAAGGGTATGAAGATTTAGAAGTAGACGTTTCTTCTTTGGTAGAGTCGTGGGCCGCCGGGACTATAGTGAATAATGGTTTTATTATTAAGCTCGCCGCGGCCGATGAGGCATACTATTCTAGCTCAACCGGCGCTACACCAACTGGTTCGAGCCTTATTCACAACCCGAGCGGCTCAACAAATACTTATTATACGAAGAGATTCTCATCTCGATCATCTCAGTACTTTTTCAAACGCCCCACTCTTGAAGCTCGTTGGGACTCTAGAATTCAAGACGACCGTGGCAACTTTTATTATTCTAGTTCTTTCGCTCCCGCGGCGGACAACCTCAACACTATTTACTATTATAACTATGTACGCGGGCAGCTTGTAAATCTTCCCAACGTTGGGACCGGCCTAATAGAGGTGTCGTTATATTCTGGATCGCTGGCAAACACGGGCCCCTCCGGCTCAAAGTTGTTTCTCCCAGCTGGCGGCGGCGTCGCCACAGCGCTTGATGTGAACGTGACAGGGGGCTATGTGAGTACTGGTATCTATTCGGCGTCGTTCGCCCTCACAGCGTCCGCTACAGAGCTTGTGACGGCTGCCTTCGATGTGTGGCACTCCGGCTCGACCGACTACTTTACTGGCTCGATCTACCCTGAGGTAATGCCCTCTTATAATAACGCCCCTACTTTTGATAGGATGACGACCATTAAAAATCTTAAGAAGCGGTATTCTCGCTCAGACATCGGCCGATTTAGGCTTTTTGTAAGGGATAAATATTGGAGCCCCACAATTTATGTTAAGTCTGTGGCGAACAATCCGACTCAGATTATAGAGAGTGCCTCTTATAGTATTGTACGGTCAACGGATAATTATAAAGCTATCCCATATGGTACAGCTTCGGATTATAGTACCTACTTGTCTCATGACGTAAGTGGAAATTATTTTGATGTGGATATGGCCATGCTTGAGCCAGGATACATGTATGAAATAAAGCTTTCTTATTATAATGCATCTATCGCTTCTTGGGTTGAACAACCTTCTACATTTAAATTTAGAGTTGAAGAATAATTAGGATATGAGTTTAAAAGGCTTATTTAGCAAGGTTGGTGTTACAAAAACGGTCGCCAACCAAACCGCGGCAGAAATTGGCGACCAGGTAGAGTCCGCCCGATATCATTCTGCAGACATTGCTGATGAGGCGCGCTTCGTTCCGCGTATCAACTATGCTAAGCCTGAGAATTTCGCTAAATATGGATCCGCCGAGCGCTATTATGAGGACTCTTACACTTATGTTTATTCGTCTTACCCTTACGATGGCTCGCTATATGAGCAACTGGCCTGGAAAAATAGCGGCTCTTATTTGGATTCCTATCTTTTTGAGAACCAATATCCACGTACGAATGGATATATTCGAATGTCTTATGGTGGCTGGGACCCCTCGGGCCCTGGTACTGCCCCAACGGCTGCAAATAACTACTATGGAAAGCCACTACCGGCCGATGAAGAGTACGTTTCCCTCAAGGGAGGACCAGGCCAAGGCGGCGGCCCCCACGCCCAGAGCGCCAACATATGGCAGCCCGCCAACAATAGAAAGTCTAACCTTCAACTAGACCTCACGGAAGGTGCCACAGTTGAATTTTGGCTGAAGAAGCAAGCATTTAATACAATTGACACTCACAAAGAGGTCGTTTTTGACTTGTGGAATAATCAGCAAACTAGCTCTGCGGCCTATGGACGCCTTCGGGTCGAATTAACTGGCGCGGCATATTCACAGCCAACGTGGCTTGTTACCGTTATGTCGGGAACTACGGGAGTGCAGTGGCAAAGTATCGGAAGTACCACCACCGCTAGCGTTGCTGATAATAAGTGGCACCATTATGCCTTTAGCTTTTTGTCGGCTTCGTCTGGTATCTCTACGAAATATTATATCGACGGAACCATGGAAACCTCGGCATCCTTGGGGACAGCGGGAATTAATGTTGTAGACGGCGCCATGGAGGCGTATATCGGTGCACTCCGTACTACGGTTTCTGGAAACACCTATTTCGGACTGGATATGACAGGATCTGGGAAGCTGTCAGCCTCCCTCGATGAGTTCCGGTACTGGAAAACCCAAAGAAGCTCAAAGGATATTGGAAGGTATTGGTTTACTCAAGTAGGCGGCGGCACCAATACAGACGTTGCTAATACTGATTTAGGCGTCTACTACAAATTTAATGAAGGCATTACAGGCGTTGCTAGTACCGACGCGATTGTTCTCGATTATTCCGGACGCGTCACTAATGGTACCTGGACGGGCTACGCCGCCGGAGCCCGCAGCACCGACTCGGCAATCGTTGAAAGCTCGGCGTCGTTTAAAGAGTTTAAAGATCCTATTATCTATAGCTTTCATCCCTTGGTTCAATCTACTCTTGCATCCCTAAAGCTCTCGGGATCTGCCCATGACTATGAAAACCCTTCGATGATGCTGAGTTTCTTCCCCTCGTGGATACAAGAAACCGATGCAGTTGAAGGTTCGGAGCTTGGAAAGCTTACACAGATTTTAGCTAGCTATTTTGATTCTCTTTATTTACAGATTGAAAGCATCAATTCAGTACACGACGTTCAATATGTTAGTGGCTCCACCAAGTCTAATACCCTCGCACCGCGCCTTTTAGAAGCTCGTGGCCTCATGGCTCCTGAGCTGTTTTTAGATGCAGATGTTTTAGAGCAACTGGCTGACCGTAGCGAAGATCGTTTGTTCCGAAAGTCTTTAAGTGACATTAAAAATACCATCTATCAAAACATATACAACAACCTTTTAAGCATTTTTAAGACCAAAGGAACAAAGCACTCTTTCCGAAATCTCTTGCGATGTTTCGGGGTTGATGATGAGATCTATAGACTAAATGTTTACGGGAACAACATTGAATATGAGGTAAGAAATAATCGAGACCTAGACTCAGTTAAGAAGAGATATATAGATTTTAATAATGTTGATCGCTTTGCCGGCACCGTTTTTCAACAAACTGCTTCTACTTCTAATACCGCAGGTTATCTTTCTGGGTCTCTTTCCCTAACAGGAGGATACGCCAGTACTCTAGAGGCTTATGTTTATTTTCCGGAAAAGCCGGAGGTGTACGACAAAGGGTACTCTAATTCCCAGTATGATTATGTATCGTCATCGTTGTTTGGACAGCATACGACTATTAGATATCAGGACTCTGATCCCACCAACTTAACTTGGGCCAGCCCCGACCGCGCGAATTTTCAAGTGTATGCGGTTCGCGACGAGATGTACTCTAGGGATGTTAAATTTGTTTTAACCACTTCTGTGGGTAGTTCCATCCCTGATCTCGCATCCTCATATTATTCAGACGTATATTCCAATACGAACTGGGTATTTGGGGTTACTATCAAGCCTCAAAAGTATCCTCTCGAAACAGCACTGGGGGGCCCCCTTAGTCCACCGCTCTATATTGTTGAATTTAAGGGCACCAATGTCGAAGCCGGGGTCGAACTTAATTCCTTCTTGGTGACAGGAACAATTGATCCTGCGCAAGTAACTTATGGTTTTATGACCGGTTCACGTCGCGTCTATGTTGGCTCCCACCGGACTAACTTCACCGGCGCTGTTCTTACGCGTACAGACGTGCGCGCAGGGTTCTGTCGCTATTGGTTAGATGATATAACCCCCTCCGATCTGGCCCTTCACGGCATGGATATTCAGAGTTACGGAACCAAGTATCCTTCTTTGAGTCCATATCTTCATCAGGAGGACTTGCGCGGTCAGAATATTCAATTTAAACAGCCGGACACATTGGCTTTAAACTGGGACTTTGAAACAGTTAGCTCTTCTAATGCGCTGGGCCAATTTGGGGTTCCGGATTTCTCCTCCGGCTCATCTGTGAGTCAAGCTTCCCGGTATGGTAGGTTGGGGAATCTTTTGGGTGGGTCTCACTTTGGCCACGGCTTCGGCTTCCCCGCCAGCTCAGCTGAAGTGGTTGATGCTAACTACGTTCTTGCTGCCGAACTACAAAATTTTGAACTAATAAGCTCAAATGATATGATCTCTATCCTTGATATAGTAGATGATGTTCAGTTTACTCGTCAATCCCGTCCAATCGATTATAAGTTTGCTATTGAAAAAAGTATGTATCGCAATATTTCCGAGAATATGATAAAAATATTCTCGGTTATTAATGATTTTAATAATATTGTCGGTGACCCAGTCAACAAATATCGTAGTCAATACAAAGAATTAAGAGTTTTACGAAATCGCTTCTTTGAGCGAGTAGGAAACGTTCCGGATTTAGATAAATATATTGAGTTTTATAAGTGGTTTGACTCCTCCCTGAGCGCTCTGCTACAACAGCTGATGCCAGCTAGCGCTGACTTTTCTAAAGATATCAAGACTCTCGTCGAAAGTCATATGCTGGAACGCAACAAATATCAGCATCGCTTTCCCACAATTGACCTATATCCGGCAGAGTTTAAAGGTACAATTGTTTCTCCGCTGCCTTTAAGTCCCGGCTGGCAATTTACCCACCATCCAGTAAATGACCAAGAAAATACGAATGCAAATTGGTGGAAAACCATGGCCGCGCGTAATAAAGGAAAGTTGGCGACCGGAATTAGTGACGTTGATGTTGATCGAGAGAAGGTTTTTAAGAGAACTACGAGCAGCGATCGCCGCCGAAAAGGGCGAAACATTTATCGATTCAACACCGACCTCGCCGCCGGTGGGATTGCGACAACACAAAGACAGCCTATTGTCCAGCCGGCCGGTACTAATTTCCACCCTTCTAAACAGGTAAACTATGTTTTTAAGGCGACGCAGCCATATGGCCCCACCTTGGTAGCTAGCAATATTCCTCGTAATGTTATGATCGCGTGGTCAGGTAATGTTAATCAATTACAAGATATTAAAGATGTTATTAATCCTAATGCCAAACCGCGTCTATCCTTTGGTATAAGCCCCACTCTTAATAAGGCCGACCAGGAGCCTCAGCAAGAGTATGACGGCAATATGGTCGCGCCTTTTAGTTTATACAGCTCTTCTATAACCACAGGATACAATAGTTCTGTAGTAACTCAATTTATGTCGGGTGTAATGATCACCAATCTTCATGAAGATCTGGTACAGTCAAATGCTACGCGGCCTCTTCAGGGCCCATTTACAGAAAAATTTGTGGGAGGCCGTAAGTATCGCCATACCCCCTTAAATCCGGGCACCGATCTGCGTACCACTCGGGCTGAAGGCTTTAGGATTGAACTCGGGATTTTAAATTTATATGGCCCCGGAACTGCAGGCCCCGGAGCCCTGGGCATCGTGCCTCCCAACTATCCTTTTGGATCATCTCCTTCCGGCTCTGCGCCGAAGGGCTTTTTGAAAGACCTCCCAATTGCGAATCGCTTGAGGAATGTGGGCACCAAGCGCCCGGTTAATATAAGCAATATTTTAATGACAACAGCTTCTGCGGACATAAGAATCCCAGGCACCGTGGCACACGGCACTATTGGCAACTATAGCAAAAATTATCAAGTGGTTCAAACCGCCGGCCGGACCATTAACGATCCGTTCTTCCAAAATCAGTCATTTGACTTTGCTCTAAACCCCGAGACCCTGGCGACAAGAGGAAGGTTCCCACTAGATCCCACTTCAACAGAGAACGTTGGTGGCGATCTTAACTACGAACTCCCCAACCGGGATGGCCCCAACTCAAACCAGACGATTATCGTCAACAGGTTCGCGGCCCCCGGTTCCTACGAAGCCTCTTCGCGCGGCTATTTAGATCCAGCGCACGAAGAGAAGTCGGTTTACAACGTGCTTCCTTATCGTAATTTGTCTGTTTTAGATTATGGGACTTTCGAGTCGTCCTCGGCAGACCCATCTCTCGACGGCAGCGAGCACGTCATGCAATTTGATGAACTTGACCGCGGCCTGAGGCAGCGTCTGATGGCACATAATGCGCCCTTTGGTTACGACGGAGTATACCCCACTTATCCGGCGTACTATAAGGTTAATAGGAATCGCCGGCGCCAAATGAAGGAGGGCAACTCTTTTGTTACTGCTTCGGTATATGATAATTGGTATATTCACCATCCCATCCCGCGCTCGGAGCAACAATATTCTTGGGTAACAGCATCGATGGCACCCGGAGAATCTATCTTTGGGTACTCAGTTTTGAGTGGGGGCGTTTTTGTGGAGAGCTTGCCGTTGATTACATCATCTACCGATTTTGCTTCATTCTATCACATCGGGCTCGGGAAGCGCTATTGGGGTTCTCCGAAAGATAATGCATGGTGGGGTGTTTCCATAATCCAGCCAACATATGTAGATTTTCTAGGTCTAAATACGATAGTTTATGAGCCCATCTCTTCATCCGCTAATACTTTGGGATATCCCTCGGGTATTCCGGCGGCTTCTGGTACTGTTGATGGATCGTCTGTTCGCCGTGAACCGCCAGTTTTAAGCTACATCAATACTGCCTTTAATGACGGCGGAGTCATGGGCGGCAGCTATGGCGCCTACTTCGGCCAAGTCCAGGGTCTCAATTCTATACTCATTAATCGCAACGGCCCTTACGGCTGGCCAAGCTGGAAACAAATTAAGACTCACGACCATCCTGTTCGCCGCTATCAACGTGCCCACAGCACCATTTCTGTCCGGACAAAGACCGCCTATGATAGGCGTATTTTGGCCGAAAAAGGCAACGCCATCACGCAATTCGTGGAGCCGTTTGTATATTCTGAAGAGAAGCCGCTTGCTCATCGAATGAGATTAACTCCCTCCGATGGGACCAAAGCATTTAACCTTGTTTTGAAGAATTCGTACGGGAACAAGATCGTTAATTATGCCAACTACGAATTAGACAATTTATTGGAAGCCAATAGAGACTATGATTCCTCTGGTCTTTATTTCAATCGGATTAATTCGATGATTTTTTCCGGGACCAACAACGATCCTGCCTTTGGTGGACTCCTGTCGAACATAGGAGCAACGTACATGCAGCGGGTTTATCCGGCCGCATATAATTCTTTCTTGGCGCGCACAAGGGGGCGCCAACATTATATAATTTCTAATATATGGAATAATTCCCGCGCTCTCCGCAACTCGACCAATGTTATAAATTCTCAAGGTGTTGCGACTACGGCGAGCGTCTGGCCCCTCGACGGCCATCTAAACTTTAGTACTACATCTAGCGCAACCGGATATGACGGCTCCGGTGAACTTCAGAATAACTATTTTAAGTATCGTTATGGCGGGTGGGGCGCCGCCATCGGGGGAGCCTTTAACTCCGCTTCGGTTCTTTATGCGGCTCGACTTCCCTGCGGCCTCACCGGTGCGGTGGGATCCACCAACGACATTCCTATTTTTGCCGGCGATCAATATTATGAGGCAGCCGCCCAGGCAGGCAAGAAACCCTATAAAACGTATGAAGAATATTCTTCACTTATGAGACTTGTTGGCAAAGATTATTCTATTGTTCCGGAATTCCGAATAAGCCACCATATATATCCTTATCTGGAAGTGGAAGGTGGCAACTTTACCACCCTAAAGGATATTACTGACCTTATTGATTTGACTGGGTCCGCTTATAGTACCCACGAAGAGCTCCCTGGTGATAGCCTCTTTTATCGGGAGTACGCTAATTCGGACTTTATGAAGTTCTTTGATGTTATAGACCCTGCATATGATGGAGCAGAGCTTGTCGACGGCTCTAAATTGCGCTCGACAAAAGTGGGCCTTCGATGTTCGGCGCTCCTTAAGCTTCTCCCATATGATGGTTTTTATCCAGCCGAGCGCAGTCTACAACTGGCTAACATATTTTCTCGGTCTTATGCGCCTTGGATGGACCGTGCGATTTATACACCCTTAAAAGCCAGCCCACCTTATGTTCTCCCTGCACCCTACGATCCCTCATATCGGGCAGTCGTGGAGCCACTCTTCGGCCCGGGCATCCTCTTTAACACGATAAAATCAGGAATTGCAGTTAGTAATGTGATCCTGCTGAATACAGGCTCGAGGCCGCTTGACGGCGTAGATGTCATAGAGCTGGCCGCCACGTACCACGGGATGGCGATGAACCCGACCTCTGCCCCCGAAGGGAACATTTATTATCCGTCGCAGTTCGCCCCCCGCTCGAGTGGTCTAGCCACAACCGGTTACTATTACGAAACGTTGCCTTTCGAGGCGATATATAGGCCTCGAAATTATCTCGGCAAGAAAACTATTTTTGATATTGCGGTTCACCCATCGGCGACTTACTTTGATTACGGAGTTCAATCGGCAGCTCACGTGCAATGGACTGGCGAAGGTTCTAAATTATATGAATTGGCTATAGATAATTTTATGTGTGAAACATTAGACTTTTTCCAGCAGGGTCTTACCACTTTCGCATCCAAGACTGAAAACTATTTTGGGACTGTGATCAGCGGCAGCGAATATGCGATGACTCTAACCCTGCGTCGTCCCATGCGAACTATCGCGACAGGAAGCCACATTACATCGGGTTCGATCTACGGCCCCGTGATTACTACCGCTAACTATGTGTCTGGTTCAGATTTAGTTGATTATGAGGCTTTTGACATGTATAGACGCATTTCAGCCTTCGGTGATCCTATCGGTCAATGGAGCGGCTCCGGAAAGGCAAGGCCTGGGTTTAGTCATCTAACGCCTCCCTATTTTGTCGGCTCCGGATCTGCAACCTTTACCTTTAAACCTGTGTACACCGGGCGCCCGACCTTGAGTGAGATTTTTTCTAATACTACTATAACGTATGAGCGCATGCAAAATGTCGAATACACTCAAGGCGCTACCAAAGGCCTCCCGATGCAACTAAATCAAAGTTATAATCTGATGGACGTTGCTCCGGCCATCGTCCCGGGAACCACTCGCGAATCACAGCAATGGATAATCCAATCTAAATTTGAAACACCCGTTCTTAACTTGGCCGGCGTCAGCGCCTCCATAATGCCTCCCACGGCCTCGAACCCCTGGTTCACAACCGGCGACATCACGACGCCTGATAAGTTGTCTGGCTCAGGCCTGTGGCATCAATATGGGGCAATCCCTCTTGGTTCCGATTTTGCGCCCTCTACTATCATCTCGGGCCCCACCCCCGCCGATGCTCGCCTAGGGATTAACTCTTTGGCTGAAATTGTGGGTCTTTCTCTTGGCACCCCCCAACAGCTGGGCACTCTGCGCCAAAGTAAGGAAGTTTGGGAAGCTGTCGTTGCTGTCCCCTTTGTTGTTGGTAGTGATGGTCGCCGGAAGTTTTATAAGCTAGAGGATGCTTCAAAGGACGTAATGACCACATTAAGCGACAGCATGCGCAAATACGTTTTCCCTCCTCGTTTCGATTTTATCATCAATAAAGACATGGCTCCGGTTGCAATGTATGTTTTTGAATTTAGTTCAGTCTTAACACAACAAGATTTGGCGGATATATGGCAAAACTTGCCTCCCGCCATCAACGAAACTTTTGTGGCTCAAGAAGCAGTTATTGAACATGAGCTGTTGGCTGATCAACTGTTGAACAAAACCTGTCGTCCTCTTGCACAGGATTTACGTTGGATGGTCTTTAAGGTTAAACAGCGCGCGCAAAAAGACTACACTCGGTATGTTAAGCGAGGGCTTGTCACAGATCTATCGGTTATACCCAGTAATATTGGAGATGCCAAATATTCTTATAACTGGCCCTACGATTTTTTCTCCCTTGTGGAACTAGTTAAACTTGATGAGGCAATTGTATATGAGTCTGAGCAACCTCCGGGTATAACAACACAAATAGTGGGAGACGTGAACGTGGTAATTCCAGATGTTTTGCAGGTAGATGTTGTTGGCGACACCGCCGACGCCGGCTCAGGGCCATCTCCTATTGAGACTCCGGAGTTGGGATAGAAATAGTGGAATTTTTTGACGAAAAAGAAGATGTTTTAGAGATGATAGTGACTCCGTACGGCCGTCACTTATTGTCGACGGGTCAGTTTAATCCCGAGTTTTATGCATTTTTTGATGATGATATACTTTATGATTTTGCCTGGGTTACGGGATCGACAGGGACGGAGACTCAAAACGGGATAGAAGGACGCATACAACACCAAACTCCGCGAATGAGGCAACCCACCGCGTTTATTGGAATTGAAACAGCTGTAAATCAAAATAATGAACTTATTATGGACGCCCTCGACTACGAAGGATACGGGCTCCAGGACGACAACCGGACGGTAGCTCAAGACCGACCCGGACATCCTATCTATAATCAGCCGGCGCTGCAGCGCTTCGGAGACCAGTTCGACTTTTTGTCTTCTCCTTTAGGAACTTCTGAAATATCTTCCAAATATTTACCAACATGGAAGGTGCAGATGCTCGACGGACAGATATCAAGTAGTCAGGGTAACTATCCCATAGCAGCTTCAGGTGGATCTGAAGATAAAAATACTACGGGTAGTATTCGACAAATTCCTCAACTTAATATTACCCTAAATTATCAGGTATATGTAGACGTCCTAGACCCGGCCTCTGTATTATATAATGCCGCCGCGGAGGTAAATTATGCTCAAACCATCTTTGAAACGCCCTCTGCAGTTAACGTTTTAGGAGGGAACCCCGACGAAGCCCAAGGCGCCTGGCAGCCATATGATGACGTTTTGGCCGAGGAGTTTGAAATGATTGGCTCCACTATTTTCCCAGATAATACCTATTTTACTCTTAAGGACGGCAAAGTGGTACTATCAATTGAAGAAAACAATACTCTTTATAAAAAAGAAAATTTTGATATTCAAGTATTTTTAAGTAGCTCAGCCGGCCTCGAATTACTTAATTTTGCAAACTCAGACGCTGCCAGTTATAAGACAACCGAAGTGGAGAAATATCTTTCTCTCCGCGCCGATAGAGAAATAGAAGCTCACACACTGAAGAAGATCGGCGCGCCTGGGTTGATCGCCCCCACCCGAAACTACGACGGCAAGACAGTTCCTCGCGACGGTAACACCACTAATGTGCTTAGCACCCGCGAGTTCTTAATTAGGGATCTTTATGAACCCGATCCGGAGATTTGCGACTAATGACACTACCGGTTTTATTGGGAGGACAATCACTAGTAGCTAACATCTGCCAGGCACGCGTGTCCGCTGCAATTGCTCCGCGCACGGTCGAGGTAGATGTGAATCTTTTAATGTCGGCCACCACCCCCGGGGGCCGTCTTAGTCCTTTCCAATCCGGGCCACAACAGGTACGTAGTGTTTTTGTGATAGCTGTCCAGAACCAAAGACTTATCGACCTTTTTGCTGGGAACGGCAACGCTATTGTTCCCTTTCTGATTCAAGAAGCCCATGACGATCGGGTCGCAATACAAACCCAGAGCCTAAGCGCTGGCATACCTTCTGGAAAGTTTGTACAGAACCATGGGGGGAATATTGTTTCTTCTCGCACTTTGAGTGTGGATCTAGCGTTTGACTCGCTGGATGATCTAACCATTTTTGCTGGTGTTCTCTCAACACGTGTGCGACGCCGCCGCGATATGAATACTATTATAACCTTAGATAATTTGTCGATTATCAGAAATGCACAGCGCTTGGAAACCAACGTTCTTTTATATACTGATGAGCAAAAATCAAAAATTTGGATAGGCCCGGCCTTTAAAGATATGTTAGGCAATTGGTACCGCCCACTCGCCGGGCGCCCCGGCGACGAACGCCTTTATTCTACAACAGTCCCGAACACTAAAGTGGTTTTTGAATCTGATTTGGAGCAACTTACGGCGCCGATCAAGAATTTGTCGGCAGTTCTTTACGGCGCAAATCGAGGAATTGATAGTCAGGCTACCGCAGTACAGAGGCTTAAATCCCACGAGACGAATTATTTTTCCTCCCTGTACACCGCGAAGATTGACTCGGGAGATCTAGCACTAACCCTGGCCTTTAACAAGCTTGGTTTTTTTAGGCGAAATGGCCTTTTTGGGCAACTCATTAAAAATCGACAGGATTTATTGGGCTCCTTTACCTTGGCCGGCACTAAGATCTTTCGAAAGCGTGTTACTACTAATAGGCCCGTCAACGAATTGACAGGAGGGGGAGCAAACAGCTCTTATCCCGAATCCGAGGTCATTGTTACTGAAGATCCCACCTTTTCAGGGTTTGCTTCTGCTGAGAATACCGTTTTGTGGGTATCCACCAAAGATACTGGTGCTCAAGACTTAACCTATGGATATTATGCTTATGGGGTTGAGCTTACTTTTATAGACAAGACACAAGATAAAATAAAAGACCTGGTGGACAACCCCGAAACCGGGTTACGTCTACATATTGCTCGGTTGTCAGAACTATATAAGTTAGCAAGCCATCCTCAAAATTATGACCTTTATGCTCGGAAGTATCTTCCTTCCTTTATCTCCTCGCTCGAAGGTTCAAGTCTTGTTCTCCCTGCGTCGTGGGGCGCCGTAGGAGAAGCCATTCAGAAGTATGTATCTACATTAAATATTTTTTATGATTCTCTTCGTTCTACTGTGGGAAGCTCTCTTTCGCAGTTGCAGAGCCAGATTTATGATATGACCGCCCGTCCGGACAACGGCCCCGTCGGGCTGTTGCGCCTTATCAATCTCCTAAGCAATTTAAGCGCGGAAATTGAGCGATTTATGGGGACCACAAATACTTATAATCCCGGGTCCGCGGCCGAAATGAATATCTCTCATTCTAAGTTTGGAGGATCCGGACGCCTTCTTAAGGTAAAACATTATTTTAATGAATTTGTCGATGCTGAGGACTTAGTCAATTATGGATATAATTACTTGCTCGTCCCGGGTAGCACATCGTCTGGCCCTGATGAACCGTTTAAAATAGTTCCTTATGCGGACATGATATCATTATTGGCTCTTGAGGATGAGCTTCAGGGTACCGGTGGCTCCGCTGCCGCCAGCAGCGCGATGCAGGTCACCTTAACGCCGACAACATTTAATTTATATGGCCACCTCGAGAATCTTAACAGCGATGACTTTAACAAGGAAGAGCATGACCAAGCCTTAGCATCTTTGCTAACAGCCGCCAATATGTACAAAAAATCTCCTATCAATCTAGCTCAGTTTTTTGGAGCAGGCCCCTCAGGGGATCATACACCAGCCCACGCGAACACTATTAATAATAGCTTACGAATGATGGGGCACCATAGCTGCACCATAGAAGTTGAATCATCTAGTGAAGATAACGCTGGGGCATTTATTATGTATCCTACCTCGCTAGCATTGAATAACAATTGCAAATTAGATGCCGCCGAAAAGCTTTCTGAACAATCTCCTTTCGTTATAAACAAAGAAGGCCCCTCTTCACTACCTGCTTTTATTATGTCTGCCAATAATCAAGACCAAGGAAGTCTTAGACAAAAGCAACTGTTGGACTTAAGTGTTAATTTTTTATCATATCTTACCCAAACTGATTATTTCACTCCGCAGTCGGAATCGACCTACGCGTCGATATCGAATGTTACAGATAAAAAAGTTTTCCGTAATGGAACAACGACCACACTTACGTTTTTGCAGGGAATCGCCTCCGACGCGCCATCAGCCGCCGGCGCCGCTGCACAAAACGGCCCCCCTGGTCCGACCATGAGCGCGGTAACGAACCGACTAAAAGAGATATTGATAGGCCAAAACATTACTAGTGGAAAAGTATATCCTCCAATTCAACAGTTGGCATTTGTTAACGCGTTGGAATCATCACCGACTTCCGCATCGCAGACAGCATCCTTTGCTCTTCAATATGGAACCGTTAAAAAAGCTCAATATTTGTCCGGCTTTAGAATATTTAACAATACTTTAATGATCGGTGGCCCCATATGGCTTGATCTCACGCGGATAGATATAGATAATTTTTCTCAATCTGGCCGCCAAGTTTTGTGTCGCTTTGTCGACCCGGCCTCGGAGTTTAAGCCTTTCTTGGGTATTAATGCCCCAATTTATAATTCACTTTTTATTCTTTCTAACACAAACGATGTAATGGCAAGTAACGTGACCGGAAACCCTAACTCGACTACCATTCCTGGGGTATCCACTACGCTTGCCGATTCGAACCTCGATATGGTATATGCCACATCACCGGTGGACGGGATTTCCCAAAATAATAATTTAAGAGAAGAAAATCAGAACTCCTATGTAGACCTTAAAAATGGTTTGTCTGGGTTGTATACTAATGGGGAAGACTATATGTTACCCAACGGAGCACCGTATACGGGTGCATATCACATATATGTTAAAGATAATGGACAAGCCATGGCCATGGTAGGCAAGGAACACATCCCCACTTCACACGAGGTCTTGAAGCCCGTGTCGGAATTGGCGCTCCTAGAGCTACAAAAAGCAATTCAGCGCGCCGCCGTCACCTCGACCGCGGACCAGGGCCCGAGCGGAGGAAGCTACTAATACATGTCTGTTAACAGAAAAACTTTGATATTCGCGGACCGAAATGGACTTTCTCCCGGCGGACCGGCCAAACTGAATCGAAGAGAGCACTTTACCACCGAGAAGCGCCGGCACCCGATGGTCACGAGCGCGCCGAACGGGACTGTCGTTGACTATTTCCGTACTTCGTGCGCGCGTTATTTTCAATGGCGTACAGGAACCAGCCCGGGCGACTATGGGACATATGGATATTTGTATTGGAATCAACCCTCTGAAGGCGCCGATATTTTTGCAGCCCCCCCCTCTGATTTGTATATAGGATTTAAGTTTGAGGAACTTAGCCACGTCTATGACGGCTTCGGCATCGCCACCGCAGACGGTATAGCGACGCTGCCAACTTATTATCACGACACCGCGAACCAGCTGCTGGAAAAAACCTCGCACATGTTTGGAAGGGGCGGATATATCAACTCCATCGCGGTCAATGCACCTTGGACGGCGTACCCCGACATGTATTAAGCTCACACACCATTCCCATACAACCAGTCCGCAGCGCCTCAGATCGTGTACGCGACCCCGGCCGCGCTAAGAGAAAAAGTAGAGATTACCATTAGAGCGGAGGAGGATGCTTGGAAGGCCGCAGCCGATCAATGGGGTGTGGAACAGCCTTATAGTCAATTAAATATGCAGGATCATGTGGGCGGCGAACCGGTCCCCTCCTGGGTTGTTTGGCACAATTATGTGCTGGGTTCGCTCGAGCCCAGACTTTCACAGACTTGGTATGGTGAACAAGCCGCTGCAGGAGAATTGAGCATGCCGGGTCTTTTTGGTCCCCGAACCATGAATTCTACCTATTATGATCATTATTTCGCCAATTATGACATGCCCGAAACAAACGCAACTACACAAGTATCTCCTCAATATACTTACTATGCTGCAAACTATCAGGCCTTTTCAAGTAGTGTTCTACCGCTGGAAACGCTAATTCCCAATTATTATACGGTGATGTCTTTACTTAAGAACGGTGATAACGACTGGGCCTGGACGTCACCCGAGAACAACAACACCGACAGCTTATATCAAAACGCAGGGGTTGGCAACATCGCTGACGTACTTGGTTTATACGGGCACATAGGGACAGATGTCGTCTCGCAAGACGGGGCACTTTTTCAAAACAGTACAGGAATATCTATAGGGCTTGTGACAGCCGGCACCTCCAATCCAGATTCTATATTGAGCCGTTTTGCACGAACTAATTTTTCATTATTATCGGGCTCTAAGTTGCAGAATATTGACAACTTTAACAAGCATCTGGGTTTTTCGTCACGTATCGTTCGAGGGCCCAACTCTATTTTAAGTGAAATGTCGGCAGAGAGTAATACGGAATTAGTGCCATATGGTTTAAACTTAAATTTGACAGCGCTCCCAACTTCAAACTTTTTAAATTGTTTTGATGATCTAGGAAACGATCTGGATTATCAAGACGGCATGATAGATTATTTTTTGTATGAAGTAATGAAGGCTAATATTTGTAACTATACTAATATAGATCCCACCACCGCCACAGACTACCTAGGGGCTAAATACCCCGCTTATCATACTATGTCTTTCTCGACCTTAGAAGTCTTGGACCTACCTACTCCTCAAACAAATTTTTATGGTTTTAATTGGACTGGCGCCGGAAGTAATGGGAACAATCCTTATCCATGGGCGGATAATGTAGATCCTCAGGCGGACGTGGCAGGGAAGTCGAGTCTACGTGCTATTGATTTTAATCACCTGATACTTCAATGGGGATCCCATCGGGCCTCTCTTTTTGGGGCTACTAATGTTTTTAGTGGGCTTGTGGGGCAAACAACAACTTCATGGATTGCAACGCCGCGCGGCGGCGCCACCGGGGGTACAAAAGCTGGTTTTATCATAGGTCGACCGCTGAACGAGGGCCCGGGCTTGATGTCGATTCCCAACCCTTCTGCATTCGATAATGCTGTCACACAAAATATGGGGAGCGAAGACATACCTTCTTCAGCGTTGATAGACATGGGAGAGTGGCTTCCTTCTCGCATTCGATCTTACGAACAAATGTTACAAGGCCAATATGCCCATAATGAGACAATTGCTTACAGGATTGATAAGCACTCGGTCGATGAACAGGGGACGGAATCCTCGGTAATACAAAGTTTTTACCTCCCGGCTATGTCGCCCACTTTCTCTCTTTTTGACTCTCAGGTCCTTTATGGGCACCAATACAAATATAAAATTTATGCATATCAGCTCGTAATAGGAAACCAATACAATTATACTAATGAGTCGGTCCTCCCGGCTCAAATTGGTCCTTACCCTACTCGCTTGGCTCGGATTATGGGGTTCAGAGAGGACACGAACTATCGCACAGTACCAGATGATTATAGTGACAATAATACCGCTGGTACCAACCAAGCGATTGGCCAGGCTGGAATCTATTTAGCCCAGAACACAGTGAGGTTCGCGCCGAATCCCGTGACGGCCAATTATACCGGCGATGGCCCGGAGGTGCTTATCAATCATGGCAACATCCTCGCCGATGCAGCCTTCCCGTTCGCCGGCTCCAGGGCCCGCGGGTGGTTGACAGATAACGGGTATGGAATGCCTCTCGTGGACGAGTTCTTCAATCCAAACTATAACGCTTATGCGGATATAGTTAATGGCGAGATCCCCAACCTAGTGAAGCAGTCCCTTGAGATCTCCAGCACGGCATATATGGAACTCGACTCCGCAAACCGGCCTCTCTCGATCGGTGGTACCTATTGGGCTAGACCCGCGGACTTCATAGAAGAAATGAACCAAGTCCTTGGGCCAAACTATATCGTTCGTCTTCTGATCAACCCTGGTGATATGTCGGAGGGCAGATTTCTTATCGCTCGCCGTGAGGTGTTATTAAACCTGACGGACGTAGAAAAGGCGGACGCGCTCGAAGCGCTGCTGAGTCACTCCGGATTCGATGGGTTTCCTTACCTCATCCACGTAAATGACGCCGCCGGCGAGTATCAGGTCTCAGTCTCAAATTTCAGTCTGACAGACATATTTAATGCTTTTTTCTTAGAGTCGGCTCCCTTAGAGTCGCCTCCCTCCTACGCCCCCTTCGCCATCGCCGACGCCGCCGCCGCGGGGGGCCCCGCGACCGGAATCGCATCCTACGCCGCCATCGCGCCGCGACATCGGCAGCGCTTCCAATTTGAAACGGGCCTTCATGGGCTAGCCCCACAACTGCCTTACGACTCTGACTATGGGAAAGCCACGGTTACTGTCAACAACTTCAATTCCATAAAGATTTTGGAAATTCCCTATAGTACTACAAACCTGGCAGCCGTCCACGATCTGCCTCCCATGCCACCAAACGTAGAATTCTATCCTGTACGGAATGACCCAACTAAAGTTAAAATTCTCATAAATCAAAATAATTTTACTTATTCTGCTCTTCCGGTTGCTATTGAAGAGAACGACGCAAATATCTTTTTAAGCATGTATCAAACCCAAGGGAGGCCCACCGGTAGCGCCATTCTTTTTGGGGCTGATGATACAGATGTAAGATTCGAGATGTATAGGCTCTCTGGAACACCCCCCGAATCATATTTGGATTTTCGAGGGCAGATGAGAGAGGACTCGGAATCTCGCACGGCCGAAGGCCACTCGGTGACATCGACTGCTTTCTTGGACACTATAGAGCCCAATATTAATTATTATTATTGCTTTAGAACAAAAGATATAGGGAATTGGATATCGAATCCTACTGGGGTAATCCGCGTACAGCTGGTTGATGATAATGGTCGCATGTATCCTATAATAGAACCCTACACATTAAGAAATTTATCTCCCATTGTGACCGAAAAGCCACTAAAGAAGTATTTAGAGATAGGAGCTTCTCTCGAAGAAACTTTAATTGTTGTGGATGATGATACTGCCCCGACTGCGGGAAGTCCCTTTAATATCCCCACAAATGTAGTGTTGGGGACACCTGGAAGTGTAATGCAAGACAGCATCAATAAATCATTTAAGATACGTTTAACGAGCAAGGATACCGGTAAAGAGATAGACTTAAATGTTAAATTTAACGTAGATATGATTGCTAACCCCAATTTGGTCGAGGAGAATTAGTTTTATAAAACTATTTATTTGTAAGGACTTATATTATGGCATTTTTAGATAACTCTGGCGACATTATATTGGACGCCGTTCTGACCGATACCGGCAGACTTCGACTAGCGAAGGGAGATGGTACGTTTCAGATTCAAAAATTCGCACTTGGCGATGATGAAATTAATTATAAACTTTATGATTCATCAGCGAGCACTGCATATCGGTCTTTAACTTGTTTACAGACGCCCGTTTTAGAAGCGTTTGCAAATAATGGATCAAGCATGAAATATAAGCTCATGAGCGGTCTTAATAACAATCTCCTCTACCTCCCAGTTATTAAACTCTTTGAGAACGGCGACAGCGCCCGATTTGGTACTGGCGACGCCGCCACTTTTATTGTTCTTGTCGATAATACCACCGTCAATACGGTTATCGCTAGTGACAATGCCCTTCCGACTGGTGTTATGAATGGAATTTTTGTGGGGGAAAGCACACACCTGATTCGAGCAGATCAGGGGATCAATAATATCGCTATACTAACTATCGGCCCTGAGCTGCGCGAAACCTCATATCAAGTAAAAATGGATAATCGTTTGGGGAGCTTGACGCCGCCCCCGGGGTCGACAACTAACGCCCAGCCGGCATTTATCGACGATGATAGTATCGCCTCCTATATCCTTACGTCTGCGACCGATGGTAATTATGTAGACGTCGACCCCAGTTTTTTGATTAATCCCACACAGGGATCTACTCCTACTGGAAAAGCTGTTGCCGGAGCATTTGGTTCCCGAATTGGCTTTAGAATTGCTGCCTCAACATCTCTGCGAACGAGCAATTACTTGTTTACCGTTTTAGGAAACACCGGTACCACCACCATCGGAGGCCTAACCAGCGGCAATTATAAATATATTGATTCAATTGTTACTTTGAGCGGGGAAACCACAGGCTATAGCATCGACGTACCAGTTCGATATGTTAAGCAAGTATAGGAAATTACGATAGGAACTCATCATGGCTTCAACTTTTAAACCACTTAATCAAAACGATATTACGACCGTGCGAGACATGCTCCACGAAGCAATTCCTATTACCGGGACGATTGTTTCTGGAACTTATAATATCGGATCGGAAGACAAAAATGTAAAAAATTATGCTAGCGGAATATTTCAATCTGTTTTTGATTATCCCTTTTTAAGCTCTTCGGCGAATCATATTTTTGATTTAACGGCCGGATATTCTGTGAATTCTACCTTGTCTGAATCAGCTGTTTCTTATGGCGGCACGATGATGGCCAAGAAGGTCAATATTTATAACGAAATGGCCCAAATCTTGGCTGGGTTTGATGAAACCGGGAATGTACGTCGTTTTGATCGGGACGGTGATTTAACGGGAGGCGACAAAATGGATGAATGCTTCTTTGTTAATTTCGCGAGACTTTTAACAAAGGATGAAGTAAAAAAACAGTCATTTTCTATTACTTTAAAGACAGGAGGCACCGTCACCGCGCCCTCCACGAAGATTACTCTACAGGACTACAACGCGCTGAACGCATATAAGGTTAATTCTCCCTCGGGAGAGTACGCTCTTCTATATACTGCGTCCGCCCCTATCCATAACAATTCGGCGGTGGGTCACGTTTATTACCAGGCCGGGATCGCAGTCTTGACCGCAAGCCTTTTTGATGGCTCCGGGGCCAATTATATTGGAAATAATGGTGCCGGCGGCGCAACAGTAAATTATAATGATGTTGAAGCACTATTAATTACAGGCTCTATTTCTGGCGCTTGCGATGCTTTCCGCAATCGGCTCGTTAACATCTCTTTCAACAATACCACCGAAATTAATTCCACTATCTATTTCTGCCGTGCCAACTATAACGAGTACAACTATTCTAGTAATCCTACCTATTTAGACGAAAGTAAAATTGTAGTAAAGACTAACCCGAATGATTTACCGATCTCATTTATTACGAGTGTGGGCTTATATTCTGCGGATAACGAATTATTGGCGGTAGCCAAATTGTCGGAACCAATTGAGAAGAATCCGACCGATGAATTAATTCTAAGGGTAAGGCTAGATTATTAAAAAATGAAATGGCGTATATATTTAAGTTCAAACAAACCGATAAGGTTATCAACCTTGTAAGAACTTACCCGCGAGTCTCCTTCGCATTTTATAACGGTACAGCTTCATACAATAACCAATTCAAACTCGCTGGCCAGTTCACGTCCAGTATTTTAGGCGCCCCTGAGGGGTACCTTTCATTATATGACCAAAATATTGATCGGAAGGGCACTCTTAGTTTTAATGATGCCGCGACACAGGCAATTGGAACTGATGACTACGATGGTGACCGCGACCCCTTTGGCTTTGCGGTCGCGACCGGAATTGACCCCACCACATTCTATGACGGCGCCAACCCTCGATATGCAACTTTTAAGGTAAAAGACGGCACCCGGATCAATTTTAAGACCGTTTCACGAAATGAATTCAACCTCACGGTGGGAGGCACACCATTCTTTAACTACTACCCTTTAACTTCATCAGTCCAGAAAATTTATTATTCACCTCTCGCCCCGCGATGGACGCCGAGCGCTCTGGAGGCATCGGAACCTGAAGTCCCCGCAGATACTGGCTCTATTAGTTATTTGATGGCGTTGGCGAACACGTTAGATTATTATCAAATTCTTAATCCTAAATATGCTGTTAATGATGGGGTTCGCAACTTAACGGCTTCGAGTGGTGTGTCTCCTCACGCGGCTCTTGCGGTGGAAGTTGGCCTTTTGACAATCCCTACTATTTTTTATGGCGACACTATTAAAAAAGGAACGGTGGACCTAAAATTCTTTGTGACAGGGACTTTGGTGGGCCAATTGAAAGATATCAATCGTAACGGAAGTCTTATCCAGGTAGGACCTAGCGGATCCAACTACTCCGGATCGACCGCCGGCGTAGTTTTATATAATGAAGGTTTTATAGTTTTAACTGGTTCTCACGATCTTACACTTGGAGGCTCAGTATTGGGCCCCTCTCATGTCGAATCTTATGGAACTTCTAATAATTTCCCCAATTGGATTAATTTTGCACAAACCATATCTTCGTCGGTGGCGCCGACCACGACCTCCGCTTGTACCATGGATTTTAGCGGTTCTCATAAAATTCCTACGTTGATGCTTTTTGCTACAGCTCCAAAGAATCAGTTAAACCACTCCAACAATCCGACTTATCGAGATAAGTCGTCCGTTCTTTTAGTTACCTCAGGGTCGACCGGCTATATTCAAAATAATAAAGCTTTGATTAAAAATACAGTCAGTTCCTCGTATAATGATCCCACAGGGTCCTTTCAGAAAACGACGTATATTTCTAAGGTGGGAATATATGATGTTAATAAAAATCTTATTGCAATTGCTAAGGTAGCGACCCCCGTAAAGAAGTTGGAAGAAAGAGAATTAACTTTTAAACTTAAGTTAGACATGTAATGATTTTAGGCCTTGATATATCCACCAGTATAACTGGTTATACTGTGTTGGACAATGAGGGCCAGATTGTTGTGTGCGACCACATGGACTTACGAAAAGAAAAGAACTTCTTCAAGAAAATACAAATTGTATATGATCGTCTGGAATCGTTGGACGATACATATAGCATAGAACAGGTATATGTTGAGCAATCTCTCCAGTCCTTTCGCTCCGGCTTCTCATCAGCGCAAACCTTATCGCTTTTGTCAAAAATAAATGGTATTGTTTCGTGGCTGTGTTATAATATGTTTTACGGCGAACCCAAGTATCTCGCCGCCACATCCGCCCGCAAGTTATGCGGCATCAAAGTC
>Ga0080013_1000990_pt1 | contig 38688 bp, 29 predicted proteins | sample ETNvirenome_6_85_FD_69236 | JGI IMG/M metagenome (GOLD analysis project Ga0080013, IMG submission 69236) | Marine viral communities from the Pacific Ocean - ETNP_6_85 (SPADES assembly) (version 2) | ecosystem: Environmental > Aquatic > Marine > Oceanic | place: Pacific Ocean | collected 2013-06-19 | reverse complement strand
TACACTAATACCTTTAGGGTTTAATGCTTTAGAATATTTACGACCGTTATCTAATGCTTTTTGCTCAGTCTCTATTTTGGCTGCTTTTGAAACATTCTTAGGGCTAAACATAGTTTTGATTAACCTGTTTACTCTACCTATAGTTTGTCTTCCTTGTATATCAAAAAATGCGTTTTGACTTTGAACTGGTATAGCCAACAATCTTAAATCACCAATATCACTTGTTGATCCAAGTTTTGCATCTTGAATATCCGATAATACTTTGGTGTTTAATTGCTGATTAAATTCTTCTGATAGCTCATTTATTTTTTCTACTAATGCTAGTTTAATAAGTTTAATACCACCTGGGTTTTCCAATGCTTGACTTAAAGCCGTTAAAAACTCGGTACCTATAGATACATTAAAATTAGATGATGGTGTAGCGTGCTCGCCTTTAATACGCAATAACTGATCTATTGTTTGCTTTGAACCGTTTTTAATTGCCTGCTGTGCCTCTTTATAGTTAGGGTGCTTTGTATTAATTACGACTTCACCAGACTCAATTTGTTTAGCTTTAGTCTTTTTAGCTGTGTTGGTATAGCCTTGTCCTGTCTTTTTATTTATATAAACAGCCTGCGATGCGGCAGTCATTTGTATATCGCTTATACCGGTTAAGCCTCGTAGTGACTTACCTATGTTAGTAGTTGACTCTAGCATTCTTAAAAGACCAACTGTATACTGTGGCTTTTTAACGGCTAAATCAAATGCAGTGCTTACCACTTTTTCAATTGCGTTTTTGTTTGCAATATTTAATGCCTGAACTTGTTCACCGTAATTTTCTAAAAAATAATCAACTTTTTCTTGTGTTGTTTTAAATTCCTTGTGCAGTACATCTGTAGTTATTTTTTGAACTAACCCGAAGCCTGCTTGAATTAAAGTTATATCAGAATCTGTCGCTGGCAAAGCGTCTATTGTGGCTTTAATTTTTGCGCCATAGCCTTTAGCTACTGCTGGATTCATATACCTATAGTGAGCTCCAAAAAAGTCATGACCTAATGCTTTTACAATATCATTTGGTAATGCTTTTATCATTGCCATACTGAAATTGTAATATTCTTTCATGGCTTGAGCATTGTCTCTAGCAGAAGGATTTTTAAAGTATAGCTCTAGTATATTAGATACATTTTTAGGTATATCTAATTGTAGCTTTTTTAATGCTTGTTTGTACCTTACGTTGTCTGTACGTAGATCAGCCGTAGCATCTAACCAAAATTGTTTTTCAGTTTCACTAAGTGTTTCAAAAATTGCTGCAGATCCGTCTAAGTCACCCTGTATTTCTAAGTCTAACATTTGACGGAACAAAGGCATAGATCGTTTTACATTGCCTCTTTCGGATTGTCTTGAAAATTCTTGAATAAAGTTTTCTGCAATCTCTACACCTAATCTTTCTTGATTATTTTCAAATGCTTTTCTTAAATCACTATCAGGATTTTGCAGCTCTTGGTTATATAAGTCAAAAGCGTATTCTTCTGCCATTGCTTTTGCTAAAGCTTCTTTTCTTCCACGAATGACCTCTTCACCTTTGAACATGTAACCCAAGAAATCTTGATCACTGACTTTGTTAGCTGCGTTTGGCAATCGCCTTACTATTTCAGCGCCTGATGTTCTGCCTGCTTTATCTGTATCTACGGTCTCCCTGTCAATCTTTTGCCCTTGCCAGTCAGACGTAAACTTACCATCAACTTGTTTTTGAACTGCAAATGGCATAGCTTGCATTAAAAACGTGGTGGTCATGTTTTCAAGTATAGGTTTTTTAAGCTTAAGCAAGTTACTTCTAAGCTCACCTCCTCGCTTAGCACCTAACATTTTTTTAAACTCAATATCAGCTTGCTTACCTATTTCTTTTTTAATTTCAGCAATTAATGGTGTAACCGTTCTATTTAAAGAAACAGCTTCGTCAATACGTGATTTTAATACTCGTGTTACAGATATAACTTTTTGCATCACGCTATTAGCCGCTTCTGCAGGTAACACTTTACTTTGAACTAAGTTTTTATATTTTTTAACCTCAGGCGTTGATTTAACTTTTGTGTCAGGGTCAGGCTCAAATTGTCTTTCTAATATAGTTAAAGCATCGGCGTCTATTCTATTAATATACAACGGGTCCACGCGCTTACGATCAGCTTTAAGTGCATCAAGCAAACGATTGCGTATTCTGCCATTTAAAAATCCATAAACTTGCCCAGTGCCATTAAATGTTAAATCAGGAGATTTGCCTTGCTTATTAATCCTAAGCATTCTTTCTTGTATGTCAGATATTAGCTCTTCTCGTGTAGGTTCGTCAAATCTAGCTGCTAAGTTTTTAACTTGGACATCTATCATTGTTGGCAGCGCTTCAAACACTTCTATTTTAGTTCTTAGGTCTACAGTTTTATTACCGTCCTTTAAAGCGTTTAATTTTTGTTTTGTTTCATCTAAACCTTTTTGAGAAACAGATCTTTTCTTTACGCTTGTTTTTTTATTTGTAACAATAAAAGTATCATTTTCAAAACCAAACTGCCCGCCAATTTTATCAGCCATTACCTCTGACAATCTTTCGTATAATCTAATTCTGCTAGGCTCTTTGGCTGTAAAAACAACACCTTCTACATTTGGATTTTCTTTTAGATAATCTACAACTCCGTTTATATTGACTGAAAATACCTCAGCCGCATTACCGGCTCCAGTTACACCAGTATCCCCCGCTTCGTCTGCAAACTCTAAGTGATAAAACTTTTCAGAACTTGATATATCATCACCCTCTGAGTCTTTTTGTACACCTAGTTTTTTGGCTATATTATCAATATCGTTATAAGTCTGACCTTCGTCAAACTCCATAAAAGCTGTTTCCTCTAGCCTAGTAGTATATTCTTTCCCTTTAACTTTAAAAGTAGTTTCGATACCATCATCGGTTTCTTCCCATTTTAAATCTTGCTTGGTGTTAAGACTAAGTTTTTTCTTTCCGCCTTCAGTCTGTTTAGCTTTACCTAATTTAAATTGAGCTGCTTTGTTTTGGTAGCTTGTTATAAAAGAGTAAACATCAGATGGTTTGTTAATTTGAAATAAGAACGCATGTTGTGAGTTAAACTTCTTTAATAACCCGTTAATAAATGTTTTGGCACCAAACAAACTTGGAAAACTGCTCTTAGGCAATATGCCTAAAGCTGTAAAATCACCAACAAGCTGTATAAGCTCATCAGCATCAATACCTTCTGTTTCTGTATATCGCTTGTTTCTATAAATATCTATTCTTTGATTAAAGTTGTCAAATGCTTCTTGCGATATTTTACCTTGATCAAATCTAGTCTGAACATCTTGTATAATGCTTTGTACTAACTCATTCGCAGAGTCAATTACAAGTTTATCGTTTTTTATAATACCGGCTTCAATAACTTGCTGGTGTCCTATTTCGTGTAGAGGTGACACCGACGCGATTTCCGCTTCAATGCCTCCTTGCAATATAGTGTTAATGGCGTTTTCCTTAAACAATACATTAGTATTATTATCAGGGTCGTAATACGCCGATGTACCACTTTTATAGTCATTTAAAAACTCTTGTTTTGCTTCGGCGTCATCTTTAAACTGTCTATCCGCGTATTCTATAGCCTCTTGTTCACTATTAATTGAAACAGTTGTTTGGTTACGATTGTTTTGGGCGATATAGCTCATAGTTCTATATCTGCGTAAGTTAAACTCTGCTTCTACAGGATTAGCGGCTTTTTTAGCTTGCCTTGCTATTTCAGCATCGCTTTTACCTAATATTTTTTGGTTTGCATTATAAAGCTCTTGTGCTTCATTTTTTAATGACTCATACAGTCTTCTTTCGCGTGGGCTTTTATCTACAACATCTATAGCTCTGGAATCTTCTTTAAGCTTTTCCATTTTAGCTTGATTCTCAAAAACTTGTTCTATTTCGGACGCTGATAAATCTAATAAGTTTAAACCAATTTCAGTGTTTAAAAGGGAGGACTCGTTTATTAAGTTTAGTCTTTCAATTTTTAATGCCTTAGCTTCAGCTGTTCTTCCGTCAAGGCGAGCGAGCTCATCTTGAATGGCCATTAATTGGTCTTTTATTTCAGCCTCTTTTGCGGCTTGGCGCTTATTTCGTATTGCCCCGGTAAACTGCCCGTATATGTTTTGACTTACAGATGGGCCAGATATTGCAAGAGAAGCAGTTGCTACATTTCTAAAAAATTCACCGTCAATGCCTTCTATTAAGCTTTTAGGATTAGTTGGTTGAAATATAGCGTTGTCCGATATGTTTTGGCCTATAGCAGTAACTCCTTCTTCAATAAACTCAATACCTACACCAATACCAGTAGCTTTTGCAAGCCCAATATTTTTTGCTATTGTTCTACCTAAATTATCTCCAAATGCTTTTCTAAAACCCGTAGGGCTAACCTTAGCGTATCTTTGAAAGTTCTTTAAAAAGCTCATAGTACCTAACCTTTCAGCCGCAGCCGCTGTAACACCGTATGTGAAACTATTTAAGCCTTTTTGCCACATTGCAAGGCTTTGCAAATCTTTTTGATCTTGCAATTGCTTTTTTATTTCGTTTATTTCAATTATGCCAGCACCTCTAGCTTCGGCTTGTTCAAGCTCCTGTTCTAATGCTTTTATATTTTCTACCGCCTCGCGTTGACCAATTTCTAAATTAGACAGCTGACCACCAGCTTCCATTGTAAAAAATATACCAGTTCCTAATCTTGCTGCTTGTTTTTGGGCGGCTGCTCTTGCAACAGTACCAGCCCCTCCGACTAAACTACCACTACCCATTGTGCCCACCGCAACTAATATTGACGGGGAATTATTAACAAGCATGTCTGCTAAATATTGACCCGCCGAGCTTGAATCGTCCATCACTAAATTATCTGGAAGATAATTAGCTCTATTATTTTTAAGCATTTCGTTGTAGTCTATAGCAGCAGAATAAGCTTGCCCTTCGTCGAAAGGCTGTAATAAAAAACCACCAAGCATAGCTGGTGCTGCAATAAATGACTCTTCAAGCACTTGCTCTAATTTGTCTATTGTTTTATAAGATTTTATTAATGCGGCGTCCGCTATTCCGGCAACCTCAGTTGTTTCAAAATCTTTTTCAATCCCCTCTCCCATTGCTTGTAATACACTTATTTGGGAGTTAACATCATTTACAAGAGTATTATAATTTTCTGCTAATTGATTTCTTTTGTCAAGTTCTTCTTGTGAGTCATATTTAAATCCTTCGACTTCGTATTCGTTTATTTGTGTTAAAAGACTATCTAATTTTTGTTGATCTTTTTCTATTAGCTTTGTTTTTTCAACATATTCATTAAGCTGTGTGCCTAATTTTATTTGCTGCGATTTTTCAACCTCATTAAGTGCCCCTTCAATATCAATAGGCTTATAAGTTCTACCTTGTATAGTTTCTACACGAACTAATGGTCTACCAAACTTGTTTTCAAAATCTTCACTATCTTTTTTAGCTCTAGCTCTTTCGTCAGATGCTGCTTGCTTTTTTAAAGACTGCACTTCTTCAGTACCCGTGTAAAGTTCAACTAAATCTTGTTGGTCTTCTGGTATGTCTCTTAAAAAAATTTCAGCTTCAGATTTACGTTTTTTATTAACAACTTCGCTAATTGTACGGTTATCAACATCGTCTAATGATGCATAATTAGCTATATTATCTTTTGTTAATACCTCGCCATCTGCTTTGGCTTTTTGTTGTATTTCCATATACTTAGCGTACTTATTGCCTAAGTTTTCCTGTAAATACTGCTGATAGTCTTCGTCTGATTTAAAAGTTGAAACACCGCTAGCCATGCCATACATTCCGGCATAACCCGTTTTGTGATTTCTAGGCTTTAAATCGCCTAGTAAAAAATATTCAGATAGTATATCGTTTTTTTCTGTTTCCGGTGTTACGCCTTTTATTACATTTTCAGTAAGCTCACCGGCAACTTTTTTTGCTTCTTTAAGTTGTTCTGGCACCTCAGCTGTAATAACAACCTCCTCTGCATCAGGCTCTAAAAATTCTTCGGTTTTTATATTAAACCCGCGTCTTGTCTTAGCGTAGTCTTCAAAAGTATCTGGGTAGGTATAATTGTTTAATGTTTTACCAGCGTATTGCTCCAAATAATCATCTTCAAAAAGAGTAATTAACTTGCCACCCTGCTTATATTCTATATATCTACGAGGATCTGGCGATTCCGATAAAATAGCTTCCGAGCTTGAGCCCGAATTGTCGGGCGCTTGGTTTGCTCCTGGAACCGCAGACGCACCCGTCTCCACAGTTCCGTTTTGAAAATCCTCCTCTATGAGCTCTACACCTGGATTACTACCCAAAAAATACGTTAATTGATTTTCGGTGTATTCTGTTGTGTCAACAATTTGACCGTTTTTTAATTTATATATTTTAGACATAATTTAATTATTTTTCAACGCTTCTTCATATAGCGTAAAGTATTCAGCTTCGGTTTTACCAGGGTTTTCTTTTTTTATATCACTCATAAGTTTTTCGTTAATTTCTGGCGGAGGTGGGGGTGTTGAAGATGGGCTATTTGGATAACCAATACCAGATTGTGGAGAGTTCCCTGAACCTCCGGCTGGCTTAGAGTCATCTGATGGCTTACTGTTTTTAGGTTTTCCTGTTGGAATAGACGTGCTCCATTTTGAGTTAGGATCATTTGCAACCCTATAATACTTTACTGTATTACCGTTAGCATCATAACCGTAACCTGCGTCAACGTATTTGCCTCCAATAAATTCGCTTTTAATTGCAGATGGTGTAGGAAATTTAGCTCCTTGTCCAGACGAGCCAGAGGGACCAGGATTACTCGTTCTCTTAGCTTTAGCTTTTTCTGCTGCACCGTCAGCCGCCGATTGCTGAGCAGCTTGTAAACTTAGGTTTATAAAACCATTTGTTAACTCCTCTAAATTAGCAGGGTCATCTAATAATGGCTTTAAACTTTCGTAATTAGCATATGTATTTAATCCATCTGCAATAATAGACTTCATTGCATCGGGATTAGTTTCAGCCATCGCTCTTAGCTTTGTTTCAAAACTTTTGGCTTTATGATTATTCCAAACACCTGATGTATATACAGCATCATACATAGAATTAAACTCTATAGCTTGCTTGTAGTCTTTTTTAAATGGCATTTGCATATCATTAAAATTAATTGAATTGCCATCTGCGCCTAAGAAAGATAAGTTGCCGCCGCTTCCGATATTAAACGGCACCTCACCTGTAAATATGTTTGCGGCATTTGCTTGCGCTAATGTGGGATTACCTGCTGAATAGTTTTTTGCGTTCTTCAAATAGTCGGCTTTGCCTTCTTCATAAGCAACAAGATTCTTTTTAAGATTGACCATGCTATTGTTAGCCATGTTCATAATATCAACTTGCTTCATATACTCTGGCGTTCCTGGTGTTAGTTTGCCACGAGCAATTGCGTTTGCGGCGTCTACATACTGCTGCTTAACACCCATTAGATATTCGTTTACTTTACCCTGTTCAGCGCTGGTTAAACCAGTTACATCTATATTAGATTGCATTGCACGAAGATACTGCTCCGTTTTATTATTTATTCTTTGTACTTCAGCATCTCTTTCTCTACCGGCTCGCTCTGCTCTTTCCATTCCTGGCGTAATGCCCGCCGCAAAAGACCCCATAATATCAGCTCTACCTGATTGTCGCATCATTCTCTCGCCTTGTATTAAAGCGGTATTAGGTGCATAGCTTATCGCTGCTTGTTTTTGTTTTGCCATAATACTTTATTTTATCCTGTACCCGCTAATGCAGCAGCTGGGTCTATATGTTCTGCTGCCTCCATACCGGCGCCCGCTATTTGACCAATACCACCCATAATAGCTTCTGTAGCTTGAGCTCTTGCTTGTTTAGCAGCGCCAAGTCTTTGTTGTGCCATTCCAAGTTGTGTTCCTGTTTTTTGATATTCTAATCCCCTTGCTGCTTCGGCCCCTCTTGCTTCTAATTGCTGCAATGACGCTGCTTGACTAGCCCTAGCCATTTGATTTCGACTTTCTTGAGCACCTATATTAGCTGCTGCCGCTGCTGCATTCTGAGCTTGCTGGTTAGCCATTGTTTGTGCTAAGGCCGCAATACCGCTTCCGCCAGCCGCTCCGGCCATTTGGTCCATAATGTTAGCTTGGCCTTGCTGTTGCGCTTGTAGCTGAAATTCTGCAGCTCTCTGATCAACAGTAAGATCTTCCATAGTATTTTCTAAGTTAGCGTATAAATTTGACGTATCGAGCTCCGCGTATTTGGTTTTGAACATGTCATATTCCTTCTGCGCAGCTGCTTCTTCTCTTTTTCTTTTGCCGCTACCTATAATACCTGAGGCAATCCCCGTTAAACCTTGTATTGTTCCGCCCACCAGTTTGGCCGCGGCTCCAACACCCATACTCTCTAGCATAATATTATTGTTTTATATTTTATTATTACGTATTATTTACTGCTCTCAAATATCTCCGAGCCTACAGAAAATAATTCCGCCTTATTCAATGAATCATTTCTAAGTTCAACTTCTGCGAAATATCCTACTAATCCACTTGTGTTAACTTTATTGTCTTTTGTAAATAATATAAACGATGTTGAAGTTGGTCTAACTGTTTGGGGCGCGATGTTGCACGTGATTGTGTTAGCTCCATAATTTATATTTGTCACATCACCTATTTTCACAACAGTGGTGCCCATTGGGTCGTCTGTGTAGTAAAGTATATCTCCAACTTGCACAGAAACCTGTATTGGGCTACTAAATGTTAATGTTATTTGGTCCATATTATGGGCAATCATTTAATGTTAATTCTATAAGCCCATCACCTGATAATACTATTGGCGTTGGGCAGCTAAGTCTAGAGCATACGGTTTGAGACTCGCCGGATCCTAATGTTGGAGTTTGCACCGTTCCGTTTTCATCAGTATATTGGAATTGGCTGTCAACAGTACCGTCAGCATTGTTTAATACAATTTGTTTTGTTTCGTATGTTTTAACTAAATAAGTCTCTATAAGGTTATCTAAATCATACGACATATCATTTGAACCGGTGCTAGCTGTTGCGACTTGAACTCTGAGCGTTACACCTCTGCCGCTAAGATTTATTAGTTTTGCCCCGCTTACAACATTAAATGTTCCATCTGGTAAATCCTCTGTTTTAGAAAAATCTGTTGGCGGAATAGCCGTTGTGGTAGCCCATGAAAGAGTTAGCCCTGGGCAAGTAAGCGCAGGTTCTATACTGTGATCAATCCATCTAACTTGTAAATCCGTAGAATTTGAAACTACAGTTTGAAAATCTGAATTGTCTACGGTTATTTCGCTATCGCTTGTTGACACCGTACCGCTTATTACTATGCTGCTCTTCACAAACCTATTAAACACAATCGTCCAATAGCTGCTTGGTTGGCTAGGGTCTAAATCAGATCCTGACGGTACAAAAGTTAATGTATGCGTATCGCCATTTATAGCTGATGGAAAATCAATTTGCTCTATTGCGTTTCCAGCGGGGACAAGGCCGCTTACTGTATTTGTACCGCTAGATACGAATGTAGCACCATTATCTATTGTTAATTCGTAATTTGCGCCTTCAACACCTAATATAGCAAAATCTCTAAATGTCTGCGTAACTGGAACAGTAGTGGATATTGAATACCCTGTAACATACACTGGTATAACTGGTATTGCTATTGCATGAGCGTACACATCGATTTCATCTCCGCTATGATTTACAAAAGGATATGTGTAATCAGCATTAACTCTTATCGCGGTTAACCTATTATTATTGTCAAATACAGAACCTGAGGTATACAAATTGTAATCTGCTGCATCGCCAGTTCTAAGTGATATAGTCGGCATGGATTGGAAGTAATAACCAGCATCTGCTTGTATAAGTTGGGATAATATTTCCTCTGTACTTTCTGCTGGCCCTGAGTTTGTATAAGGCAGGTTTTGTGGTAGCGGGGTTGCGTTTAACGTATCATAAAATACAGTACCCGCAATAGTAGCACCTACCTCTTCAGATGCGCCACGCATACATATCTTTATATCTAAATTATTATTAGGCATAGTGGCTGTTGCTACAAAAACAACAGTTAGTATAACATTTTCACCGTCTTGCGTAAAGTAAGAACTTGGTACATCAACTTCTGGGTTTGACGACACTACTGCAAAGTTGCTAGCCTCAATTTGGTAGCCTTGATTGGGTGATATAGTTAGCACTGCTTGAGGAGCAACGCTTGATATTAATGCCCCGCCTGGTATTACAAATTCTTGTGATGTTACCGTAAAATTATCTATTGCTACTATATTACTCATTATGGTATTGGATTTACGGGTTGACCTGTGTATATGTCAATTGTTATTAAAGTTCCGGTTGTAAACGCTGTACAAAGTATTTGTTGTGCGTTGCCGTCAAATATATTAAACCAAAGCGCATTACTATGGCAATTAGGAGTTGTTGTGCCAGCGTTAAATGATCCGCATTCCATAAAGAATGTAATCTGACCATTGCTAGATCCTTGCGCTAATGTTTGAGCATCTGCTTCGCTTATTTGGAAAGCGCTATATCTATCGTTTGAATTTCTAACAGTCCCCTGCGGTGTGTAATATTTTTCATTACCAGTTGGAGTGCCTAAGTCAGGTGTTGGATTGCCGTCGCTATCCTCAATACTTGTACCACCACCGCCAGTATTAGAAATATGAACTCTACCAATCTCTAAAGCGTTTTGCATTAAATCACCAACAGCAAATATATTAAATGTACCTCTACTGCAAGTGTGCCCGCCGCTTGCGGGTGACGCACATACTGTAGTTGATACCCCCGTGTTTGGATCCACCCAAACTCCTTGTGGCTCTGAAGTTGAAACATATCTACCTATTATATCTAAATTGGTTAGTAAGTTAGCTAAACCTTCAACTTGTACATTTTGTGTAGCCGTGTTAGGCGGTGTGTCCGGATCGCTAACAACTAAATCAAACGAATATGGCTGCGCATCTGGCACCACTCCTGTTACAACAGCTGTACCATCACCGTTATCAGTCAATGTTAACCAACTCGGTAAATTGCTTGATGTTATAGTTAGCTCAGCGCCCGCGTGATCCGCGTCAGCTACAGCAACATTGTAAGTATACGTATCACCTATAGCGTATGTTGTTGTCGGTGGCGTTGATGTAAAGTAAGGAATATCTGGCGTCGGGTCAACCGCTATTGTAACTGTCCCCGCGTTACTTATAAGTTGAGAACCGTTAAATGTATCAGTTGCAGTAAAGTTAAATGCCCCAGCATCGCCATTAAAATTAGCATTAGGTGTAAAAGTAACAACGCTGCCGTTTATAGTTAGCGTGCCGTCATTTGTATTGTCTGCGGTAATATCATACGTTATAGTACCAGCGGGTATATTATTATCTGTAGTTAAATTAGCGAGATCAATTGTAGGGCACGAGGTGCAGTCCTCTATAGAGGTTAAGCTTCCGTTCATTACATAAGGAGCAACCCTCGCGACAAAGCAAGAAGGATCAACCTCGACATGCATGATGAACGAACTTTGCGTATCACCTGATATAGCTGCTCTACCAATACCTTGCATTGAAAACTCCGCGGCATCCAAATTATTATCTAAGTTAGTGTTAAATTGTGTGCCGATACCTTTTATGTAATTAAAGTATTTGCCCTCTTTGTCTAAAAATTCTTTAACACTCCCTTCTTGTAGGTTTGTTTCTATTAAACTCGTGTACCAACCAGGTGTTGATACTTCATTTATTGGATTATAATTAGGGTTAGCTTGTAGTTCAGCTAAACTAAATGTTTGTACCTCAGGTTTCCCTTCAACTTGGTACCTGTATTCTCTAGATTCTGTACCTGAGTAATTTAATGTTTTATATTTTTTAACGACGTTTGGTTGATCGTTTATTAAAAACCTAACCGCACTGTCGTATTGCACGCCGTAAAAATTGTTCCTAGTTGCGTTAGCAGCTCCGTGTTCCCAAATTCTACCGCTTTTAATACTGTAGTATTTATTATTTAAAGATATTGCACCTTCGGGTATAAAGTCTTTACGAGATGTCCAGCCTTTAACGTCTTCTTTAAAAGATACGGTGGTTCCTGTTTGATTTAATGACGGGTTAAAATAATTAAGTTTAAGCTTGCTTCGCCAATCAGAAGTAAGATTATTAAGCGTAAGATTATAAACATCCTTATCGTCGTCGTATGAGCCTAATAATACACTTGAAGAGTGCAGGTTATCGCTGAAAAAGTCGCGCATATTAGCCGCTGATATTTCTTCTAAGCCATTGCGAGATAATCTTAGCACTACACCTCTGTTTTTATCTGTAAAGTATGCTCTAAAACCATAAGAAGCAAAGCTTTCTGGATTTTTAGATATTCCATATTCACCAATAAATGGTATTGATTGCCCTAGAACAGCTGTATTGCCCACAATGTTCGTATTGCCGTCTGCATTAAATAACGCGTCTTTGTTGGCTAATATTTTAAGAACTTTATCTTCACAAAAAGCAATTAAATCCGTATCTCTTGAGTGTAGCTTTTGAATACTCGTATAATAAGGATTTAAATCTTTGGTTATTGGTTCTGCTGATATAAATTGATTTAACCTATTTATACCAGATGTTGAATTAAATATTTGAGAGAATATTAACCCGGTTGCTTTTGTTTCTTCACCATAAGCTTCATCAAGCACAGTAGATACAACAGGTCCTTTGTCAATACGTGTCGCGTTAAAATCATCGCGTATACGATCAGACTCTACGCCATTGCCGAATGTATAGCAATTAAACCAACCAAGCTTTTTGATCGGCTGATGGGCGGCCATTGTAGTACCAGCGTTTTGAATTTCATATATATTGCTAGCAGAATAGTATAAGTCTAAATCTACAGCTTCTTTAGGGTATGTTTCAAATATAGCTGGGTTTTTAGATGTATACGTATCAGCATCTACAGCATATAAGCGCAAAAATTCAACGCCTTTTCTTTCAGGGTTTGCTTGCCCTGTGTTAAGCGCGGCTACGCCTGTTAGGGTCGCGATTGGTTTATCTACTTTTATATTCCAACGAACAACCCGCCTTGATCCATATTTACCAGAACCATGCCTACTGGTTCTTCTATTAGCCACACAGTAAGCTGATCTATAACTTTTTGTTATAGTGTATGTATGAGAGTCTAATTCTTTATCAGGATCTTCAGAAATTCTAAACACACTTCCTGCTGTATCCCAAGATTTAGCAAACCCTAATTCTGATTGAGCTGCGGGTGAATTTTGCGGCCAACCCCACCATATTGACGTCCTATTGTAAAAAGCCCTTTTTTGCTTCCAAGGATTACCAAATCCGTGGTATGATATTGTTATGTCTCTAGAGCCAGTGGTAATACCAACACCTGTATTTCCGCGGTTCATTGCATTACCGCGCTGGTACTTTACATCGCTTCCGGCCTTGCTATAGACGTTAAGAGCTGTTGAAAGATCCCAAAACCACCCTTTACTATTGTCTGGAGCTGTATCTCTCCAAAAACTGCTCTTGCCGCTTTTTTGGATACGCGCAACATCTCTCTGATATTCTATTGCTAATTGCTCGTCTGCTGCTTTTTTAATAATACGCTGCTCTAAAGCGTTGTCTTTATATATCTTTACAAAAAATCTACCTTGGTATTCTGGTTTATTTTCTGATTTAGCTTGATATATAGCTATATCAATAGCTCCACTTGTTTGACCCTCAGGTATAAAGTTTAAACTATCATCAGTTGGGAATCTAAGTTGTACTCTATATAAATCACCTTGTTTTTTAATCCATTCTATTTCAAAATAATCAGATATGTGAGTTCCAGAAATAATACGGCAGGATAAATTATTTTCGGTGTTTAAGCCGTTAAGCCCACCACCGCTGCTCTCTGTACCGTCAAAATCATCTTTTGGTATTTCAAAAAACCCTTTATTAACCTGTGGATACCCAGAGGCGGTAAACTCTGTAGTTTGTCTACCAACTTGGCTTTTTCGTATTTTTACAGCATCCGGAGCTTCGTTAGATATAGCTAGTATTTTATATCTAGCTGTTTCTGAAATAAACTCATTATTATCATGCTCTTTTTTAAGCTCCAAGAAAGTTTCTTCATCAACCTTATTTCTATCGGCGGATGGGAACGACAACCATACACTGCCATCATCTGGTAAGTAAAACCTGTCTAACGCTAAGTTATAATACTCATTTGAGGTTTCTTTTACATAAAATTTATAGTGCGTAGCCCACTTTGGTGGATTACTAAGCATTCCTATTTCGATCGTGTTATATAAATCAGCAAACTCTTTAGCGAGCGACCTACCCCCTGAGTCATTTGTAAATACAGGAGTTTGTCTACCATATTGATCCATATATACAACACCCATTTGGTATGTGCGCATTGACTTTAAAGAAGGTATAGGTGTAGACCCGTCTGGATCTGACGATGCGTTTATAAACTGCCCTGGATTATCCGGGTCCTCCACAATATCCTCATTTTTAGTTGGATCGTGAACAATACTGAACTCAAAATTTGGTATAACCTCATTACCCGCAAAATCAACCATATCAAAGTTTTGCGTATAATTACCATATATGATTCTATTTCCAGTTATTTCTTGCGCTAGCGCTTTTTTTGGTACGTTATCATAAGGCCTTAATAGCTGATTAGACGGCAGCAATGAAGATATAAGTTCTGTTTCTATTTTAATCCGCCCGCTATACCCGGTAGCTCCACCTTCTTGATACGAAGTGTCGTTCCATTGGTTGTAACTTTTTCCTGGTAGATTTGGAGCATTCTTTTCAATTGTATCAACACGGTATACATTGGTGCTATTTGATTCTTTGTAAAGTATATCTACAGCTATTACATCGTCAGGAATGTCAGGGGTAATAAAGTTTCTTACCTCAAGTACACGTATATTATTTGTCATAGCTAAGTTATAGCCATCAACGCCCGTATACTCAAACTCGTCGCCTGGTATAAATGCTATCTCTGTAAAAGGTGAAAATGTTGAGAATTGGTTATCATCGTATTTGTATCTATACGCAAACCTTGGGAATTTAAATTCAAATAAAGGATCATCTTGCTCTAGTGCCACATCAAATCCTTGAAGCCCAGGTGGGAGATCTTCGCCAACACTTTGAAGCTCACATATAGCCTGTGCCTCTGAAACGACTTGAGTTACTTTCACCCTCGCTTGGAATTCTCTTTGGAAGTTATCATCGGGGTCTTGTATAGTTAACAATAAAAAATCGCCAGCTATGTAGTCTACAGCATTGGTCCAGTTTAAAGTTATAACTGTACCAAAATCCATTGATATAGTTTCATCCGGGTCGGCATCAAAGTCTGTCGATACTGTATTAAATTCAAAAGTTGTAGTCGTTTCTATTTCGCCATCTCTAACTGTACTCTTTTTATATATAGTCGGTTGTTGTAATGGTGATTTTTTTATAACAGTAATATCCGCCTCTATAAAATCCCGGCTAAATACTTGAGTGTGTGTGTCAAAATCTGTTGAACCATTTTTAAATTTTTGTATTTCAATTTTTTTAGGCTCGGTTTGGTTGTCTGTAAAAAACAAAAACCCCTCAAGTATATTTACGCCTGTAATTAAAAAGTTTTCACTAAATTTAAGTATACTGTTTTTATCAACCAGAATAGGGAATACAACATCTCTTACTTGGTCATACTCGACAATCGCATCTACGTTTTGCGATGTAATAAACCAATATATTTTTTCTGTAGTGGCATCTTTTACGGTCCCTATACATTTTGCATCTGCAGGTATATAAGATAATCCAGAAGCGGTCCAGGTTGTGTGCAGCGTAGTAATATCATTTAAAGTACGGTTTACTTTTTCTACATTACCTAACAATGTTTGTAACGAACCCACGTCTGAGCCTTCGGATGTAGCCACCTCTAAGTTTAACGCATCCCTATACTCGCCATTTGGAACTAAACGCTCATCAAGGTCTTTATTCATTTTGCCCTTGAGAAACGTGTGAATCAATTCTGGCATATTTTAGTGTTTTATTTGCTTAGATTTACCACGCATAACTTGCGTTAGTTCTTCAAGTTTAATATTTGATAATCTTAATTTAGCATTACGCTTAGATGCTCTTGCTTCTTTTTTGTATCTTTGCACAATGTACTCTGGTGTGGACGGCCTTGTTGACACAATTGCGTAAGCTATGTACTTATATAAAGCGTCTTCTGCAAACTTATGTATTTTACTTTCTTCGTCAGTGGCTAAACCATCTGATACATATTTTATTGAAATTATTTGACCTACTATGTTTGAGCTAAAGTGCATAACGCCTCTAACTGGGTCTATAAAAAATACACCATTGCTTTGTGAATATTCAGGGTCTAGCCCATATCTTCGACCTCTTGATGCCCCTTGTATAAGGTCTGCATTATTCATATTTTGAAAATCTGTTTCTGGTGTACTACCAGATCTTTCCGCTTGTCTGAATCTTTTAAATGTTTCCGACGGCGTAGCGGTAACTATCTCGCGGCTTTGTTCGTCAAATATATATTCATATTCATTATCCTGCACGTATGGAACCGGATCGCCAGTTTTTCTTGCAGGGTATAATATCCTTTCAATACCAGAATCATCTGTCATTGCTACTTTTATATAACCCACAAAATCTTGTGGCAGCGGCACATACAGCGTAGGTCCAACCTCAACTTCAATCCATTTTGCTGATGGTAATATATCAAAGCTCATTTCGGCTAATCCACGCTGTGCATGAAAAGCTACATCAGTTCTTTTAATTTTGCTAACTAGTTTGCCTTCACCAACATATGATATTATAAAGTTGTTTATAATATCTTTTAAAGAAACAGCCTGGTAGTCACCGTAATTTTCGTCATAACTATTCCATATGCCATCTGGCCCTAGATAGTATTGCTCATTGTTTTGATATAGTAAACCCATCTATTATGCTTTTTCTTGTTGTGTATTTCTAACTTCTTCGCCTGCAGCTACTTGATATAGCTGTAAATCTTTAACAACTAATCCAGCTAATTCTAATATTTTAATTACAAGCTCAGTTTCTTCTGAAGGGTGTAATTCAAAATCTTGCGAATAAGTAGCATCATATAACGCTTCGCCATAAACCATTTGGTACCTCCATTCAACCTTAGCTGGCTTACGTATATAATTACACTTTACAGCAGAAGTTAATTCGGTATCGCCATATACGTTTATAGCGCCATTTTTAGCCACGTATATTGGCCTTATATTTTTCGGCTTTGTTAATGGAGAAGAATTAATATATAAAAATTCGTTGCCATTTATTCGTTCAGCTTCAATATCTTCATTGAGAGTTTGCCTATATATTACAGGGTTGTCAACCGGGAAGTTTGCCGGCTGTGTAGGCGAAGGGTAAAGATCCCTAGTTGTGGTATTTGTAAATATAACAGTACCAAGCCTATACATATCTGTAGGTAGCGGAAAGCGATTATTGGTAACATCATATGTTAGATCGCCTTGAGTTTCAAATATTGCTATCTTCTTATTTAGCAGGTCAAGCATATCGGAGTATTCCGTATCATTGCCAGGCATTCTGCCAAATTGATTTATATCATAAAAATATTGCTCAAACAAATCTAATTGTGCTTGATTCGCGAACAAATTAAATTCCTGAGGCGTAACATACCCTCGTTGTTCTTTATTGAGTATGCCTAATACTCTTTGGTAAACAGTATCTATACTTACGCTCATATTTTTTTATTTATAGTAATTAGGCCACCCATAAGATGGCCCAACCACTATGAGTGACTATTTAAGTCTTTTTTGAACTGCTTTATAAACTTCTACACCTTCATCAGTTTTAAACCACGCTGCTAATGCAGAATATGGGTTTTCGTCAAAAGGAACAGTCATAAGTTTTCTATCACTGTCTCCGTATGTAAATGTTCTTTGGTCAGCAGATAATTTAATTATTTTAGCCTCTACGGCTTTAATACCAAAGTTTCTTAGCTGCACGTTGTCGTCATTTGCCAATTCAACAAACAACAACGGATTTCTTTTTGCAAATATTAACCCGTCTCGTTTTAGTTCACTGCTCGATAACTCATTAACTGAAGACCCGAACTGAACTCTTAATATACCTTCCATCTGTTCGATGTCTAAAGTTTTAGCTAGGTTTAATGCTTCAATTTCCGCTTCAATCCAATCTAATTGATTTGCAGCCTGCTGCTGAGGTTTATACTCTTCCCACACCTCGTCTTTCATAGGGTGATATAGAGATAACAACTTTTGTAAAACTTGGTTTTCTTTTGGAACATTTAAAGCCCCATTTCTAAAAACAATACGTCCTAACGTTGCGGTTCCTTTTTGCTCATCAACAAACGGGGTTGGCTGGTTAGTAGCGTATTTTAATTCTCTTTGGTAGCCTTTATCAGCATCAAACCAAAGCAATGGTTTTCTTGTGCTGTGTTTAGATGGTACCGTAAATACTAATGGACGCTTGTTATTTTTAAGCGTATATAGTCTATCTTTAATTTCCCAAGATTGATCTACAACCCCGGCTTCTTTCTTTTTTGCCATGATATAATATAATAAAAATGTTAAGAGTAATAACTACCCCCGTCAGTACAACGAGGGTAATTACTACAAGGGTTTTTAGCTTGTCGCTTTTAACAATACGAAGTTGTTAGCGGCTTGAACACACAACGCTCTTTCAGACAAGAAGTGTACGTTCATTTCGTCAGCGTCAGAAGTATAGTTACCTCCTACTGATCCAGTCACCCAAGACTTCATTCTACGGTCATCAGCTTCAGAAGCTCTGTAGCGAATGTGTAAGAATGGTCGAGAGATGTTCTTTCCGAGTTGCTGATCGTAAACTGTAGAAGTACCAGCGGGAACTAGTACACCTTCAACATCTGCAACCAATCCACGAGTTGTAGAATCGTTTAGATATTTCCAGTCAGTTTTATAGAAATCGTAAGAACCTCTACGGAATCCTGAGAAACCAAGGTTTAGTGCCATATCTTCAGAATTGTCAAATACACCGTAAGATGTACCGCCAGCTCCATAAGAATTTTGAGCAGCCAACATATTGTCAATCGCTAGAGAAGTACCACGATCTAAGAAAAGCATGTTTTCTTCGATTGATCCTTGCTTATCTAGCTCAGCTAAAATAGTGTCAAAGTCAGCAAGACCTGCGCCTGCAGCAGCTCCGAAGTCAGCATCAGTATAGACTAATCCTCTATCTTCTAGAGCAGCAAATAGACCTTCAGATCCAGTAATATTTGCACCACCGCCAAATCCAGCAGCAGCAGCAATATCACGTACATTACCTGCACCATCTGTTGATTTTTCTGCTTCAACCATAGCCATTTCAAGTTGATCTTCGAAACGGATACGAGCTTCGTGCTCAGACTTTAAGTACCAAAGGTAACCAGAAGTTCCAGCTTCAGTAGTTACTTCTACCCAACCGATTTGAGCAACATCAGAACCGTTTACATTATACTTATCTCTAAGGATAATTGGCTTGTTGTTGAAAGTTGTGAAAGAAGCATCAACTGAATTACCAGCTTGTGATGTTCCTTTAGCGTACTCAGAACCGTATACAAATACTTTAACGTCGCCTCCAGTGATAGTTAATCCTGATGCGTCGCCATAAGTATCTACAGTTACAGCTTGTCCGACTACGTCTTGTACATATGCTTTTTGAGTTGTGAAACCTTTAGATACAACAAGTGTCATTCCTTTTCCGATCAAGTGACCAGCGGGGAATGTCAAAGTTGTAGCATCAGCTACAGCAACGTCATCATAGGCAATGTGCAAACGCCCTTGCTCTGACCAAGTAATCACGTCAGAAGCCATAGGCATTTCAGCGCCTACCATACGTAAAAATCCAGAAATAGTACGATTTCCATATCGCTCTACTTCTTTTTCATAGACCTCAGGCAAGAATTGCTGCGTGAAATCTAGATCCGCGACAGAAAGGTAGTTGTCTCCAAATAGTCCTTTAACAGGTCGTGGGGTTAAATGTGCGAGAGCTGTTGGGCTCCCAGTAAAAGATCCAGCCATTTTATTAATTTTTAATGGTTAATTATTTTCGTTTTTTAACTCTAAAACTACTCGTGCTGGTTGCATCACTTGGCACCGCGCGTATCGTCCAACCGTTTTGTGTTGTCACTTTTTCATGTCCCCGTCTCGGTTCCATATCAACATTTTTAGTTCGTACCATACTATCTTTTATTGCATCGGCTTTGCCTTGCTCATAAAAGTGGTTTGCAATTGCATCAGCATTCATAGCTGTAAATAGCGACTTATGATAACCCTTAGCGTCAGCCATTTCATTTTTATCGTTCAAGAACTTCTTGACGAAATTATTAATGTTGCTTTGGGTTCTCTTTACGTCTTCAGTATTTTTAATTTTAAACCTATACTTTTTGTCTCCAACAGAATAATCAAAACCTTTGAAATCCTTATTAAAAACGTTTTCGGTTTCAGTTAAAAATATTTTCTTTTGCGATTCGGCTACTTTATTAGCTTCTTCGTTGTCTTTATTATAACGGTTAAAAAAATCAACCGCTTTTTGCTGATCAGCCGTTAAGTTAGATCCAGCTTTAATGTTTTCATAATATTGAGACTTTAATCCTTCTAAATGCTTTTTAGCTTTAGCAGCCTCTTCTTTAAAAGCAATTTTTGCTTTTCTTATATCTTTTGGTTCATCTAACTCTTCGTCGTACGAAAAGTCCTCCATAAGAATATCAATATCTTCTTTATCTAAATGCGGCTTTGTATTTTCGTAGTATTCACGAATTAATTGCACTTCATTTAATTTAGAATAATCAGTATTTAGCTTTACGTAATCTTCAAGGCTACCTCCTGTTTCATTCATAAAGTCTACAACTTTTTGAATATTTTCTGGCAGCGCTACACCTGTTTCGTTTGATTCAGCTACAGCTTCTTCAACAATTTCTTTTGTTTCTTCAACCGTAGGTGCAACCTCTTCTTCTTCTGTTACTTCTTCTAAAACTACTTCTTCTTCTTCGGTTTCCCGTACTTCTTCAACCACTCCCTCGCTGTCTGTCTTGTCTTCGGGTTCTCCGACAGCAACATCGCTGTCATCTGCGCTTTGCTCTTGAACGGCATCTTCTTGTGGTTTATTAAGTTTTCCTAAATCTAATTTAATCGTACCATCTTCGGCAACTGATGCGCCTGTATCTGGTTTTTCTTCAACTACTTCTGTTTCATTAGTAGTTTGTTCTTGCGTATCTTCTTGTACCTCAAGAACTTCTTCTTGGTTTTCTGACATGATAAAATATTATATAATTATACATTACTATTATTACTTAGGTTCAAAAGTACCTAAGTCAAATCCTCCTCCAATTATGTCGTTTCCGCTAGACTCAAAGGATTCTGCCTGCTTTTGGCTTTCTAGCGCACTTGTATTAGCGGCTTCCATATTCTTTAATTGAATATTGTAATTAAACTCTTCAGCCATTAATTGCTTCTTAGCTTCTACTTCAGCCTCTAGTTTTTGTAATTCAAGCTGCCCTTTTAATTGCTCTAATTCTGCTTTTTGGGCAGTTATAGCTTGTTGCTTTTGAATTTCCGCTTGTGCCGCAACCTGTTGGGCTTGCGCGTTTGCTTGTGCCTGCGCTTGAATATTTTGTTGTTGTATTGCTTGATCTCGCTCTTGTTTTTTCTTACGCTTTATTTTTAACAGCTGATTTGCAAGCTTTAAATTTTGCACTTCCCGAATATCAATAGCATCATCTAAATCAATTAGGCCCGCTGATAACGCTGTTTGAACATTGTTTTCCAACATCTGCTTTTCTTCCTCATCTGGCATAAGTGTAATAAATATGCCAAAGTCATATAAATGTAAATCTTGCATTTCGTCAAGAGTGGCAACATTATGTGCGCCAATTTTCTGTATAAACGCTTGCCTAGCTGGTGAATATTCAATAATATCAGATATTCTAAGCGACAAGCACTCTGCCAAATGAGCTGTTATATATAAGCCGCCCTGCATTATATGACGAGTAGCGGTATTAGAATTTGCTGCCGCTATTTTTTGAACACCCACAAGCGCCTTAGCGTCAGGCATACTACCATCTCTTGCTTCATTTAAACCGGTCACATCCCTTATCATTTGTAAATAATAATTGTATGTGCTAATTAATGATTGCAATTTATTGCCGCCTGATCCACTTGTTATTTCCTGTATAGGTACTTTGCCCGGGTTCATGTCGCCATCTTGTGTAAACGATCGCCCAATAACAGAACCTGTTTGGAAAAACATGTTTAACGCTTCTTGTGGATTATAGTTTGTGCCGTTTCCTAAATCAATTTCAGCTAAACCATCAGCGTCAAGATAAACACCGTCCGGCACCATACGAGACATAACTTGCTGTAGCTTTAAATGCGTTAGCTGTATCATATCCGCAAAGCCGGTTATTCTACTAACTAAAGACTCTACTTTGCCTTTATACATTCTAGGCGCATTAATACTATAAGTCATTAAAACTTTCGAGCTGTCACTTTTTGGTCGCATCATATTTTTTTGAAGCTCCCATTTAAGCAAATAATCTGTGCCTAGTATTAAAACACCTTCATACAACACCTCTAAAGATCTTGATAGCTTACCAAATTGCTGCTCTAGCACCTCAACCGGAGGATCAAATGTGTCATCTCTTAATAAAATTTTAGACGCGCCTGTTGCGGTTTCTTTAATTTTATATACTTCGTTCATGTATGTTTTGTAATTAAAATACAATACTTGAACTGTATTTGAATCCGTTTCGTTATAATTAGACAACGTCCTATCGTAAAAGCCGTTATTTTGATAGCCTTGTTTTGATATTTGTTCTAAATCCTCGTCTGTTAACTCTGGAAATTGTTTTTTGAGCTCGTTAATTGGCACGTCTTTTACTTCACCACAATAATAAATATCATCAAAATAAGGTGAATCAGTATATGACCAAACTAAATTAGCAGGGTCTACATAATCAATAACTATGCCCTCTGACTTTGTAAATCTATTTTTAACAGCGCCAATACCTATTGTAGTTAAATCATATATAACACGCTTTTTAGTTAAGTCATAATTATTACCCTCTAATAAAACGTTAATAGCTTGCTCTTCGGCTATTTCGACTGCTTGCTTATAGGTGAGCTGCATGTGGACATCTAGCTCTTCCTGCGTTTCTGGTAAAGTTTCTGGCGGATTTTCAAATAAGTTTACACCAAAGTTTTCTTTAGCAAACTCGTTCATTTCTTTAGTTTGTATATCTCTAACTATACTTTCTAAATATTCCGAACGTTTAGCAACACCATATGGGTCTTGTGAATACGCTTTAATATCAAAAGCTCTTTCTGATATACCATTTACAACTATATCTACAAACTTAGGTATAATTGGAACTGGCTTCCAGTCTATGTTTAAATACGATAAATCCCCATTAATAGATAATTCATCTTTATACTTTTGTATTGATTGCTCACCTCTAGCGTATAAGCGTAACCTGTGAAATGTGTTTTGATTACTTTTATATCTGTTAGTACCAGAGTCTGATTTAAACCATTCATCTTGAATAGCTCTGCCAACTCTTAAGCCATACTCAGGTGACATTTTCTCAGAGTCGCTGGCAACCTGGCTTGGAAAAAAACTATTTATAACTGACTCAGCCATACTTTATTTTATTATTTCCGATATTGAACCGGCGTTTTTATATTTTGCAATATGTAAATTTAACTTTGGTTTTTGCACATTTGGGTTTGGTCTGTATAGATGCCTATTACAGGCCATTATTGCTAACCCAGAGCTAATAGCCGCATCAAATTTTGTTCTTTTGTTTATATCAAATTTAGCCCAATCGTTTAAAGTGGAGTTAAAATACATTGTCCCGTATTGGCCATCGGCTTTTACACCAACATGATTTTGAATATAAGTCTCAATAGCAGCAGCGTGCGCTTGCTTTATGTCTTCTGACGAGTTTGGTATTCCGCCAATTTCTTTTTCAGCTACTGATAGCTTGTTATATATTTTATCAGGTCTATTCATTGAGTACCCACGGTAGCCTCTTCTTTTTAAATAATATAACAATCTTGGTTTATTATTTTCAGCTAGTATTGGCATTCCGTAAAACACTAATGCCATAAGAACATCCTCAAAAAACATTTCAGCTGTTTGCGGTCTAGCTATATATTCTAAGAAAAACGAATTAGGCGGCGCGTCCTCCATGCTAAATGTTGTAAGCCCATGCAATGCGCCTTTAGAGCCTCTACCATCTGTAGTTCCAGATATATCGTAACTATCACACCCAAAAGCACCAATGTGATCATTACCTGGATACCTTATACCATTTTTAATCACCTGTTTATTTTGTAAAGCAACTTTAGGAACCCAAGAAACTTTAAATCTACCATTTGGATTTGGCGAAAACATAACTTTACTATCCTTAACGCCGTGCTCCCAATTAAAGCTGCCAGTTGTAATAACCCCAGAGCTTTTTAAATCTTCGTTATAGTCTATTTGCTCGTATATTTTAACTAAGTTAAATATGCTGTTTTTAGTTTCATCTCTAAACGCGTGTTCTTCTGTGCGTGGAAACTGCCTGTAGAACTCATTTAAAGCGTCCTGGTCGCTTTTTAACCCTTCTACCTCATTATCCCAATGCTGAATCACGCCGACGTCAATAACGTCCCCGTGAGGCCCAACACAATCTTCCTGTGGTGTGTCGAATACAGGCATGCCGTAAGAATCAATGAATCCCTCGTAATTCCATTCCATAGGTATGAACAGAGAATATAATCCTGACTTAGTCTGTCCATTGCGGTTTCGTTTTGTAACGTCCGAGTCATAGTATAACTTTTTAAAGTTTTCACCACCTTTGTCTAATGCGTTTGATGTTGATCCCATCATGCATTTCCCTATAACCCTACTACCTAATCTTAGTGTAGTTTTTGTTACACGCCAGTTATTTAATATGTTATCTGGCTTTTCCCATTTGCCACTTTCATCGTGAACTAACAGTTTTAATTTTTCACCGTCATAACTGTTGTCGCCTGTGTTTTTCCAGTCGATAGTTGTGTCTAATCCCTCTAACAACTCTTGATCCTGTTTGTTTTGTATAGACTTTCTTGTTAACCTTGAAGCCGGTATTCTATACGCCAATTCTGTTTTTGGCCGATCCATACCATCTTGTATGGGTTTAAAGAAAAACGGATAGTTTACAGATATTGGTACTACCTTGTCGGTAAACATTTTTTTAGCGTCAGCACCGGACTTTGATAGTATTCCGAATCGCGCATCGCTTGATATTGTGGCCATGTTAACGGTCTCGCCACTTGCCATGAATGAAAATCCTGAACGTCTATTTTTGAGGTAGCACATACCGTAGCATCTCTGGTCTGCTTTGCAAGCTTCCCAAAAGATGAAGAATAATCTGTTGGCCTCCCTAAATTCTGGGTGCCCAACGTCAATCTTAGACCATTGCAAGTACATAAAGTGAGTGCCAGTAACGTAAGTGCCCACACCCTTATTATTGAACCAATGGCCTTCTTCGCGGCGTCTGAACTGTTCATCTATATATGGTTCCCATTTTTCTTTAAAGTCATCGGGATAATCTCGCCAATCAAAAACGCTTTGTATGCGCTTTAACTCTTTTGGCAACTCCTCAACAACCCATTTGTCATTTGATTTATCTATTTTAGCAGGAGCTTTAGGTAATGCGATTTTTAGATTTTGTATTTCATACACTTCGCCTATTTGTCCGGTTTTGCTTATAACAACAACATCGTGTTCCTTGTTATAACCGTAGCTCCATTTTCTGCTTTTATTTAACCTGGATATTGTGGTTTTCTTTATGGGTGTTATTACGCTATATAAAGTTTGCTCGTACATTACTTAGATCGTCTTTCTGCAAAGCCCGAAAAAGCTTTTTTCTTTTCTTCGGTTACAGGTTTATTTTCAAGTATAGCCTCCTCTTCTTGAATACGCGTTAGTATTTCAAACGCATCAAATATAGCTAATTTTTTTGTAGCTGCCGCATTTTTTAAACGGTCAGCAGATATATCATCATCCGAATCAACAATAGGTTCTTTTGCTACTTTAATTAATTCTTCAACTGCTCGCTGCCCAGCTTGGATTATATTCTTCTTCGTTTCCTTGATATTCATATTTAATTGTAATTAGATTTGTTGGAACACGATATAATTTTTCTTTATCAATTAAAAACTCATACTCAGCACCTGGCTTAAAACCAACTAGATCGCCTTCTGTAACTTCTTTTAAGCTTGGGTCCTTATATTTAAGTATACCAACCAAAGGTTTTTCAAAGTTTATAGAAAACATTTTGTCTTCCTTGATTGGCTTAACAAAGTTAAACCCATTAAGTGGGATCCACTTTATTATTCGCTTGTACGCAAATATTTGATCCGGCGAAACAAAATACATATTGTTTTTATAATAACTTCTGCTATTTTTTTCTTCACCTCTAATATCTCTAAATCTACGAAATACATTGTGATGTAATATAACCTCATCACCTTCACGTATGCCAGTTGGATTTGGGTTTGGTGTAGCCATAACAATACCCAATCTGGAAACAAAATTATGGTTTTGTAATTCGGTATTAATTATCAATTCTTTATCACCTATTGCTTTTGTATTATTATACCTATCTTCTTTAGGCGTAATAACAAAATCAAAAACACCCTTCATTAGTAATCGATATTATATTCAATGGCTATTGCCATATTTTTATTAAAATCTTTCCAAGGTATAATATCGTTACCCTTTTGAATATAGATAGAATACTTTTCTTCTTCTTCTATAATATTAACTATAGTATGACCGCCATACACTTCCTGACCAACAGAATAGTGCATGGCATCATTTTTATAGTCTTTCCCGATACTAATCTTCCTTAGCAGGTTCACGTAATTCGCCGGTATTAATATCAATCACTTTGTCACCATATTTTTCCTGCAGCTCTTTTTGCTGTTCGTCAAGCTTTGTTTTTACTTGCGCGAATGTATGTAGCAACTCGTGCTTTTGTAATTCTAATCCGCCGATCTGTGATTGAACACTATTTAATTGCTTAATAATGTTTGTTAGAACTTCTAGTTCTTCTGCTGTTAGTTTTTCAGGTACTAAATTTACTTCTTTTGCCATTTGATTTAATTTAATTATTATTGTTGGATTTCTTTGCTTTTTCCCAGGTGCGCCCAACAAAATACGCGCCGTAGACCGTAATTAATAATGATTGAAATATAGGTATGTATGCCTCATCCACTTGAAAGCCTCCAATGTTACCATCAAAAAACGCTAATGCTGTAAATATAACTGTTAAATATACAAGCACTAATGGGCGAATGTTTTTTGATAAAAACGAATCAGATTGCATATCAAGTTTCCAGCGCTCAGTAATTTGCGTCTGCGCGTCTTGATCTGCTTTTTCTAGTAGCTGTTGTATTTTATGCTTAGCAGCCAATCTTTCTTCATCTGTAGTTGTAAGCTTGTCGATTACATTACCTACGTCTTTAATTAACCCTCCGGTTAAAAGACTAAGTATCTTTTTCATCACTTCCCGTATCTTCAGTTTCAGTAGAACCGGAAGTTGCCGGAGCAGTACCAGTATCGCTACTTTTTTGACTGTCCATTCCTGCTTTAAAAGCACCTGCGCTATCTGGTGTTCGGCCAGCTGCTGCTTTTTCACCTTGAATTAATGCAGCGTTAGCTTTAGCTACTGAACCCACATCTAATAGAGGTTCTTGTATTTTCATTCCTTTGTTTGTGGAATGTTGTATTCTTGCTGTAATTGGTTTATTATAATCGCCCATTGTTTTATTTTTTATAAGGGAACATTTTATTTAACTTATCTTTACGATGCTTGCATCCGCAGGGAATGTTCAAACCCTGGGAAACTTTATCGACTACAGTCTTAATACCTGTAGCTGTAGTAAACTTTTCTACTGTATCGCCTAAACCCTTTGACTTCATAATTAACATTTCCATCTACGCCTTGCAGCGCAGATTCTTTTTTTAGGTGTTTTACTACAGTTAATGCCGTGCTTTTTCATTTGCCCTTTTGATCTAGCGCAATATGATGTACGCCTTTTACCGCCGCCTGGCTGCGGCGCTTTAAGGTTGCCGCCGGTTTCTTTATTGTATGCTTTTCTACCAGCTTCAGTCATTCCAGCCCCTTCTTCGGCAGTTAAGAAATGTCGACCTTTTCCCTTTGTTGTCTTACGGAGTTTTTTCACCATAGAACTCGCTGGCTCTTGATTATACATATCTTATTTTTTAAAATAGTTTTTCTTAACTGGACCACGCGCTTTAAAAAAACCAGCAGGGTTAGCGCCTGGCTTATTAAAATCCATAGGGTTTTGATTTGCTGGTATCGAAGATCCTTCGCCGCTAGGTTTGCTAGTTATAGCCCCTTTTTCGTTTAGGTACTTTTCAGTAAAGCTTTTTGTGCTTGGCAAATTAAGTTTAAGATCTGAAGGTTTAAGCCCAGTTCCAATACCTTTAAACAATGAGCTCCCTTGGCTTGCTTGCTTTTCATTGTATTTTTGTGCATTAATCTGACCTTGCGTTTTTGGGACATCAACCAATACGCCTTGTGTTCCTGCTCTATTTTGATCTGCTTGCTTCTTAAACAAATCTAATCTACTTTGCTGTATATCAGATTGTGTTTGAAGGTTTTCGCTTTTTTGATTTAATCTATCATACTTGTCTTTATCCTTTTGGCTCATACTTTCATAATCACCACCTTTTCTTTCTAAAAACTTAGCTGCTCTATTTGCAGCTTTATCAGATTTACGTTGAAATTTATTTACTTTTCTACTTGCTTGTGTAGCTCTACGCCCGCTTAATCGCTCCCCGTAACCAGTTAAAGGGTTGACAGTTTCAACATCCGCTTTTCTAGTTGAAGTTGTTTTTTCGACTTCTTTAAATGTATCAGGTGTTTGGCCAGTGTTGACCATATCGTCTGTAATTTCCTCTGGCTTTAATGCCGCACCATCATCTGTAGATGCTTGAAATTGTTCGTTACCTTGTTGCGCATTAAAACGATTTTTCCAATTAATATAATCGTCTAATTGCATATCGCCTACGTCATATCCTTTTGTTGCATATAAACGTTGGTCTTTTTCCATAGCAGCTTTAAACTTATCTTTATCAGCGAGCTTGCCGCTGTATGCAACGTTAATGCCTTGTCCTTTTTCACCTTGCTGCTCAACAGTAGTTACGTCTGTTTGTATACCCGAACCTCCTTCTGGGTCAATATAACCAATTTCTCTTACGTCCTTGGTTTGTTTAGCTATGGAATTCTTCGCGCATGAGCGAGACGCTATTGCTGTAATTGGGTTTGCCATAATTAGTCTGCTTTTTTAGCCTCGGCTTCCCACTCAAGGTTTCCGCCTTCTGGCTCATTTGTTGTTTTATTTACTATCCTGCCACCTATACGCTTGTATACTCTAGCTGGTGACTTTGTATCTTTCTTCCAAATAACTTCTTCATTTGTGTATTGCAAGCGGCCCTGCATCATTTGATCAAGGTGATTATTTTCCTCTTCCATGGAACCACGCTTTTGCTCTTCGCTTGCATTTTTATTTACGAATATAGTACCGTCACGATTAGCTTCTGCTATAATATTATCGCCTAAATCTTTTTCAAACACTGGTGTACCAAACTCAGATAATTCTTCGTTGTAACCGAAAAGTTCGCCTTTAGACTTTAATTTAAAACTCATCGTTCTTTATCATTAATCATATCGTCAATTGCCTTATTAAAGACTTTATCAGTATATGTTTTGTTTTTATAAAATGTACTTCGTTCAGATGTTGGTAAATCTTCTTCCGCCAACATTATTCTGTATATTCTTTTAATTAAGGTTTTACACTTAAACGATGTTTTGTAAACTGCATACTTAGAAGTGGTTCGGTTTCTTTCCTTAAAAACGTCGATCCAGCCATCTCTTCGCAATCGTTCCCACCGGTTTTTATCCCAGCTGTAGGTATAAACACCTTCTATAAAATCATTACGTGTAAAAAGCTTTTTGCAATCTAGATAAATAAGCAGCTCTAAATCTGCATCTTTTAAGCCATAAGTTTTACAGGCCCACCTTCTTATGAGCCTGTAATACTTTAACAAATTCATCTCTTGCAAGTCAGATGGACTTAATCTCATTCTACAAGTACTATATCAGAGATTTTTAGTACGTAATAAAAAGAATCATTCCATTCAATACCGTGACCGGCGTGTTTGTCATATCTTACAATATTGCCTTCTTTTATTACTTCTACTAAATTGCCAACACTAATTACCTCGCCTTTTAAATAGCGAACATCTTTATTTTGCTTTTCAGTAAGCTCAAGTCCGCCAACTTTTGTGGGCTCCTCTTTAATTTTATTTACAACTACAAAATGATTTATTGCTTTCATGCTAACCGTTTATTACTGATTATACAATCGGCAGATATAATTGTGTTGACAACACTTACTGCATTTTTTAAGGCTGTTTTTGTAACAAGCACCGGGTCTATAATTCCTGCTTTAATCATATTAACAGGTTTTCCTGACGTTACATCAATACCCCAACCTTTTCTATCTGATTGCAGATTATTATTTAGATTGGCGTTTTCTAGTATAGTGTTATATGGTGCTTTAATTGCTTTAAGCAATATTTCTTCGCCTTTGTTTTTTGCTTTTACCAAAACCGAGGCGTTTAATAATGCTACACCACCACCTGGAACTATACCTTCTTTATAAGCAGCTTTTGTCGCATAAATCGCATCTTCAACACGATCTTTCTTTTCTTTAAGCTCAACCTTACTGTCGGCACCAACATATATGATTCCAACTTGCCCGGTTAGCATTGATAATCTTTGCTCTAGTTGTTTCTTAAAAAATGGATTTGATTCCTCGGCTATTTGCTTTTCAACGTCCATTATCCTTAATGCCACTTCTTCATTTGCTTCAGCGACCTGCAGAACAGTGTTTTTATCGTCTGTAACAGCTTTAAATGCTTTGCCTAATACATTAGGGTCTATAAAGTCTAAATCGTCTCCTAACTCCTCGTTTATAATTTTGGCGCCAGTTAATATTGCTAAGTCTTCTAGCGTTTGTTGTTTGGTCGGTCCAAAGCCTGGCAAGTCGACTATATTAACCTTTATATTACCTTTAACTTTGTTAGCCAATAACGTTTGGTATGGCTGCTGCTCAACATCTGCAACTATCAATAAGCTTTTCTTATTTTTAATTACAAACTCTAATACATTTTGTATTCTACGTATATTAGGTATGGGCGAAGAAACTATAAGAACATATGGATCTTCTAATGTAGCCGAGCCTTTATTTTTGTCTGTAGCCAAATGCGGTGATTTTAAACCGCTATCAAATTGTACTCCGTCAACAAACTCAACATAAGTTTCATTTGTATCGGATTCCTCCATTAAAACGACTCCATTTTTTCCAACTTTTTCGTAAGCTTGTCCAATTTTATCTCCAAGCTCTGTGTCGTTGTTGCATGAAATACTAGCAACTTGCTTAAGCATGTCGCCTTTAATTTGAGTACTGGCTTTATCAAGATAAACCATAACTTTTTCAGCGCCACTAAGAATGCCACTTTTAAGTTCTCTAACTTTTTCTTCATCTAAATTTTCATTAACTGTTTTAAGCAAAGAATGCGCAAGGACGGTTGATGTTGTTGTACCGTCCCCGGCCTCCTTTACAGTATTACTTGCCGCTTCTTTTATTAAAGTAGCACCAATGTTTTCAACCGGATGTAATAAGACTACGCTTTCCGCAACGGTTACACCATCTTTTGTTATCACCGGTTTTCCAAGAGCGTCCTCATATATCACGCATTTTCCAGACGCACCTAGAGTGCTCTTTACTGCGTTTGATAGTTTTTCAACGCCCTTCATAATTTGATCTTTGGCTTCATTGCCAAATGTGAGAGTTTTAACTATCTCACTAGGGTTATTAAATTCCATTAAATTAAATTTTAAATTACTTACTCTTTTTCAAAAGTCTTTACAACTTTAGGGCCTTTTATAAAATCAAGCTTTTTTTGATAATACTGTATAGATCCGTCAATTGCTGCTTCTGCACCCTCGATAGTTTCTCTCCTTGTAATATCTTTCCAGGAGTCTTCGTCTGGTACTTTAATTTCTGTTTGGTAGAATCCATTTGGTAGCTGCACAATGCGCCAGTTGGATTTGGTAGACGCATGCTTCCAGGTTTCTACGGTTTTTTCAGATGGTTGTGGTTGACTACTCCACGAATTAGTCGAATAAAATAGTGTCATTTGGTTTTGGTTTTATATTAATAAATGGTTTGCTCTTTCCCGAGCAGGGTATATGTTATATATTACGGGTTTTTATCTATTTTTACCTTAATTGCTTTCTAAAGTTTGAACCCTTGCTTCTAAGCTTTCTATTTTTGCAACTGCTTCTTGCAATGCCGCCGTAAGTAAAGGAACGATTTTAGCTTGGTCTATTTGCTGATACGCATCTCTTGTACCCATTACAGGTTCTGTGACTAAATTACCGTAGTCATCATATTCAGCAGGAGTTACTTCGTATTCTTCTGTTGCATCTTTTTCTCCTGTTACTGCTTCTGGTATAACCTCTTGGACTTCGTGAGCAATAAACCCGTCTACTACCTTTTCAGCGTCTGTAATAAAGTTAAATTTACTCGGTTTTAATTGTTTTAACCTTTCAATTCCGTCAGTTATTTCTACTACGTTTTCCTTTACTCGATAGTCTGATGTCACATTGTAATTTGTGCCTGTGCTATCATAAGAAATACTACCTTTTAATATCGAGCCTTGTTTAAATTCTAATGCCGTATCTAACTGCGCACCGCTTTTATTAAACTGAATAACAGCGTTTTTAACACCACTACTCCATATTCGGTTGTTAATTGTTAACGCTCCATCTTGATCGCTGGTATTACCACCTAAAAATATTTTTCCGTTATCAATAAAACTTGATGCGGCTCTATTCGAACTTAATTTTATAGTTTTGTCATTTGAGTTATTTCTTAAAAGTAACGTATATTCCCCTTGTGCACTTTGTTTTATTCCACTTGGAAAACCTGTACCCTGCCCTCCTTTTGTAAGAGCAATAACGTCTTGGTCTATTAAAGGATCGCCTGTTCGTAAATGTAATGTTGCACCTATGTCAATGTTTCCAACGTCGTTCCCAACGTTACAGATATTGCCATTATTAAAAAAATTAGCTTGATTAATTTTTACTACAGTATCTCCTTGTTGCGGTCTTACTCTTTCTGTTCTTACGTCAGTTGCTTTTACGGCGCCTTGAACATCTAATTTTGCAGTGGGTGTATCGTGCCCTATAGCTAACTTACCACTATTAATAAAACTATCTCCATTCGAATTAAGGAATATTGTTTGCTCTGTCCCATTAGAAAGTAAAAGTTTGTACCCATTTCCTGAGCCGTGTAACAAACCACTTCTGTTTGAGTATTCGTCTGGCCCTAACCCTCCAATTGACACTGCGCTAAACGCCCACTCTAAACTGCCTTGGTCATTTATTACACCAACACGACCGGTTGGTAATGTTGTAAAGTTGTCACTTTGTGGGGGAAAAACTCTCGGGAATGTGCCATCTGTGTAATTAATAGTTAAAGAGTCTTTAACGCCGGCAGTGCCGTCAACTTTTATTCTATCGCCATTAAGTACCAAACCTGTACCAGGTGGGTTTGTATCTTGCGATAGTATTGAACTATATTTTAAAACACCCGAATCTAATACTACAAATTTGTCAGTATCAGACGTAGCCTCCGTTTCGGTCATTTTTATGTTCCCGTCGACATCAAGCTTCTGGCTAGGATTTGTAGCCCCAATACCAACGTTGCCTTGATAGCTTATATTTAAAACTTCACCTAAACTGCTATTTACAATAGCAAAATTTGTCGCCCCGCCAGTTAATTCGGGTTTCATTTTTAAATCCCAATAATCCCCCAAAGTATTGCCCAGGCTTGATTCAGCAAGTCTTAATACAGCATTTGCGCCTGGTAATTCTGTGCCTGAGTCTCTTATTGTCAATAAAGGATTTTCGCCAACTACTTCAAGAATGGTTTCAGGGTTAGTAGTTCCAATGCCCATATAACCGCTAGCCTCATCTAGGTGTACTATTGCTGACTCAATTGTGTTAGCAGTAGACCCGACCCATATTTTGCCAGGCGTTAAGTTTGGTATATCGTTTGTTCTAAGTATAGAAGATACAACGAATGTCCCGCTGTTGGATGTACTTACTCTACCAACCTTACCCATATTTTGGATAAGATTGCTTCCGGTTGGCTTTGTTAAAGTAAGCGCCGCTCCGGTTGTACCATTTGCTTTTACATATATAACGTCGTTAGCTAAAGGCGTTTGACCGTCTATCGGCGATGTAGGCAAATTCCTAAGTTTTCCTGTAACAACCGCAAAGCCTTCTTCGTTTATTCCTAAGTCTTGTTTTAATAACCCTAAAGCTGGCATTTTTGCTGCGTCAGAAGCATCAGCTAGTTGCACTTCTAGTCTACCGGAAGAACCTACAGATCCTGATATATATACAGGGTCGCCTTTTGTTAAAGCTGATCCTTGTGTGTTTTTAACAGGTACTTCTACAACCTCCGCGCCTCCAACATGCAAATCAGCCAAGCCTGTAAATGTAAGTTCACCGCTTGCGTCTGATACTAAAATTTGATCAGCGTCGCCCGGTGTATTGGTTGCATCTTTTACAGGGCCATTTAAATATAACGCGCCTACTTCTAATTCCTTTTTAATAAAACTAGAACCTCCAGAATTTAAAAGTATTGTAGTCTCTCCTTCTCCGTTTGAAAGTAAAAGTCTATATTCGTTTGCAGAACCGTGTAATATACCGCTTCGGTTTGTCCATTCTGGATTACCTAAATCACCTACTGATACCGCACTAAACGCCCACTCTAAACCGTCTGGGTTATTAATTACCCCTATTCGCCCTGTTGGCTCTGTATTAAAGTCGCCTGTTGGGTCATATGGGGGGAAAACTCTCGGAAAGGTACCCTCGGTGTAATTAACGGTCAAATAATCTTTAACACTCGTCGCTCCTGCTATTCTTATTTTTGTTCCCCCAGGATTTACATCTTGAGAAATAATAGATCCGGTAATACGAGTTGCGTTTGAACCAAGAACATCTTGTGTGTCCCTAAATACAGGAATAGTAAAGCTAACCGCGTCGGGGTCTATAAACTTATCAATGACATATTCTGCAATATCCCCTAGAAAAAAGTTTTTAGTTACTAGCTCATTAGTATCTCCATCTGTACCGATTATACGATCTAGATCGGATATGTGTGTGTCTTTTTGATAAGTAGGTATTCTAGCCATTGTTCCCTTTTAATGTTTGTATTTCTTGTTCTAAAACTTCTATTTTCTCTATTAGTTTTTTAATTGCTGCCGTGTTTATTGCTATAAAATTATTGTATTCTAGCGTCATCCCGTCTTCTAAGGCACCTGTTTTTTGATTTTTTTGTACAGCCGAAGGCACGACTCCCAGAACCTCCTGCGCAATAAACCCGTGCTTAAGCCCTAGGGCAGGATACCGTCCAAAATCCCAGTTATAACGGACAGGGTTTAACGCCTTGGCAATTCCAATTGGATCCGATATTGGCCTTATGTTTGTTTTAAATCTTTTATCAGAGAGAGTGGTTACAGTATTTGCAGATAATGTTCCCACAACTTCGGTATCCCCCCAGAGTTGCGCTACGGCATTCGTTGAGGTTGCATCCCCTAGAGCTATATAACCCTTACCCCCTCTAATTTGAAAGCCATTTATACCTATAGATGTTTTAGGTACTGAGTTTTTAAATACTATAGTGGTTAGCCCGCTGTTAACCCCGCTGCTCCCACTGAGTAACTCAAAAGAGGAAGCCCCCGCGCCGTTATATGTATTATTTACAATTTCATAGCGGTATCTTGGATTTACTACTGCGGTGCCAGTGTCAGTATGAGTGGATGTCCCCCAAATTTTCGTATTGAAAACCTTAATTTTAAGCCTAAAATCAATTACGTAATCTCCAGCTGTAAGATATTCACTAAAATTAGCGCTTCCATTTTCCCAAAGCCCAAAATATGTCGAGGCGTGGTGGAAATCCCAGCTATCCATTTCAGCCTGACTAATATTCATCCACTGTGCGTACGACCCATCTATAGGGCTAAAAGAATCTGTGGAAAGTTTGTCCGTCCCGGAATCTAACAATTGTACCTTTTCTCCGCCAACTGCTGTTTTGGTGCTACCGCTTTTTCTGTAAATTTGCGCAGCAAGGGATATTTCGTAGTCAAACTCTATTATGTCATACCGAGCATGATTAGGATTGGAAATTGACCTGTAGTAGACTTCATCGCCTTCATCATAATACTGACTCCATCTTACGCCGTGACTATACAAAAACTCTTCATTTACAACAAAATCAACAAACCCGCCCGCCTTTATGCTGCTGCTGCTGTAGGGGAAGGTCATAGTGGTGGTTTCATTATAAGGGACAGTAATATTGACATTACCATCTAACGGCTGAGTATACGAAGTGTTGCTAGATGTTTGTGCTGCGTCTACATAAAATGTTCTGTCTGGCATGCTAACGTACTTAGTGTATGTGTGCCCGCTGCTTGAGTTATTCCCAGAGGTTGCACTACTCCACGCCGCGTTAGAGGAGACTATGCCTGAGCTTGAACCACTTGCAAAATTTAAAGAGCTTGCCCCAAATGGTGCTATGCTAGGTAAAGACGTCGCTGAAATCCTTATTTTTTCGCTGGCTGAATCAGTGCCCGCGCTTGAACTGGGTGATAGTACTATAGCAGGGTTAGAAGCTGAGGACTGCAGTGAACCGCTTGAGTCTACAACCCAAGATCCAACTGATCCAGCTGTATGTGAGCCACTAAATGAAGAGCTCCCATCTGAATCTACAAAAAACTCTTCTGCATGAATTGAGCCATTGTCTAAATCAATTGCCATGCCTGTTGTAGCATAGCCTGAGTGCCCAGCGGAGTGAGGGTATGTGCTGTTTTTTATAAGCCCTGTTTCTATTTGCCCGCCACTTATTGTTGTAGTACTCGTGAATATTTCACCTACAGTATCAATATAGCTTTGAACATCTGAATCGCCGTAGCTTCCGCCGGAGCTAAATACAACATCACCGGTTAAATTAATTTTATTATTTACAGTATCTATTGAAAATGGTGTTAATGTGCCACTTCCATTTGTAAACTTAAACTGGTCGGCTGCAAACTTCATACTTGAAGTAGTACCATCGCTTAATAGCTGTAATCCCGCAATAGACCCGTTAGCATCTACCGTTACGCCATAAGAACCTGAAACATTACCTTCGATGTCTGTTATTGAGGTTGCATTAGTAGATATTGAGGTAGTATTGCCCCCTACGGTAGTTGTTAAATCCGTAACTGACTGTGCACTCGCAAAATCTGAAGTTGTTTCAGTATTTAGCACGCTATTCGCAAAAGCCTCGCTCACTGTTAGATTACCACTGCTATCTGTTGTACCCAGTGAGGACGCTAAGTTTGTTACAAAACTTGCGCTCGCCATATCGGCTGTTGCATTCGCTATTAAACCCTGTGTAGCTGTAGTGGTCGAGTAGTTTGTTAGCGCACCGTCTGTATATGCTTCGTAAGCTGCTGTTAAATTGTTTTCAGTTGTAGCAATTGACCCCTCTAATGTTGACTCTGTTGTCTGTAATTGTGTATTTGTGGCATATGTGCTTAAAACCGTGCTACCATCTATTATATTATCTACTCTAGAATCGACCGCATTAACTTGTGTTGCGCTTGCAAACCCCTCCGCGGCTACTGTTTCGGCTAAATTACTGATATTTGCAGCAGAAATGGTTAAATTGCCGTCAACATCTGTTGAAAACACCGACTCTAGTGTCTCTGTGCGTGTTGTTATAGCTGCAATGTTGGAAGTATTGGTGGAAATTGATTGATTATAGCTTGCAATTGCTATAGAATTGTTTTCTATGCTTTCTGTAAGGCTAAAAAGGCTTTGATTTATCGCATCGCCACCACCATTTGTAGAAAAATACTGCACCGCTAAGTCTACGATGCTTGCTAAAGATATATTTATCGTATTATATTGGTTTTCTACGTCTGTACCTACTACTTTATCTAGTAAAGATACGTTACCTTTAGTATATTGCCTTAGTCTAGCCATCTATTTTGTGTTTTACGCTAGTAATTAGCGCCTGATTCTTTCTTAGTACCTTCTCCATCGTTACCTCTATTCTGTGCTGGCGTCTCCCATCTTTGATCTTTGTGGTCCCAATCCTTATTATTGGCCTCTGAACCAGCCGCACGACGTCTTCGTTGGTTTTCTGCTTTCTTTCGTCTCCTTGCTGGGGTCATTGCATATGCTTTGTCCCGCGCAGCCTTTGCTCTACGTGCTGCCGGAGATAGATTTTGTGTCATACTTTGTATGATTACGCTGTTTTCGGAGTTCTTAATGCGACAATTGCGTGTTACTATTATATATAATTACCTAACGTCACAAAAAATAGTTAGTTATAGGGAAGTAATGGGTTGCTACTGCTTATACCGATAGCCGACGTATTAGGAAAACGCGTTTGTTTTCACCAGCCCCCGTATCATTATCACGTTTATGCCAGGATCCCAGACCAGGATCATGTAT
>Ga0080013_1000989_pt1 | contig 38697 bp, 51 predicted proteins | sample ETNvirenome_6_85_FD_69236 | JGI IMG/M metagenome (GOLD analysis project Ga0080013, IMG submission 69236) | Marine viral communities from the Pacific Ocean - ETNP_6_85 (SPADES assembly) (version 2) | ecosystem: Environmental > Aquatic > Marine > Oceanic | place: Pacific Ocean | collected 2013-06-19 | reverse complement strand
TCTTGAAACAGACGGTGATATCCCAATTCAATTCTGTACGGATGAAGGAGGATGGATTGGAAAGCTTATTGAATCTGATCCAAAAATCTATACTCGAGCTCGGACAGAATATGAGGACAGCGAGGACTTACTCGGCGTCGATGATCAACCAGTCGGCGACGTCTCAGTCCAGGATTTCTTCGATGATAACGACAAAGTCCTCCAGTTTGGATTTGATATCAGACTCTACTAATCCCGATCCCACGGATCCGGATCATTCGATCCGGATCCCGGAGCCTGATCGAGCGCTGACCGCCTGATCGAGTGCTGACGGCTTGATCGAGCGCGGGGCACCTGATCGAGTGCTGGCTGCAGCGCTGCGGTGGTGACACTCCAGCATGCAAATCGAAGGTTACCATGGTATAATATACCTACACCCCACAGAGGCTTTCTAATGACACACCTTTTATTCGGAATCATCGCAGGTTTTATTATTGCGTGGCTCTTTGTCAACGCAAGGAGATCAAAATGACACCAACCACCCTATACATTCTATGCTACAGAGTTGCGCATGAGGCTGGTGGCTTAATTGATGGCAAGGTTTACTCCGACCCAGGTGACGCGTCATTCGCTTTGGCCACCCACCGACGGAATCACCACGAGGGATTTGCCACTGACGAGGAATTGCAAGCGGCAGCTGACGCGGCCGTGGAACGGATGAGGGACGATTTGATTGGGATTGGAATGATGGAAAGCGGCCTGATTAGATGTGGCACGCCGAGAGGGGACAGAAGCCGATACGAGGAACTGCTCTCAGATTATCGAAGCGAGTGGGTCGAGGACAATAGCTGGATGCAGCCGAAGCACAAGGAGCACGACCGGCTGATCGTGGAGAGGTGGTCCATCTCTGACTACACGTGCTGGGTGAGGGAGGTCTCACTCGTCACGGCGTCCGGAGAAATTTGGGGTCTCTCTCGCAAGCGGCCCGCAGCACCGAGAAAATAAAGTTTACTCAGCAGACGTCCCGCATGCAACCGAACTCATTACGTGATATAATAAACTTATCCTACCAAGGATTTTACAACCAACCCACTGGAGGCCAACATGGCTACTAACGCGAACAGCACCTACTCATTCCTCATCACCCAAGACGGCGTCAACGTACGCGGCGTTCACCCCAAATCTGGACTGGCCACGGTCATCATCCAGGGGATCTGCACCGACAAGGACGGCAAGGACTTCAACTTCGTCGCCACCAACAACCTGGACCTCCGCTACCCGGAACGGTTCAAGGTTAACTGGAACGGCTCCAAGGCTCGGATGCCTAAGAAGGCGGGACTTGGCATCTCCAAGGACGTCAAGGGTTCCCTCAAGGTCTCACGCGACCTGTACTTCACCCGAGGTGCACGCATCGCGATTGCACGGAAGTGCATCGCTCTCTTCCCTGTCGAGATGCAGTCCCTGAAGGGACGTGAGCTTCAAGCCGAGGCTGACGCGGCGGTTGCTCAGCTACCGGCTGTCATCGAGGAACAGGAGGTCACGGACGCCAGCTAACCCCTGGCCCCCTGGCTATGCAGAGGAGCCCCTTTCGAGGGGCTCTTTTTTTGTCTAGACCCCCTGGGGCGCCCCCTACTCTAGGGGCTTCAAGAGGGCTAGGAGGGGGTCCGGGCAGCGCGGGGGCCCCTCCAGGGGGGCTGCAAACTCAGCCCTGCGCTAGGGCCCCAGGAGCCGGGCCCAGGTACACACACCGATTTCTGGAATTTCCGGAAGCTTTTCCACCCTGCAGTCACCCATAGCATGGAGGTTGTCTTTATCTCAATCCCCACGATCCAGGACAGGTGGTAAGGGACAAATCCGAAATCAATTTGAAACCGAAAAGGCCAAATTTTGCCCAAAAAATTCCGGAAAAATTTTGATAACTTTTCGAATAGTTATATGTGTAGACTATAAAGGGTTATAGATGAAGATCACAAAAAGACAGTTAAAGAAAATTATAAGTGAGGAACTCAATAAAGTCAATGAGGCCGAAGAAACTGACGTAGCTCAAATAGGCTTGGACATTAATCAGGCACAGGACGATTTAGACAAGGCTGTCGCTATACTCAAATCTGTTTTAGATACTATAGAGAGACTAGGCACTCACCCATCGAAACCACTTGGTGGAAACTCTATGGCGGAGTTTGAGACGCTTGAGGAATTAATAGTAGATCTAGTAACAAAAAAATCATGGCTGAAGAAACATTTACATGCACTTCTAAATCCTGTGTAAGAAAAAATATGAAGATCACAAGGCGCCAACTAAAAAGACTTATTAGAGAGGCAGTAGGAGATGATTTGCCAGGAGGTCCATTTGAGTTCACCAGACCAGATTTCACCAGACCAGATGAGGGTAAGTGGGGAGGCTATTCTCCCTGGCTCCGGACCACTCTCATAGAGTTGGAAAAAAAGATAAAAAATCTTGGAGTTGATGTTGATAACGAGGATGATTTTAACATCACTGTTGATGAGTTTAGTCGAGGTGAAGACGAAGCTTATCCTGGTGGAGGAGGATCCTTTTCCGTTAGATGGCATCTATCATCTCTTGATGCCGATGATCTAGCATCACAAGAAGATGCGCGCCATGTGGATGCGATGGGGAAGCCATTCAGCGGCCCCGGCTCTGCTCCAGGCGATCTTGGACCATTACATCCAGATTATAAAAAGCAATGAAGATAACACGGCGCAAACCTTAAAGGATTATACATGGGAGGAGTGATTTGTGGTTAACCTGAAAGGGATAATATTCAGTTTAATAATAATTCTCTCAGGTTGTTCACCTTCCTCCCTTGATATCCCCTCAGATCCTGATTCCGATTTTCAGCTCTCATGCCTTCACTGGAATTCAACAATCACCATATGCGAGGACTACATAGAGACAGACCCCATATCGGGTTATTTCAGGGTTGAGTCCTATCACGATGACCCAGTATGGGGGACCGTCCTCTTTGTATGCGGTGCTGATTTGGAATCCACCACAGGCCACCCCTTTAAGGATATGATTGCAGATAATGCGACAAAGGGGGAGCTTGTTTGCATCGATGCAGCTCAGGCCAATCTGGAATATGATCACAATCTTCCCTCATACATTTCTGCAGCGTGGGGGGATGTCTCACTCTCTATTGATATTCGTGAGTGTGTGTATGGTCAAGGCATATGCGCAGCGAAGGGGTTTGGTTATCTCTCTCTAGGCGATAAAAAGAAATCCTAGTGCAAGTAATAAAAATTTTCGAAGGGCTTCGGGTTTTGCCATAAAAATTTCTAATATGATAATATATTTATAATTGTAATCAATGGAGCCCCTTTTATGAAAATCACAAAGAGACAGCTACAAAGAATCATTAAAGAGGAGATATCACATCTCATGGAGCGAGGTCTTTGTAGTGAGAGTGATGAACGGCAGGCCGTAGATCCATTTGAAGGACTTGCAGATGCACAGCTATCGCCTCCCATCGGGGAGAAAAGTAACTCAGACGTTTCAGTGAAGCTTTATATGCCAGTTATAACAGAGGCTATGATACTTGCTGCACTTAAGGCAGCAGCAGTACTTTTGGGCACCCCGATTGTTACAAAGATTTATAGCATGATTGTTGATAAGGGAATTGAAGAAGCAACGAGGTACATGGCGCTTAAGATATTTGAAAAACATTTAGTCAGGGCTCTTGGACAGGACGTGGAAGAGCTTTCTGCAAAAGGATGGTTCTTTCCCAGTACTGATAGGTTAAAATCTGATCCGGCACTAGTTTCTCAACTTAGCCAACCTCAAGTGGGCGAGTATCGAACCAAGGTTTCAGACAAAATCATGCATGAGGCAGACAAGCCATTCAAGGTAGATGTTAATGCAATCTTGAATGATTTCATTCAAGCAGATGACGAAGATATTGAAGTCGATGTTGAAGAGGTTGAAATACCAGAACCTGCAGAAGAGATTGAAGCTATTACTGAGAATGTGAATAGGTGGTCACGACTTGCCGGACTACTAAAATGAAAAGTATGGGCCAGACGTAAAATGAAAAGTACGGGCTGGACGTAAAATGAAAAGTAGGGCCAAAATTTTTCGTAGGTTAGGGCACGGGTTTCTCTTATAAATTTTTCGAAAGTTAGGGCAAAATTTTTCGATCCGGGTCAAATAGTTATTATTGCGGTGGCCGGAGGCATATTGTGAAAATAACAAAAAGACAGCTAAGAAAGCTTATTAAAGAAGAACTCAAAGTTTTAACAGAGGCTCCATGGCCTAGTGTGGGAGCAAGTCATGGTCTATCGGGATCAATTAAGACTAAGGCTGAATTAGAACTATTTCGGGGTATTAAGGGAGATTCAGATAGAGCATTTGTTTGGGGACAGCTTGAATCCATGGATGATCAATCTAGAAAAGACTGTGTTCTGAACAAGCTAAGCGCATTGAAGACTGGCGGGGACATTAGAAAAGCTTGCACTCAATTTAAATCACCATTTAAGTCTCACCCTGGTAAAGATTAGATGAAAATTACAAAGCGCCAATTAAATAAAATCATCAAAGAGGAGTTATCACACGTCATTAACGAGGATGATGTGGGAAAGCCCATCTTTTCACAATATTATGGAGGGGGGGATGACTCGGATACCCTTGACGTCATATATGATCTGGCGCAGGAGATGGCTCTTTTTACAACAGCCCTACAAAGCGATCTTTTAAGAAATCAACTTCAAGATCTTATAACCAGCATTATGGATAAAGCTCAGGGAGGGTGACCTTTGAGAATCACACGTAATGATTTAAGAAGGATCATAATCGAGGAGATTGAAAGATCTTTAAACGAACAGGGTATTGACATGCCCAATATCTATCATGCTCGACACTCAGGTCAATGGCCTAAAGACGTGGAAGAGGATTTTGACAAAGAGCAAGCTGAGCTTGGCAGGGCATTTATCAATAATCCTGTGTATGACTTTGTATCTATTTTTGACTTGACTGGTATAATGTCATGGCCTGCTTTAATGGAAGCTATTGTAAGATTACCAGATAATCCATCTAAGAAGGATTTGGCGATTCTTGCAGTCTGCATTATTGCTATAATTCCGCTAATTGGAAGGGGAACAAAGTTTATTAAAGGATATAATCTTTTGTCCGACCTCTCCAGAGGAGTATCAAAGATCGACGGACAGGCAAAATTTTTAAGAAAGGTACAAGATTTGGTTTTAGACTTCTATCACTCTAGCACATCAATGACTAAAGTTATAGATGACATTCTAAAAAAAGCTGGAGATGATTTTATACTTAAACCTCAAGCTAGGGAGAGATTAATATCTGCAGCAAAAAAGATTGATGATCTTCAGGTTATTCCATGGATTCACAAGAAACTATATGTTCTTAATAATATTAAAGATGTAGCGCTTAAACACTCGCTCCAGGACACAGAGTAGGGTGTAACGTGAAAGCTCTAGGAGATTAAGATGAAAATCACACTTGGACAGATTAAGAGAATCATCCTTGAAGAGGTCTCAAAAAGCCTGGAGGATATGGAGAGAAAGCAATTTGGCGGATGGGTTGAATCCCTTCCTGAAGTTCATCAGGGTCTTATTGATCGACGTCGTGTTTTATATAGGGGTTCCAAGGATATAAAGGAGTATCTTGATAGCATGGGATTTGATTGGGTAGGCATGGGCTCATATCGAGTTGTCGTAAGCCCCAAGTCCAATCCTAATCTCATTGTTAAATTTATAAAGTATCCCAAAGATGCCTACATGAATGAGGTGGAGCATAAATTTCAGTCACGATTTGAAAATCTCTTTCCAAAGGTCTATAAGCATGGACATCGGTCCGGAGAGGATTCAACAGATTGGGATTGGATCGTTATGGATGCTGTTGATAATGTTATTGAGAATGGCTCTGAATTCGCACCTTTTTTTCCAAAGCTTCGAAGCTTTCTTATTAACTTAAAGGATTCATCATTTCAAAGAATGGATCCGCGTGATGTGGACTATCTTCTCAAAAATTTTGATGATTTTATTCGTTATGTTGCCACACTTTATATCACTGGTGAGAGGCATAGCTTCCTAGATGATGATATGCGGTCTGAGAGATCTCAAGGAAGGAATTATGATAAATCTCCCACTAAGTCACGTGAATTATTCTCTGGAGGGCTTGGTGAGGAACTTTTAAAGGTTGCTGACCAAGAACCTCTAATTAAGAGCCTTGCTGCCCTCCACACAAATTTAAATGTCGATTTGGGTGATATCAGGCCTGGAAATGTTGGAATTCTCAATGGAAGGTTTGTTATTATCGATGCTTCAATATTCCAGGAGAATGAGTATACTCCCATAGATTTTATTTTTGAGATTTCCCGTAAGCAGCTAAGACACCTTATTAGAGAAGAGATTGAATTAGCAATTGAGGGGAAGAAGGCAGCAAAGGGAGAGGGGAAGCCCTACGGAAAGAGAAGACGTGGAAAGACTGAAAGTCAGGCACAGCAGATGGCGGCAGGAATAGCTTTGCGAGCTAGAGAGGAGGGGACAAAGGATGCAGCAATAGAGAAGCTCCAGGGAGCTCCCAAGGAGATGGCAAAGATGTCACTTAAGGATCTTCGAAAGCTTGCTACCATAAGGAGGGGATCAGAGGTTCCTGACTCAACCAAGAAGGGACATGAGAGAGCAGTGCTTCCGGGACACGTAAAGCCTCCAAAGAAGAGAAAGAAAAAAAGAAAATCATGACGAAATCATGCTCTATTCTTACCCATGGCTAGCAGAACCTTTCTCTTTATCTTCTCTGTGGGTTCATCAATAATGTCGTCAAATAGTGCAGTTCTAAACTGTCCACTCACCTGATCAATAAATGTGAAGCAGGGAATGGTCTTATCATACATAACATCATCAGGGTGAAATGTTGTTATCCTTCCATAGCTTAACTTTCTATCTGGTGATCGATAACAGTAGACCTCCTGCCCAACTTTATAGCCATTATACTCTTGGGGACCTAGTGGGGGAGGAATCTTTATACCCTTTGGCTTGCTCTCTCTCTTTTTTCTCTGCTTCTTTTGTCGAGGCTTCGTTGCCTTCTTTGGTTCTTTTTTTATTTGTTTCTTTCTTGCCATTATGAGCTATTCTATCTCTTTTTTAATTAGCAACCAAAAATATTATAGCTAATGTCAATAAGACTTCCTGCTATGGGAATGTACATTGGATCAAAAATCACACTATTGCTCATAGGATCATATGACCAATTTCCAGTAATGACTCCATCAACTAATACCTCTATTGTCTTTTCAACCGGTGTATCAGATAAGTCGAATGATGACTTAACTATTGAATCTTTGGCGAGCGTTTCCATTTTCAATCCCCAGTCAGCGTCACATAGATCTAGATGTGTCCCTCCCATGTCTGACACAACATCCTCATAATCATAATTGCACGATGCCCACTTTGTGTAGCTATATCCGCTAGATGATGTATATGGCATTGAGCACCCACTAGGGCAGCCCCCACTAACATCGTGTGCAATGATCTTTGATGAATTTACTTTAACACTTTTAAAATAGGCAGAATAGTCCAGACTTGTTAGTAGCTCATATGAATAATCAGGCTCATCAGAGACAAATATTAATGACATTTTTGCATCTGCTCGTTCAAATGTTGATCCGGGAGCAGCAGAGCCCCCAGGCTGAAGTGCTTCATATGCCATATCAAGCCCTCTCTCCATTCCTGACCCATAAGTTCCTACCTGGGCCTGAATATTGAATTCATAAATCGGATCAATTGTGGATGTGTCAATAATCCCTCCGGTGAGTGCTGAACTGTCTGTCGTAATTATCCCTATGTGATAATCTACACCCGAATTCTTGAATACAGTTATAAATGAGTCAAAATTTGTGGCCACATGAGTCTGCCAGCTTCCCATAGAGCATGAATTATCAATTATGAAGAGAATATCAGACATCATAACTGTATTCTGCGTATAGGTGTCCATGACTGATGAATAGTATATGCCTTCACCATATTGATCTGCTAGAAGTGTGGGAAACTGGGGATCATTTGAGTGAACTCTTATAAATGACGAATCAACAGTGATATCGAGAGGAAGGTACTCTATATAAACAGAATTTTGAGATCCTGCACTTATAGTCCACGGAAACGGGCCATTTGTAACCAGGTCATAGTCTATTGAGAAGTGATTTGGAAATGAAGTAAAATATTCAATATTTGTTATTTCCAGATTAGCATTTCCCACATTCTTTAGATCAATTGTTCCCTCAATGTCACACTCAATGTATTCAGTTCCAAAATCATATGGATCAGGATATATTTCTAACTGTGGAGCTGATCCCCATCCCTTTACTAGAATAAGGGACGATGGTGAAGCAGGATCATCTGAGTTGATATAAACTTCATCTGCATTTGGAGCATATGCGGTGGGAGAATATGTTATTTCTAAATATGAGAAATCTCCCGGAAAGAGAGTGGTTTGAGCGAGCTGGGAGAGAGAGAAATTTAATCCACTCTTTATTGACACGGATACGACTGTTAGTTTTCCAGTTCCGATATTAGAAATTTTCACTTTTTCGACCGGGCTGATTCCATTTACATTAACACTTCCAAAATCAACACTAAGCGGATCAACATCTATTTGGGGGATGCCGGGTTCGCCCATCAACGATATAATAAAGGTTGGTTCATCAGGATCACTCGAGAGTATCTCTATATCACTATAGTCTGATATGAAGTCGTTGGGGTGATATTCTATGTCTATTTCACCATATGACCCCGGAGATATGTCTCCAGAGAAATTGTTTAAAATGGAAAAAGAAGAAGAACTATTTGAAAAATAAATTCCATTAATTTGCAATATTCCTGTTCCAAGATTATCTATCTTGACTGTTTTTATTAGAGATGATCCCACATCCAGTATTCCAAAGTCAATAAGTGATTGGGAGTCAATATCGGGATCAGCTGTAGATCCTTTTACAATTATTTTCTGCTTTGGGTCTATGGGGTCATTGCTTGTTATTTTTATCTTTTCTTCATCACTGCCGGAATTTGAGGGAGAGTAAATAACATCCATTCCTGTTTGCTGCCCAGGGGGTAATTTTAATGCAGGGTATGTGCTGATGTTGATGTCAAGATTTGAATCCATCTCATCTATACTGTTTATCTCAAGCAGGCCATCTCCGGCATTCGATAGATTTATTGAGCACACTGGGGGTGTGGCTGTTATGTCAATATTTCCAAAATCTTTTGAAATGGGTGTGATTATTAGCTCGGGGGTGGCTCCCCTACCAGCTACAAGAATGATGATATTTTGCTCATCAGGATCATTTGATTGGATTTTAATGTTATCCGCATCAGGCCCATATTTAGTGGCCGTATATGTTATTGATAAAGCTTCTGTCATTCCTGGCATTATTTCGCTATTATTGAGCGGGATAATAGAAAAAGAATTAGAGATAGATGACTGTTTAATATCACTAATTCTCAAAGGATAGTCACCGACATTTTTTATTATAAGATTCTTACTAACTCCAGGATCAGTTAACTCTCGTGTTCCAAAATCATGCTGAATAAAGCTGACTTCGATATCCGGAATGAGAGGATCACCAAGATCCACTGGCCCATCAGGCGTGTTTATATTTTTTTCCGGAGGAAATAGTATTTTATCGTCCGGAATGTTAAGATTGACTGGTCCCTGTATTACTTCTTCTTGAATTTCTACAACTTCATATTCACTGCACCCACTCATCATTATTGTCATTAGTATTAGATAAATTTTAATAAAATTTCTTTTTATCACCCGTCCCTCCATCGGCTTATCAGTTTATTTTCCCGCTTAGCTCTTTTTAAGAGTTAATCTTCACTAGTGTGACGCATTATAGTGTAAGTGCAGGTATCTTATTACATTATAACATATTGACAGCTATATTACATTATAATTTACTGAGAATTGTCTAGTTCGGGTTTTCTGTAATAGGTTCTAAAAATCTTATCAATGAAGGGCATCGTACCCGAAAAGTTGTGATTTATAGATTTTCTATGGTGAATATAGTGATGCTTTGAGCAGTTTGAGTCTCTATCGTGATTATGAATTTTATAGTGCTGCCAGCCGTAATAAAAGACGTATGCTATATATCCGACGGCAAATGGAAATGAAATAAACCAGAGTGATAAAAACACTGCTCCAAATAAAGTTTTTCCCCAGAAGGGTAATATTAAATGCTTGTTTCTCTTTTCATTATAGTCATTTCTGTGATGAATAAGATGTAATCTTTTGATGTGTCTCAGTAGCGGTAATTTCCCAAGAGGTCCATGGCCAACAAATCTGTGATTAAGATAAAACATGATCGAAGTAATTAAAAAGGCCCCAATAACTAATCCTAATTCAAAAAACATATAAACTCCGCTCTGTTTATAATTACGAGGAACTTTTTCATTCTTCATTTTTTTTTTAAAGAATGCAAATTTTATTAATGACTGCCCTATAAAATTTAAAGAATTATGAGAAGCATGTTTAAAAAATTTTTAGTTATTTTTGAAATAGTTATAGATGATGCCACTAGGAGACTTTTGAATGAAAATTACAAGTAGGCGGCTTAGACGAATAATAAAAGAAGAATTGGGCCAAAATCGGCGATTGAATGAATTTCTTCCCGTCGAGATTCCAGATGTGGGAGATATTGCTCGAGGAGAAATTCCGGGCCCTAAAGATTTATTCGGCGATATCACCGGCAGATTGAGTGAGTTTCTTAAAGATCAATGGGAGGAATTTGTAGGTGAAGTGACTCGTAGATCAACTCCCAGGTGCATTCAACTTTTTAAGCTCACTGGCACTGTTAATCAACAATGTGTTGCTAAAGTGGCAATTGACGTCCTGAGCGACCCTCGTTATCAGTGGAATGTTGTAGAAGATGGCATGGAGCAGATGCTGGCACTTTTGGGAGACCTGGCTGGCGATTCTATGATTATGCGCGAGTCAGCAAAAAAAGTTACGTCTAGAGAGTTAAAGAAAATTATACTAGAGGAGAGGCGTCGCGTTCTTAAGGAGCTTGCTGATGGTGATGAATCAGAGATGAGAGAATTTGCTAGAACCAGGGGTGGAAAGAAGTTTGCTGACGCTGGTGGTAAAATAATGTCTGCTGGAAGGTCAATCTATGATATTGCGGGCGATCAGACAGGAAATATGGGAAAAGCACTTTACAGAATATCCGAATTTGTTTCTAAATTGGGGGATTCTCTCTCAAGCATAAATGAACTCGATGAGGGAGTTAGTGTAACTATGGGCCTTCCCACCATATCTGAACTCAGACAGCTTCATAAAGATATACAGAGGCTAGAAAAATAATGAAGATAACAAAAAAACATCTGAAACGAATCATAAACGAGGAAATTAAGAGAGTTCTTGAAGTACAGGTGGGTCACAATGACGATCCTACAACACTGGATAGAGATGATCTTATAGCCACTGCTCACGAGCTAGGGCCTAACACGACTCTTGCATCTAATAGTGTAAATGCTAAGATTCTTGGCATGCCAATCATTAGCGCCGGCGGTTTGGGCCCTGATGCATTATCTGGAATCCAGGATAAGTCACCCTCTATTGAATTAGAGGTTGACGGACAACTTCTAGGAAAAGAAGAATCTTTACAGATGTATATCGCAATTCTTGAAGAACTGTCTGATGCGGCTCGTAGCGGTGAATTCACAAGTGAGTTTTTAGATCTCACTGGGTATGAATATATTCTCCAAAATTCGCCGCGATGGAAGTATGGCGATCCTAAACCTAAAAGTCGTAAGGAAGAAGCTGCACTTGGCTCGCTTGCATATTTAGATGCAGGCGGGCAAATTGAAGACTGGGGAAAATTGAACCAGATCAACATAAATGTTGACTATCGGGAGCAGAGAGTCTAGATGAATAAAATTTGGATAAGATGCTTCAGCAACAAAGAATTATCATGAAAGAGATTGAGGGAAATATAGAATGAAAATTACTAAATCGAGACTAACAAAAATCATTAAAGAGGAATTGAGTCGAGTAATCACCGAGTCTCCTGGGGACTGGACGAAGGATGAAGACTTCAAGAAAAAATATGATATTTCTCCCGATGACATTGCCATGCATAATAAGCTGGGATCAATATGGAAAGTTTTGTCGCTTAGTGACAAATGGAATCCTACTACTATGATTAGACCTGGAGGCGGATTCACCATTGGATACAATCCCGGTCCGTCGGGAGGAAGATATATTAATACACAGTCACTTTCTGTGTGGAAAGATGGGAAGGATTCAACTGGAGCGCTAATAGTTGACACCGATGATGACTGGAAATTTCCTGGGACGTGGACTGCGTCGCAATTAGCTTCTAAGAAGATGAGCGGCTATGGCATGCCACAATTTATTACAATACTAAGTGCTATACAGGAGGGAATTTTTGTGGGACCGAGTCTTCTTTCAGCTGTAAGTGAAGCAAGTCAGCTGATAGCGGATTCACCGCCCATGGGTGATCCTAATGGAGAGCAAGCGAGAAAACTGAGAAGTCAAGTAAACCGATTAATATCAGCAGGATATTCGAAGGATGTTAGGGACGGAACCCTTCTTTCTGACCAGTTTTCCTATAGTGAGAGTGCTAAGAGGGGCTGGGATCGAGCGTCATAAAGCTTGCTCAAAACTTTATAAGATATTTGTACACCTATTGTGCTTGAAGTATTATTTGGGGATTGATCAATTTAACAGATCAGTCCTGTTTTAAAACACATAGGAGAATAAACAGAATGAGCTATAGCAAGACCAAGTCGACAAAACGTTTTGACTTTACAATTAATCGTAATTACACCTCTAAGAAGGGCGGAAGCAATCTCGTCACAATCGCAACTCGTCCAGAAGATGGTCGATACAGCATTGGAAGCAGCGAAATTCGAATGACGGTAAAAGAAGCAACTGCATTGCAGAACTTTCTTAATAACACCCTATCAAATGATAATTCCAGCATTATCTAATTTAGATAATCTAGAGTGATTAGAAGGAGCCTTTTATAGGCTCCTTTTTTTTGTTTGAGTGATTAATGATGATATATACTGTATTATCCTACTTTTTTGTCATAGCAGCTATAGTTGTGTTTCTCGCTGTTTTCATAACTTTTCTTCACTATTTCTTAGGCGGATTATTTTATCTATTAGATATTCTTCTTGATCCAATCTTTTATCCATCCAAAAAAACAAAGAAAGATGATGATATTTAGCTATTTTTAATCTATTTATATTTAATAGGAGCTGCTCATATCATGAAAATTACAAAAAATCAGCTATCACAAATCATAAAAGAAGAACTTCAGAGAATTATCTTAGAAAAATCTGATGGAGATGATGAAGAGGGATCTGAAGAGGATGATGCTAGTGGATTTAGAATGCCATGGGATACAGCTGACCAGGATAATCAGGATGCACAGCACACGCCCTGGGCATCGTCGAAAGAGTCAGCAATTGAATGGATTGAGGAGCACACGCAATCGGGCGGAGTTGGAACACAGGACACAATAGCGCTCGTCACTTTACTGATTGATAGGATAAAGTCTTCAGGGGGTGATGAAGATGAGTCGTGGGAAGAGGTATCATCATTTTTTGAAGAACGCCTTGGTGAAGATACCAATGAATTTGATTACGATGAAGGCGCTGAAGAGACTTTGAGGGTGTCAGCCCCGACCGGAAAAATACCCTATCGACACGGGACCGGGCATCCCTTAGGGCCGCAGGATAGAAGATACCCTCCACACCATAGAAAAAAGAAATAACCGCTAAAAAGGAAGAAAGATTTATGAGAGTTACAAAATCACAGCTATCAAAAATTGTTGAGGAGGAGATTAAAAGAGGTTCTAGCAACAATTCTTTACAGCTAGTTGAATCGGACCAAACCCTTGGACAGATGGCGACGGAACAAGGGATAAAAGCAGCTCTAGACCTTCTTAAAAGTAGCTCGGGTAGAAATTTAATAGCTGACATTCTTGTATTTTTGCCCGATTTGATAAAATGGGCATGCGGAGCTGGAGATAGTATAAGCTCATTGTTTGGAGATGGGATTCTTAGTAAGCTTGGATCAGCTGGAGGAGTTGCATGTCGAGCCTCGGTTAGTGTCATAGCCAGCCCACTTTACGGAATTGCGTATGCGCTTAGAAAGCTTGATGACAAAGGTGCAGAAAAGGTGATCAATGGTTTTGAAGCGAACCGGGCTAAAAAGGATTCAAAAAAACCAGATGCGTCAAAAGAGGCCGGTGAGACAAAAGATCCAGATGATGGAACTCCGCCCGTCGCTGCTACTCAATCATATGACCCTCTGTCATATGCGGGGAAATTGCCGGGTGCTTTGGGTACCCCTGGGGCTGATGACGAAGCCATGGTTAATGAAATTGAAAGAAGAATAATGAAAAGATTGGTTTCCCAGTAGCTTACACTGGCTGCCAGCTTTAAACGGTGCTTTAGATGCTCTGGTGCCGCCCTGGAGGATACTTTATGGGCTTTATGACCTATATAACATGCTAAAAAATAAGTGTCCCCTGAGCAGCAATATGATTCATTAGGAACATATAGATATTCTAGGAAAAACTTTACTTTTATTGAGAATAATTAATCTTGTCAGCTTACCATGATGATCATTGCGACGGAGTTAAAAGATGAGGCTTAAAGAATCACAGCTAAGAAAAATTATACAAGAAGAGTTACTTTCTGAACAAGGAGTTACTACAGCCGCATACGGAGAAGTAGAAGTAGATTCTGACGCTGATCTTGATGATATTATTGCTAGAAAGAGGAGGTCTGCAACACCTGAGGGTAAAAAAGCAGACTGTGAGAGCTCAAAGAAGGATGGATACACATGGGCATACCATGGTGATACTAAGTTATGCGTTGCCCAATGTCCTCCGGGATATCACTGGGATTGGGATGATGCCGCCGAGAAGCAAACATGTGTGATGGAACCCCACATTAAGGAATGGATTGAAAAGGGTGGGGATTTCGATGAACTCCAACGTAGAACAAGAGAGGCTAATAATATAGGGCTTGGGCCTTGGAACAGCATGTACCCCGAGGATGACATAAAACGTCATGAGCTGATGGTAGACTATCTTGAAGAAAATTCTCCCACTGGTGATCCAGTTGACGCAAAACTTAAGCCGCGGGAATCAAAAAATACATGGAGAAAAGCTCCCCCAAAGGAGCCTACAAGGGGAGAACCAGCAACATACATTAAGTGGGGACACGTTGATACATCGGATAATTCATTTGTAAAAAGAGTTCAAGTGGTTGTGGGAGTCAGGGATGATGGAAAATATGGCAACGCTACAAAAAAGGCAGTTGCAACATGGCAAAAGGCAAAAGGCTTGGGCGTTGATGGCGTCGTTGGCGGAAATACGTGGGCAAGAATTAAACGTCATGAAAGTCGAGATACACAAACTGATGATGCACTAGCGGATTTAGAAGTCAAGTCGGATAAAGGATCTGGACAGGCCGCATCAGTGGATAGGGGATCGACTCTTAAATCTGACGATCATGAGGACATGATGGCGAAAATTGATGATGAGATTAAAGAATTCACCACAACTGGAGAGATAGAGGCTGAGATTGAGAGAATTAAAAAAGAGAGAGAGAGAAGAAAGGATGCCACCAGACTAACCAAAAAGGTAGATAGAGAAATTAAAAGAGATAGAAGAAAGCAAAAGAGGCTCGAAAGAAAATTAAAAAGACAGCAAGGCAAACTGAAAGAGTCAAAGGTGGGTCGTTTTGAGTTAAGATCAATTATCTCTGAAGAGATCGAAAAAATTGCTGCTGATCGGGAGAAATAGATTATGAAAGTTTCTGCTAATAGATTGAAAAGAATGATTCGAGAAGAGATATCTCTACTTATGGAAGGTTGTGGAGATGCTGTTGAGACGGGATCGGACTGCTCTGCTTGTTCCGCAGGTTTAGAATGTCCATGCGGTGACAATCTAATAGGTCTCGATGATGTCGGCCAGATAGATGATGAGACTGAAGATGGTCTTTTTAGCAGAGATGAGGCTCTGAGAATTGTGTCTGCTATAGCACAGAATACGTCATGCTCAGTTACAAGAGCTGCTCTTATGGATGTTGTTGAAGATCTGGGAGAAGATGAGGGAGAGGAGTGGAGCATCTCTGGTGGTGACGATGAGAGCGTTGATGTCGACTGGAGCAATCCCCAATATGGTCAGTTTAAGGGTGATATAGATAATCTTGAATCAAAAGATGATGCATTTGGAACAGGATTTGTCATGGGCCAGTCAGGTGATTTTCAAGATTCTACTGAATCATATGGTCGCGGTTGAGGATAGATAATGGGCTAGGTAGCTCTTTCAACTAGATCCAGCCAATCAGCAGATACTTTTGTTTCCAGGCCTCCGCTAAATAGAATGGTATATATCTCTTCGGGTTCACTACTTTTATGAATCCCAAGTGAATATCCTATTCCTCCGCTTAAAATGAGTGCTGGAGGGCATTCTCTAATTAGCTCACCGAGTGGGCTAGTTATGGCAACAAGATCTCCAGGATAGAATTTCATTTGTGTTTTCCAGTATCATCGGTAATAATTATTATGGTGACGGAGCATGCACATGAAAATTAAGCGATCAAAGCTAAGAAAGATTATTAATGAAGAGATCAAGAGATGCCTAGTAGAGCAAGCTTCAGATAAAAAAAGAACGGAAAAAGAAAAAGCAGATGCAAAAGAAACACTTGCCGACCTTGAAGCACAGTCAGCTCAGAATAGCGAGGAATCTGCAAAAGCTTCAAAGGAAAAAGAGGCCAAGCTTCGAGATGATGCAGCTAAGCATGATGCAGCTGCTGCAAAAATGACTGAATCTGATTCAGGTCATTTAGATGAGATAATAAAGAAGCTGGCGAATGGTAAATATAGGCTATACTCAAAAAAAAAGAATCCCAAGACAGGAAAGAGAAGAAATCTAGGAACATTTGATTCACCAGAAGCAGCTGAGAAACATGAGAGGCATGTTAAAAGATTTAGTGAATGGAAAAATGAGAGATGACACCTGATTTTCAAAATCTTAGAGAGTGTATAAATCTCATTCTTGAGGTAGAATCTATCATGGAAGAATATCAAAATAAAGATTTAATTGAGTTTATAGTTAGGTCAAATGCTATTGAGGGGTATGAGGTTGATCCTGAGGAGGTTGTGGCTGCACTTAATGGTGAGCCTGTCTATGATCCCCATATACTCTCTCATCTTAGGGGTTTGTCAGCTGCTAAAGATTCTCAGACTTTAGAATCAGCTCTTGAGATTCATAGCGCTATGGGTGATAATGTTTTAGATTCTGGAGCGTCAGGATTTCTTAGAAGCGGAATGGAGGTAAAATCCCAAGAGGGGAAAGATTATGCTCCGTCAAATCAGATTCCAGAAGCTATGAAGTGGTGGGAGAATACATCATTTTCATCTCCATTTGAGAGACACGTAGCCTATGAGGTAATACATCCTTTTGCTGATGGTAATGGTAGGAGTGGAAGAATATTGATGGCCGCCGATTTGGGATTTGATTTTAAAGAGGTTAACCGGTTAATAGGCAAGGATTACATTAATAACTTAAAGTCCGTAGGTGAGAATTATATGGGAGAATTTTGGAAGGATGATAGTATAGCAGAAGATTATATTTCAAGAAAATGTCTTAGAAAAATAATAAAAGAGGAGATTATTAAAGAAATATCAATTGATGGCATAAATTTAGGCAGCTTAGCAGAGACAAGATCTCTAATGAATAACCCTATCGGAAAATTACCAGACTTTCTATACGCTCCGCTTGAAGAGGTGATAAGAGAGTCGAGGTTTTGGTTCGCGCCAAACACAGAAGATGAATCTGAGATGAAGAAAACATCGGGTGGTTGGCAAAATCAAACAGAGGGTGCTATTATTCTTCAGTCTACAATTCAAGATTTTTTAAACCTTAATGATATAAAGGTTAGTGTCTTTGTTGTAACACCACAGGCAGCCAATAATCCAGAGCTTCAGCTTCCTGTAACAAAAGATCACAAACTATACCCCAATAGATTAGTTTTCATCGGAAGCCAGGATGTTAGCGACAAGGGAGGGTTTGTGATGTTCATGCTTATGGCACCAGTAGATAAAAACTTTGATCCTAGAGACGTGGATCCAGTTACAATATCAAGAATTATTGGAAAAATTGTTCGTCACGAACTAATTCATGTTATTCAATTAGAAAAAAGGAGAAGGAATCAAAAATCATCTAGATTATTTGCAAAAGATGAATTTGCAAAAGAGGGAGAAATAGTAGATGCTGAAGATAGATCAGGATATCTTGGATCTAAAATAGAGATAGATGCATACGCTCATGAATTTGCAGAAGAGCTTCTTCAAAAATATGGAAAGGATAAATCTCTAAATATTTTAAGAGGACTAGTTCCAATAGAGTCTCTAGATCTATCTGACCAGTTTAGAGAATATCTTGAAAATATTCCCGGAGAAGAGTCATCTATGAGATTAAAGAAAAAGATGTATAGCCATATAGTAGATCTGGCATCTAGAGAAATATAGGAAGCAAAGATGACAAAACAGCCAGTTGAAAATCTTATTGATGACTATATAACAAACCTCTATATGATTGGACTTTCTAGAGGGTTTGAAGATGATGAGCTTAAGCAGGTTATGAGTCGAATTCGTGATATTTGGAGATATTATCTGCTAAGTAGATATCCCAATACTAAGCTAGACGATACATGATAAAGCATAAGCTATTTTTAAAATGGTGGCTATTCATGTCGCTTGTTATAATTTTTAGCATTTTTTGTCTTTATGGTGGAGTATTTCATACAATATGGAATAATGACATAACTAAGTTAAGTTTTATAATATTATCTCTATTTTATATTCAATCAATAGTGTGCGGAATTCATACATGGTCAGCGGGATTTTATAAAAATAACCTATCAAGCCTCTCTAACAATACACTGGAGTCTGGGTGGTTTATGAGCGATCTTTTTCTATCTATTGGAATGGTAGGGACTGTCATAGGTTTCATATCGATGCTGGGAGGGTTTGCTGAATTAGATGTTAATAATACACAAACGGTCCAAGATTTGATAAAGGAATTAGGGCTAGGGATGTCCACGGCCCTATATACAACTCTTGTGGGACTGGTGTGTAGCATACTGCTAAAGGTACAATATTTTAATATAAGTCAGGGAATAGAAAACATTGAAAGCGAAAAGATCGTATAGCACAAGTGTGGCATTTTTAGATCTCTTATTTAATACTTTATTGTGTTTTGCAGCTTTATTTGTAACTGCATTTATTTTAGTAAATCCAGTTAGCGATGAGAATAAGATTGATGTTCACGCTGATTTTTTGATAACAGTATTCTGGCCCGAGGATATACCTGATGATGTTGATCTATATGTGAAGGATCCTCAGGGAACTGTTGTTTATTTTGGAAAAAAGGAAAGTGACTTGATGCATCTAGATAGAGATGATCAGGGCGGTAATCACGACTATGTGGAAACACCATTTGGAAAAATTGAGTATAAGGAAAATAGAGAAATTGTAACAATAAGAAAGGTCATTCCTGGGGAGTATATAATAAATCTACACATGTATTCAAAGAGAAATCCTAGCCCCAATCCCATTACCATTCAAGTAGATAAGATAAATCCATTTTCGACAGTTTTATTAAAAACAGTGACTCTTATCAGAGATGGCGAAGAAAAAACGGTGTGTAGATTAATTTTGGATTCAAATAATGAAGTAAAATCAATTAGCTATGTGCAACAAAAAATAGTAAAAGATGTCCAATCAACACCATGGGGTGTGTCAAGGTGGGATTAACAATATCCTTTATTATACTATTTTCATTGCTTCTATGGCTGGTTATTGGGCTAAAGGGAAGCTGGATTTTAAAAATTGCAATTATAACAGTAGCTCTATTATTTTCTTCATCTACAATTCTTACTATAGAAAACTTTTATGGATGGCCCGCAACTCAGCCCATGCCAAAAGAATTTAGAGTATACTGGGCACTTATTGAGGAACCAAATGAGTCAGAAAAAACTGAGGGAGCCTTATACTTTTGGGCAGAGAGTACAGAAATAGAATCTTCAATGTCTGATATCTTTAACTTTATGATCTTGAAAGGAAATAGAATGAGAGGTGTGAGGGCCTATAAGCTTCCCTATAGTGATGACATGCGTGAAATAACAATTAAAATAGTTAAAAAAATTATGAACGGAGAAGTAGTGATTGGGACTCTGGAGGAGCCTACCATGCCAAAAGAATTTATTCTTTCAGATAACGATGAGGATGGGGAGGGCGAAACCTCTGAGGACATTAAGTTTTACTCTCTTCCGCCGTCTGGATCTCCCAGAAAAGGAGAATAGTTATAATCATGAAGATAACACAGTCACAACTAAGAAAGCTTATTAGAGAGGAACTTCTTCAAGAGAAAAAGGAGAAGAAAAAGAAATCCAAAAAGTATGTGGAAAAAACATATAAGCTGGGAACAAAAAAGACTCTAGATCTTAACAAGCCAACGTCTCACGGTGGATGGCCAGATGGGCCAAGCAAGAGCTTTACAAGCAATAAGCCTGTCAACGTCCAGATATCGGACTGGCTTAAGGGAATGAGCATGATGTCTGAATCTCCAGAATATTTTGGAGACGGATTTTCAAAATTTAAGAGTCTTGCAGATAGTGGTGAAAATGCAGAGGATTCTGCAAAAAAATCAGGATTCAGTCTAATCAAGGGTCGTCACGAGGGAGCCACGAGAAGAGTATATGAGCACCCTTCACTGAAAGGCTTTGTCTTAAAGATAGCACACGGCGGTCATTCAGTAGCTGGTTCGGATAGCGGTGATATAGAGCTAGCTAGAAGAACAAATAGAGAAGAAGCTCAAAGCGGAAGAGATACACGGCACAATATATTTCCTAAAGTTTATCCTGGAGATGAGAGGGGAGACTGGATTCTTTCAGAAAAAGTTGTGGGATTTGAAACCCCGAAAGATATGTCAAAATTTTTTCCTGAAATAGATTTGCCAAGAGAGAGGTTGATGTGGTGGATTTATCTTGAGATGGGTGCAGAGTATGCTCAAGAGATGAATGATATACATTCTGGCAATAGTCCGAATACAGAGCCTGTTGAGTTTAATGAAAAAATTAAAAAGTATGATTCTTCGGGCAGAACTGGAAGAAGAATGGTGGAAAAATTTTCAGAGTTATGGAAAAATCCAAATTTTAGAAAGCTGTCAGCTGCTATAGCTGATTATGGAATTGCTCCAAGTGAAGTCAGACATGATAATACAGGCTTCGTAGTTAGAGATGGACATCCTGAATTTGTTATTCTTGATGTAAGTGTGGGAATAGAGTGATCTTAGCCAGGATATCTCTATAGTATTTCATAAAGATTTCTACGAAATACTTGTCGAACCATACCCTGGATGAGAATTTCATAAACATCATAGTTAAGCCACTTTGGACCTATGCTTATTCGACATGGCCTGCCAATGTATCCCATTATAAGGGCTACATCACCTTCATTCACTATCGAAGAATCTCCCTTGAAATCCCCGCATGATGGATAGGAGGAGAGGTCAATTTTTCTAAATACAGTTGATCCATCTCCGCCATCATTTCTTCCCACCACAGCAAATCCATCATCTGAATGTGTGAATCCATCCAGCTTAATGATACAAAGATCTCCACGCTGTAACTTCTTTTCATTCATTATACTATTAACTATGTGAATTAATACTCACTTGTGATGTTTTCAGCTTTATCATCCTAATTAATATTCATGGAGCGATAATTTGCCATGAAGATAAGAAGAAAGGATCTTAGAAGGATAATAGAATCTCTTTGCGAAGGAGATGTGATTAGGCCAGATTTTTTGAAAAAGTCTAATTCAAAAAAGAAAGAGATATCCCACGTAGAACCAGAAGCATGGATGAATCCTGAAGACGCACAAGAATATAGAAGTGCAGTTCAGGGATTTTCAGACTCATATGAAGATGATGAAAAGTTTTCAAACTATCTTGATAAGTTTGAAGGCGGCATTAAATATGGAAATCTCACCATCTTATTTGACGATGATGACTATATCATAGAGCATAAAGATCCTGGAAAAATGTATGGTGACCCTACAGGAATAGGCTTGCCATACGGTGATGATATATTTGAAGAAGACTTGCTTGAAGAAGATGAAGATGAAGATGATGCAGATGCAGAAAGAAATAGAGAGCTAGCTCGTCAAGATGACTATCGTGCTCAGACCGCGACAGCAAATGCCTCTGGCGGTGCTACAAATGATCAGGTAAAGGCAGCCCAGGCAAATGATGCAAGACAGGCTCTTCGAGGAGTTACTGCAGGGCATAGAGATGACGGATATAATGCATAATGGGTGAATCTTGAAATTGATAATGAAAATCTCTATTTTTCTTTCTGCACTGCTGGTATCCTGTGTTGTTAAAAAAAATGTTGAATCGAATACATATTCTCGTCCACCATTAGATTTTCATGATACCGATGAGGATATAGAATACTTACCAGAAGCTGGCGAGATAAAAGGTGATAATAAAGATGAAACTGACACAGATGAAGATGAAATAAAATGAGTTCAAAGTCAGACATTACACCCTCTATTATAAAACTGAAAGCTCTTAGACAAAAACTTTGTGCTAGTCAAGATGATTGGAAAAAAGCATTTGAAGTTAGAGATTTTGTTATTTCAGAAATAACGGCTCTTTATAACATGCTGGACGATGAATCTATTTCTCGAGATGTTTGTTTGAAGAAGTCAAAATACATTCTTGATAAATTTTTAATACAAGAAGATATAGGCGGAGAATAGATGGCTGATCAAGAAAATGGGTGGGGCGAATACTCTCGATTGGTTCTCAAAGAGCTTGAGACCCTAGCGAGCAACATTCAAGCTTTGAATTCAGAAATACAGGATCTTAAGCAAGAAATTACCAGAATGCGTGAAAGAGAGGATAGAGTAGATGAGCTCAGAGCATGGAAAGAAAAGATAGATGAGGTCGTTTCACCATCACAGCTTCAAATTGCATTAAAAGAAATAGAAAGTTTAAAACTATTTAAGACAAAAGCAGTTACAATCTTTGCTGTTGTTCAGTTTGGAATGGCTGCATTTGCTTGGGCACTTAAAGTATTTGGCTAATAATTAGAACTATAGAACGGGAATTTTTATGAAAAAAATAACACATGTCACACCAGAGCATATCAAGAGAATAATTGCTGAAGAAAGAGAAATTCTACTTGAGCATCAAAGATATAAGAAAATGGTTCTCTCTGAGGGTCTTAGGATGCATAGAGAGGGTTACAGTCCTCAGCAAATTAATGAGGGTATGCTTAATCTGATAAAAGGTCTGGGTGAAAAATTTATTCAATCCATAAAATGGTCCATAGCTGAGTGGATTCTAAGAAAGATAGGAATGAAAACCCATAAGTGGGGATGGAAAGTTATCATGAACGTCTTTGAAGAGATGGAGATAATGAATTTTAGAAAGTATCTTGGACCAGACGGGTGTGAAGAGTTGACTAAGCTAGTATTTGTTGCCATAGGGGAAACAGGAGTGGAAGATCCCATGAATGGCCTTATAGATGGAATAGGCGTTGAACCCACGGGTAGAGCCTGGGTGGTCCTTAGAGAACAGCTAACACAATTTATACTTGAGGGAGAGATTGGAAGGGCTATTTCTGATGCAATTAGTGATTGGATCTGTAATATAAATATTTCTTCACTATACGATGCCATTTCTGGCGGCGATGCTGAAGCTGCAGAGGTCATTCTTGAGCCGGATAAAGCAGCCCCCCTTCAGATCGCTGGACCTCCGGTTAGTTAGATTTAATCATGGATGATAGATCGCTAAGAGGAATAATAAGATACCTAATAGAGGATCTTGGAAATTTATCAAGAACTGGAACCATGGGGTGGGGAACAAATCAACCCATATACGTTAAACCCCTAAAGCAGTCACTTGGTGATACAGCTGAGCATGATGAGGGAGTTGATATTGATCAGACTCCAGTTAAGGTCAGTAAGGCATTTCTCAGAGCTCAGGCTCTTGTTGAGCCAGCAGAGTCATAGATCTATTATTTCTATAGAAGGACTCAAACTGAGATGCCTCATACTCATTTAATTCCATGCACTTTCTATATTGCCAAAAATGTGTCATTTCATGAGATATTAGCTTAGACAGATAGTAATCACTACTAACGTCGGAGCGGATAAATATTGCTGATGATCCTGCTGGGAATGATGTTCCGTCGTAAACTGCATCGATGTTACTATTATCCCATAGCGACCAGTCAAGAAATGACATAAGTTTTCTATTGTTTAATACTTTTTCATTAATATGATAAATGTGAAGATTTTGTACTCTGCAATCTTTTATATTTTCATTCTCATAGAATTTATTAAGAATTTTAATACTATTGTGGGCGATACTAAGAATTTTATCTGCAAGCCTCAAAGACTTTCCGTGGTATGTTATGGAGATATCATTTGATAAAATTGTCTCTTCAACTGTGAATGTAACTTCACCAAATAGCCTGTCATATTCATTCGAATCTGCATAAGCTCCCGTGGTGACAAACATTAAGAAAAAGACCGGTAATAGAAATTTATACATTTTCAAACTCCTAAGCATATTTTACAGACACTAATTTCATTTTTACAAGGTATTATTTCAAAAAGAAGAGATACTTATAGATGTTCTGTGGTCAGTTTTAAATTTCAGGAGTGAGAAGTGAAAATTTCAGAAAAAAGAATAAGAAGAATTGCCAAAGAGCAAATTATAAGAAAGTATTACTCTAATAAAATTAATGAGCAAGATGATGTTGAAGTTGATGTCGAGGAAGAAGTAAAGAAAAAAGCTCCAGGATTTAATAATGATCAAGTAGTTGAGTTCATAAAGGCACTTGCGAAATCTAAAGTCGAAGGAGCTGCAATAGCTATGAATCCAGCAGACACTGTACAGGCTATGACAAAAAATCTTCAACGTGGCTGGCGCGCATTTATTAAAAATGCTTATGAAAAGCAGGTTACTGATGAAACCGAAAAGCTTATACCCGGTGCTGTATCTCCTTCGGATCTATATGAGAAATTTCCCAATTTTGCACAAGATATAGGCTACGCTGGGACCTTTGAGGGTCGTATGTCATTTATTAATAATGGAGGTATCCCTCTCAAAAAATCAAAAACTGAGATAGCAGTTACTAAGCATAATAGTAAAAAGCTTGAGGGAGCACTAAGACTGGCAGGAAACTTTGTGAGTGGTGAAATGGCGCTGAATAAAGGAGTTATCCACATCATAAATGAGTGGTATAGATCTGGCTGGGGTGTTGGGATGGCCGGGACGGGCGCGAAGGCGAATAACGTTATATTTAACACACTTTGGGCACTAATAGAGGGAGACACAGGAGATTTATTCGGAACTAGACTTTTGCTGGCACAATATAAAATGCCTGATCAGCCACCCTATGGTGATATTGATAAAAAATATATAAAGGGAGTTAATCATTCGTTTGTTAGTGCGCTTAAGCACTCTTCTAATTTAAAGGATCCGAAGAAATATGACGTTAAAGAGTGGATTCCTCAATTTAGAAATGATTATCCTAGCCCAGGCAATGCTCTTGTTACTATGGGAACCGGATTTGGTGGCGAGAATCCGCTTGTAGAAAGGCTTTATAGTCTTAATAGAGGGAGGGTGGCTTCTCAGTATGTTGATGATGAGACGACGGAAAATCCGAAAGGAAAGGCAATGGATCACCTTGCACAAAGTATTAGAAAACTAAGTGAGAAAAAGTCGTGGGAGATTGGCCCCAATGCTAAGCAGAAATTAATGTCTGAGGTGGAAGCAAAAATTAAGCCAATGCAGTCGTGGCCCGGTGCAGATGATCTATGGGATGATCTTACAGAGCCTTATTATTCGGGTGCTACTGGAATTACCAGCTATAGAAAGAAGCAGTCTAAGGAAAGGAAAGGATCGATTCCACACGCAGCTGGAGAAACTGCGGGCTGGGTGAAAAACCAAGCAAGGGAATGGATAACTGGTGAGGACAAAAAGGAGATAAAGGAGTCCGTTTCTATAAACAGGAATAAGCTAAGAGAAATATTTTCAGAGATATTAAGAGAGCAAAACTGGGAACCCTGGGAAACTCTGCCAGGCTATGAAGATCCCACTACGATCGAAAAAGTTAAAGACACTGTTACCGATATTGCAGTGGGAGTAAAAGATGCCGCTAAAGATGCTGTTTACTGGACAGTCGATAGACTGGATGATGTAGGTGAGTGGACTGAAGAGGCCTGGAAAGATAACATGCCTGTTGCCCTCGGGGGAAGACCAAGATCGAAAGATCAAGCTGATCAAGCTGCAAGTAGATCTAAATCCAGCGGAAAGGAAGAGCTTGGGAAAAAGCACCGATATACAGTGTACGAAGATGTTAAGTTTATGCAGGGCATTATAGATGCACCCTCTGCTAAGGGCGGCCCAAAAGGTGATGGAAAGTGGGGTCCAAAAACACAGGAATCGTGGGTAGAGTGGGTCGGGAATCGACTTAAAGATGATAAGTGGGATGGGGGAAGACAGGATATACTAATTGACTGGACAGGAAAGGGAAATGATTTCGCTTCAGAGATATCTGAGGAAACATTTGATGACCATGTAAAGGGAGCAAGAAGATTTGTAGAATGGCTAAGGGATTATGATGGCGAAAAAGATAAAGATAAAAAAGATCAGGCTCCGAGTAAGTCAAAATCCATAGGAACCCTTCCTGATAGCGATGATTCGGAAGGAGATCCCTCTCAGGATGCATTAAAGACTAAGTCAAAAGTTAAGACTCGTGCGGGTAGATATGTCTTGAAGACTAAGACTGGCGGAGTTGATGGTGGGGAGCTAGTTATAAATCTTAAAGGTAGAATGCAGGGAAGAATAAAGGATATCCTTGGTAAGAAATGGGGGAGATTTAAGATAACAAATCTCTCAAGAGGGGCACTACGGGATAGCGGAATGAGCAAAAAAGAATTTGATAATGCAAATTTAACCGCCCATAAGGGTCTTGAGCTGGGTCGGGGAACAGTAATTGAGAACGGTGATCAAAAAGATAAAATCTGGGATGCACTAATAGGGCGTAACGGTGTCCTAACAATAGGATAAAAGATGAGTATTGAGATACCAGAATCTAGAATTAGATCTCTGATTAGAGATGTTTTAAGCGAGCAATACACTACAAGCGCGGGATCTTCTCAAAAAGTAGGCGATGATTCTTCTAGCTATCAAGATTCGAAAATATCTGCATCAGATGAAGAAAAGATAGGAAAATTTGATACATTTGAGCTAGATTCTGATATCCACCCAAATAAATGGGACAATCATGTTGCGAAAGTATTTAATAAGCTAAAACCTGCCACGCAAAAATTTATCAAGGCTGTTCCTGCAGCGGTTGCTGCTCTTGGCTTTGCTAGAAATGAGAGTCACGCATATAAGGTTGCCAACTCTGTTGTTGGTAGCACGTATAGAACCGGAAAGCAACAAGCAGCAGCAATGTATGGAGGTCCATATATGCATGACCTTGAAGGCAGGGTGAATGGTGTCTGTAAGCCTGGATCCTATTACTTTGCAGGAGGAGATACTTGCTCTACCAAGCCCGGCGGGGTGTATCCTAAGGATCTTTCCAGAGGTGGGCCATATGAGGAGATATTTAACCGATGGGAAGAGATAACTGGCTTTGGAGAAGAGCCTGATGTTCCAAAAAACTGGAAAGCAGTGTGGAAGAAAAATAGAAAGGTAGCAGCTGAAGAGGGTGAGAAAATATTCTTTAAGCACTACGGTAAAAAAGAACATGCAGGTGGTCATAGTGGCTCTGCCATCGATGTTCCTCTGGGGGATGGATATCCGTCAATTTTAGATAAAGCTGCGGAACTCTCTGGAACAAAGATATCCAAGTTTAAAGAAGTAGATCACATACACGCAACGATTTCAGAAAATAGAGATATAACAAAGCTTATTTTTAACGTTATACGTGAGCAGTATACCACTTCAGCTGGAGAGAATATAGATCTAGGAGGAACTATCTCTACTACCTCTGGAAGAAAGTGGTCACAGACTGGAGGTGATCCTGGAGATGGTGATGTTGAGGAGGCAGACGTTGGATGGGAAGCATCAGATGATGTCGCCGACAACTATGCTGACAGGGCTAAGAAATTAGCAGATATTACAGGGGTTCCACCTGCGATGATATATGCGATAGAGTCAAGGGAATCAAGTCATAGACCATCAGCATTTGCATGGAATGCTCATATATTCAGGGACTATCTTAAAGGAAGAAGGGGCGGAACTAATATCTGGAAGTCTGTTAAAGCTAAAGTTAGAGCTGCTGGGCTGATGACAAAGAAGTCAACCTATAAGCGTGATGCGATAGTTAACTTTAAGAGAGCCTATGCAATTGATCCAAAGGCCGCAATTGCAGGAGGGGCATGGGGATTATATCAGGTTCTTGGAGTTACATCTCTCCCAGAATACAATAATGATCCCGAAAGCTTTATGAATGCGTGGAGGTCTGGTGCTGCTGGTCAAATAGAACATTCTAAAAGGGCATTTATTAAGTGGGTGAGAAATAGGCCTGATTTCCCCTCAAAGGCGGGAAATTTTAACTATGGTGCTGTGACTAGTCAGTATTACGGAGATAGAAAGAAAAGTTATGAGGATCATTTAAAGAAAAAGGTTGCGCAGTGGAAAGGTAAATCATCGTCACAGATGGCTTAGATCATTTACTTAATAGTATTTTCATAAATTCTTTTTCTTGTTGGATGACTCTTAGCGTAAAGCTTGATTAGCTCTCCGGCTTTAGCATTCGCCTCATTCTCAATATCTCCACCAGCATCCTGAATTACGCCTATTAGCATCTCAGATTCATCCTGCATTAGATGGGTTAATTCATGTGCTATAGATCTTAAAATATCTACTAGGGCTCTATCTTTTCCATACACTTTTAGGATATTTTTTCCCCTGTGATAGGCAGCTGTAGTCGATATATCATGTCTGCTTCTATCGCCAACTATGTGGACATTAAAGTTACCATTAATTGGTAACTCATCAGCACAAAAATTTATAAAGTCACCAGCCAGAAATATTTTTTCTGGTATAAGGTCTATTTCTCTTTCTATAAAAAGCTTTCTCATTTTTTTACTTTATTGTAAACTAGCACTAAGTCTAAGAATAATTATTACTGAGGGGTGATATGAGCTATATTTGTTAAGCAATAGATGATTATTTTTAGTTTTGAATTATCAATTAAATTAAAACGAGGTGAATGATTAAATTATCGAGTAACCAAAGAACACATGAGAGGATAAAAGATGTCAACAATTTCTAAGAAAATACGAGCAAAAGTGAAAATGATAGAGATGGGAATAGTCCCTGCGTTTACGGGGCATGAACTAACTGAGATGCTAAATACTCTATCAGAAGAAGAGAGAAGAATTTCCAAAAGAAAGTTTAGAAAGGCATGGAGAAAAAATTTGAAAAATAATCCTCAAGATAATGATAGATTTATTCCACAAAATGGTGAACCCACAAAACATCATCTACGAAATAGGGCATGCATGGTCATATCATCTGTTATGAATGAGATCTCTTAAAACTGTATTCCTGTTTCTGCGGAAGCGTCATTTAGAAATGATCTAATGGTGCGTGCTCCGACTCCCATAGATATATTTTCAAATCCTACAATTGTCATCTGGATCATTCCTATGACATCTCCCTTTTTATTTAGAACAAGGCTTCCTGAGCTGCCTGATGTGGCAGGAATTGTGAAGAAGCAGATATTAGTTGAGTTACATCCGGAAAAAGATCCCTCAAAGTGAAATGTTATATCATTTTCTTGCATTCCATGTGGCGCAGAAAGAGCATATACCTTTTCACCCATCTTGGGAAATTTATAAGAGAGAGCTATCTCACTTTCTATTTCTATTTTTGATCTTAGAAGACATAAGTCTAAGAAGCTATCTGAATAGATAAGGTCTGCAGGCTGAGAAACTCCCTTATAGTCAGTTATCCAAAAATCTGAGGATTCTTCTCCCACAGTAAATACTGCGCTGATGGACCCGGCTGGATCACAAAAATGCTCTGCTGTGAGAATGTAGGAAAATTCACCATCTGACTTGAATGCGAGACCTGATGCATATCCCTTTAGAGCTATAGTCTCTTCCTCGCAATCTGGATCGTTAGTGTCACAATTTTCTGAGATGTATTTCATTACAGAAATATTGACAAAATTTTTCTCTGGTAGGTCTTTAATCTCCAGAAAGTATGATGAGTTAACTGCAATAGCACAAACCATTAGTGTTATGGCAAGAATATTCAATTTTAGTATTAATGCGAGCTTTTTATTAAAAGAAGAGGACATATTTGAGCCTAGCTATAATAATAACTATATTAGAGATCATCACATTGGCCGCAGTGATTGACATACTCAGCACAGTGATTGAGGATGTAAAATTATTGTAAATTATGGAATACAATTGATTTAAACTGAGTATCTCTTATTAGATTACAGTTATTTCAATTCTCCATTAATTTGTCAATATGTATTTATAGAGTATTAAATTCTCTGATAGGGAGATACAGCTAGTTAATGTCTATTTTTAAAGATCATAAAACCTCAGCTGATAGATCTGCTTCAGATAGAAGTAGACATAAAGAAAAAATAAAAAAAGCTCTCAGAGAAGGGATTCATAAAATAGTCTCAGATGAATCAATTATCGGACAAGATGGTAAAAAGCGAATCAAGATCCCTGTTCGAGGCATAAAAGAATTCAGATTTATTTATGGTGATAATAAAAGTAATAAAAAAATCGGAGCTGCACAAGGAAAGAATATAAAAAGAGGCCAAAAGATCTCTGATGGCAAAAAGACAAGAAAGCGTGGGTCTGATAGAGCTAGCAACAAAAAAGCAGAAGAATATTATGAAGTTGAGATAACACTCGAAGAATTGGGACATTATCTTTTTGATAGCTTAAATCTCCCCGATTTAGAAAAAAAGAGATTTAAGAACATTCTGGGTGAAAAAGCAAAAAGGTCTGGTCACAGAAAAAAGGGAATTCGCCCAAGACTATCCAAAAAGGAAACCTTAAAGAATAAAATAAGAAGAAAGAAAGCGACATCAAGAATTCAAGAAATTGAGGACGATGAGAGATTTCCTTTTCATGAGTCAGACTTAAAGTATCGACATATAAAGCTCAAACCCTCAGAAAATAGTGATGCAGTAATCTTCTTTATAATGGACACCTCAGGATCCATGAATAGACAGAAAAAATTCATGGCAAGATCCTTTTTCTTTCTTCTTTATCATTTTTTACGCCACAGATATGAAAATATCAAGCTAGTATTTATCTCTCATTCAGTTGATGCAAAAGAGGTAACTGAGGATGACTTTTTTAAGAGAGGAAGTGCAGGAGGGACAATAATATCTTCAGGTTTGGAAAAATGTATTGAAATAGCGAAGGAAAGATTCCATCCGGATGCATGGAATGTTTACACTTTTCATTGTTCTGATGGCGATAACTGGCCAGAAGATAATGATAAGGCAATTTCACTTTCCGGAACTCTTAAAAATATTTGTCAGCTTTACTGTTATGTTCAAATAATTCCTGAAAATGAGGGAAATTTATGGACAGAGGGCGGCATGGCAAAAGTCTATGAGGCCATCTCAGATAATAAATTCAAAATAGTCAAATTAGGGCAGGTAGAGGATATTTGGAAAGAATTTAATAGAATTTTTGGAGGAGCACAAAATGTCTGACTGGACGTTTAAAGATCTCAAGAAGTGGGATGATAAGATTTGTGAAATAGCCAAGGGTTATGGACTAGACTGGTATCCTATAAATTATGAAATTTGTGACTACTACGAAATGATAGGGCACATGTCATATCACGGAATGCCAACTCATTATCAGCACTGGTCCTATGGAAAGTCATTTGAAAGAACTCACCAGATGTATAATTTGGGAGCGGAGGGGCTTCCATATGAGTTAATAATTAATTCCAATCCATCCATAGCCTACCTAATGAAAGAAAATCCTCTTTATCTTCAGGTCCTAATAATGTGTCATTGTGTCGGCCACAGTGATTTTTTTAAAAATAATAGAAATTTTTCTCAAACTGGAGCTGAGTCAATAGTTTTAAGGTTCAGAAATGCTAAAAAAAGAATCCAAGGTTACAGTGAAAATCCCAGCATAGGATTTAAGAAAGTGGAAACATTTTTAGACTGCTTGCATACAATACGATTTCATACGGAGAGAAATAATCTAAGAAGGCTAACCAGGGAAGAAATCAAAAATAGATATGTTAATCTTATTAATAATTCTAGAACTCCGGAAATATATCAGCACATAGATGTAGATAGCAGACTCATATCTCCTGACACTGACCTATTATCTTTTCTAATAGAGAATGGATCTCACTTTGAGGAATGGCAAGTAGACATTTTAGAAATAGTGAGAAATGAGTCTCAATATTTTATACCGCAAATAAAAACAAAAATTCTGAATGAGGGATGGGCATCATTTTGGCACTATAAGCTAATGCACGAGCTAGATCTACCTCAGAGTTTTCACCTTCCATTTTTAAAATCTCACAATCAGGTGATACGTCCAAACATAGGGAAAATAAATCCTTATCATTTAGGATTTCATATTTTTAAAAAAATAGAAGAGAAATTTGGACTTGAGGAGTGCTTTTTTATAAGGGAGGTTCATGATGATGCATCAGCTCTGAGAAGCCACCTAGAGATTCAAGATTTTCAAGATCTCAATCTTTTTACGTATTCTTCAAAATCAGAGGGAGATGTAACTATAGATGATATATCGGATAATGAAGGCTGGAAGAAGGTTAAGCGTGATTTAATTAAAAATGTTGGAATGAATTCTATTCCCGAAATTATAGTATCGGATATTTCGAATACTGGTAATCTCATTGTTGAACATAGTTATGATGGTAGGGACCTCGATCTAGAATATGCTGAGGAAGTTATCGATAAGATAAGATGTCTTTGGCCAGGGGATATTAAGTTTTTCACAATAATTGAAGAAGAATCTTGGGAAATATGATATAATAAAAAATCTTGGAGAAGTTTGATGTCAAGAAAAACGTTTTTGAACATTATTGAAAAGCAAAGACAGGCTAAAAAAGAAGAAAAATTTGAAGGAAACTTTCTTGACTATCTTGAGTATCTGCGGAATGATCCTGATACTGTAAAGCTGTCACACAGGAGGCTCTATGACGTCATAACATCCTATGGTGTAGAAGTTATGTGTGATACTAATCCCAGAAAAAATAAGATTTTTGATGGTGATAATATAAAGATTTTTGATTATTTTAAAGATGAATTTTTTGGAATGGAAAGAGTTATTTCTAAGCTAATGAGATTTTTGAGATCCGCTGCGCTCAGAGGAGAGGAGAGCAGACAAGTAATCCTGTTAATGGGACCAGTAGGAGCTGGAAAGTCAGGTCTCACAGAGCATGTTAAAAAATCTCTGGAAGGGGAGAAATTTTTTCATCTTGATGGAGACCCGCAGAGGGGAGAGCCGTTACAGTTAATACCTCGCAATCTAAGAGAAAAGTTTGAAAAAATACTAGATGTTAAAATTGAAGGTGATCTAAGCCCCATAGCAAGACACAAGTTACTAAATGAATATGATGGGAAGTATGAAGAATTTAAAGTAATTCAATCTTCTTTCTCACAGAGGGCTAGAAGAGGCGTAGCATCAGTCCCTCCAGTAGATGCAAACAGCCAGGATGTTTCGATACTCATAGGCTCTGAAGACATTTCTAAGCTTGATAAATATCCTGAAGACGATCCTAGAGTCTTATCATTAAATGGAGCATTTAATGTTGGCAACAGGGGGATAGTAGAATTTGTTGAGCTATTTAAAAATGAAATTGAATTTTTGCACACAATAATCACTGCAACACAGGAAAAAAGAATACCATCCCCGGGAAAGAATGATCTCATTTATTTCGACGGAGTTATAATAGCACATTGTAATGAAGCTGAGTGGAATAGATTCAGATCAGAACATACCAATGAAGCAATTTTGGATAGAATTGTTAAAGTGGATGTTCCCTATGTTTTAGAGCTAGATCAAGAGATTAAAATTTATGAAAAACAGCTTGAAAGATCTGACTTTAAGTCTCATATAGCCCCGCACACTCTGCGAATAGCATCCATGTTTTCTGTTCTGTCTAGGCTAAAGCAGTCTCAAAAATGTGATATTCTTACAAAGATGAAAATATACAATGGTGACAGTGTAATAGAAAAGGGCAGAGTTAAGAAAATAGACATCAAAGATCTCAGAGATGAAGCACCTAGAGAGGGAATGAGCGGAATATCTACACGATTTATTATGAAGTCAATAGATTGTGCCCTTTCAGATTCAGAAAAGAATATGATAACGCCAAATGTTGTCCTAGATTCATTAATAAAGCAGGTAAAAGAGCAGATAATATCCGAAGATGACAGGGAGAGATATCTAGAGCTATTGCAAAAAATTATAAGAGATGAGTATCTTAAAATATTAGAAAATGAGATAGCCAAGGCATTCATCACAGCATATGAGGAACAGGCACAGTCTCTTTTTGATACATACCTTGATAATGCTGAATCCTATACGAATAGAACGACGTTTAAAGATAAGATAACAAAAGAAGAAAGGCTTCCCGATGAGAAATTTATGAAGATGATTGAGGAGTGCATAGGAGTTACTGGTTCATCGACAGATGGATTTAGAAGCGATATTACTGCCTACATGTTTGCAAAAATGAGAAGAGGAGAAAAAATAGATTACAGTAGCTATGGTCCGCTAAGAGAGGCAATTGAGTCATTTTTAATCTTTTCAGTCAGAGATATTTCCAGAATAGTAACAAAAAGTAAGTCCAGGGATGATGATCAGAGAAAGAAATATAGCGAGATGGTTGAAACTCTAATAAAGGAATACGGCTATACTGAGGATTCTGCTGAAGAGATACTGGTATTTGCAAGCAATAATCTTTGGCGCGACTCATAGATGAACATTAAGGTTATTGAAGAGGGTAGATTTCATAGAGAAATTTTCAAGTCAGCAGGGATAATAAGAGAATCTCTTGCTGATGATGGTCCATTCCTAATATCCCAGCAAACTGTAATCGATGATTTTATTCAAAAGTATATAATACTGAGCGACGGAGAAGAGATTCACTCCAGAGTTATCAGACCGCTTCTACTTGACGCACTTCTAAGCTCAGAATCCTTATCAGCGGGATCAGCTGAAATTTGTTTAAAAATTATATCAGATCTAATTGATGAAACATCTAAAAAAAATAAATCTGGAATACCCTTAGAGAAAATTGAAAAAGAAAGATCTGGTGAAATGGCCTGCATCAAGAAAAATTTAAATATTCATACCCAAAAGTTTAATAAATCTGATATTTTAAAACTCATTAATAAAAAATTTAATCTAGATGTACAGAAAAATATCGCAAAAGAGATAATTGAAAGATCCAATATTAAATCACCGTTCTTTCTAACAAAATCTGACAAAAAGGAAACAATTTTATCTTTTCTATCTGGATATAACTTTAAAGTTGAAATTAGTCCCATATTTCTTCCCGCATCTAAGAAGTGGGAAAGAACAAATGTCAGCGTACTCATCATAGACGGAATGGTAGAAACGACTGGAGAAATTCATCATTTACTAGAAAGGGCTAATAGGAAAAAAGAATCAATAGTTATTTTTGTTAGAAGCTTATCAGAAGAGGTTCGATCCACTATTTCTTTAAATGTTCAGAGGGGAACAATTGATCTTATTCCAATAGAAGTTGGATTTGATGAAAATACGCTAAACATTTTGAATGACATATCTATCTGTTGTAATTCTGATATAGTGTCTTCTCAGAAAGGAGATCTAATATCAAGTGCATGTCAAAAAGACCTGGTTAAAATTGATAAAATTATCTTGACGCCAGGAGGGATCAATATCCTTAATGATCATGATTCAGATGCCATAGCGGCACAGTTAAAATACTTGATGCATAAAAGAGATGAATGCCGTGAAAGTGAAATAAAGCGATTATTTGACAGGCGGGTGAGATCATTAACATCGGGAAATATTGAAATTAAAATAGGCACAACGTTGCTTCAAAAAGATCCCCAAACAATCGAAAAGTTCGATAAATTTTTTAGAGAAGTAAAATCACTTGTGATAAGTGATGTGGTGTATAGAGATAAATTTATAGATAATAGATTTTTTGATTACCTAAAAGAGGATTATCCCTATTCATCTTCTCTATTATATTTTTCATTAAAGCACGCATTTTCTTTTGTAAGAACGCTCTTTTCAGTTAAAAGAGCCCTTATTTCAGAATCATAGCGTTAACTTTATCTTTATTTTGAAATATTGTCTTAAAAGGAGAATAAAGTAATGAAAGATCTAATTAATGTAAATCGAAGAGTTGCAAATATGGTAGATTTTATAAAAACTAAAGTTAAATCAAACTTACTCGAATGCAGAAATAGTGGAGACATTGATATCAGTGATGATAATTTAGCTCAAATCACAAGCGTCATAGATAGATCAATATCTCAGGGATTTCAACTAAGCTATGGTGATGTGGAAAATCTAATAGCAAGCCTATTGAAAAATAGGTAGATAATTTTGGGATTTTTCATCTAAATGGCTGGATTAAAACATCTTATTCAGTGTCACTGTGTACTACCACAGTATAGAAATTTAGAGATTCCTGTCTTTCATAAGTTTGTTGTTTTTTCAAAAGTGGATGATAGGGAGGATATAATTCCAAAGTTGTGCAAGTGTAATAACTGCGGTGTCATACACAAGGTATTTGATTTTTGCAAATCTGAGCTAGCCTATGGAATTGATGAAAGCTTCGCCATATCATCACAAGAGGACATAAGAGAAAATTTGTCGACTAGGGTTTGTGACATTTTAGATTCTCATAAGTGTGACATAGCTACTTGGGAGCAGGTAGATGATATTTTTTCAAATCAAATATGGAATGCATCAGTAATAATTTCTCGCCAGACAGTTGCAGGATCAACACAGATTAAAAGCTTAACAATTAAATCACCAGAGAAGTTTAAAATAGAAACTCACTTAAGGCAGGATGACATAGACTCATGAGCACAATCAAAAAATATGGAAAGACAGAAGAGGAGCTCCGGGTAGAAAAGATGCACACTTGCAGAGAGATAATTAAAGAAATACTGGACTTCGGTGTTAACGAGTCTCAGAAAAAACAGATAATAAAGCTCATGGCTCTGGAATTAGAGGATACTATTCTAATGAAAGAGATAATTAATTCAGTTGAACTGGACAAAAAAGCTTCTTCAAAGAAGCTTATATACACAGATTAGGAGATAGTCAAAATATGTCAAATTTACTTGAAGATTGGAAAACATTTAAGATTCTTGTGGAGAGTCTGGATCTTGACATTCATAAAAATGGAAGTGGAAACAAATCTGCCGGCGTGAGAGCCAGAAAGGGATTGAGGCTAGTTAAGAAGCATGCAGCTGAATTGGTAAAGGCTTCATTAGAGTCTGATAAGTCTGATTGATCTTTGAAATTCTTTTTTGTTTGGGGGCGTCCCGGTTTCGACGGGGCTTCTGCGGCGAATAGTGCAGGTGGTCACACGAAACAGCTGACCTTAATAGCGGTTTCACAACGATAATTGCCAATAACAACTATCACTACAACATAGCCCTCGCGGCTTAGTTGTCTGGGTTTTCAATGACCTCGTAACCCAATATTGAATAACAGGTAGAGATCCTGCGAAAATAAAAAATCAAGATGGTTACCTCATTAGTATCGGTGAAATTCCGACTGTAGGGATGAGTGGAACGCACCAGGACGGTGAGCGTTGGGATATCCGTCTATCTTTTCTAATTTGTGACAGAAAATTAGATAAACCTGTGAATGACTTGAAGCTAACGGCGTTTCGGACGCGGGTTCGACTCCCGCCGCCTCCACCATTTTTTTTTTATTTCAGAAGTTGATTAATAGTTATATTGGCATGGGAGATACATCACGATGAAAATCACAAAGCGACAATTAAGAAGACTCATCAGGGAAGAGTTTAGAAGGGTAGTATTGAGAGAGTCTATTACAGCTCCAGGAACGACCCCTGATCTTGACGGTGAGTGGTCCGAGAAGGATGAGGCAAGATCGAAGATCCTTCAGCAATTCGCTGAGAAGGTTGAAGCTGCTGTTGCTGCCCTTAACCCAGGAGAGGGCCAGCCTGGGCATAAAGATAGCTGGGATGATATTGAATTTAGTAGCGATGGAATAGCCGGAGGATTGTTAATAGTAAGATTTTACTCTTCTGGCCGAAGGGCCCACAGCATTCCTATTGATGTTGTAAAAAAATCTGCAACACAAGTTGCAAATAGTATGGGTTATAAAATAAGATTTACAGATCAAACTCAACACCGCGCGTCGGCCGATGGGGGAAAGGGCTCTACTGAGGGAGCCCTCTACGTCCATCTAGAAAAGTAACTTTCTAGAGAAAATAACTTTGACTCCCGCCGCCTCCACCATTTTTTAAACCTCTGTCTAACTTAATAGTTATAGACAGGGGTTTTTTTATAATGAAAATCACAAGAAACCAGCTAAGGTGTCTCATCAAGGAAGAGTTGCTA
>Ga0080013_1000988_pt1 | contig 38729 bp, 54 predicted proteins | sample ETNvirenome_6_85_FD_69236 | JGI IMG/M metagenome (GOLD analysis project Ga0080013, IMG submission 69236) | Marine viral communities from the Pacific Ocean - ETNP_6_85 (SPADES assembly) (version 2) | ecosystem: Environmental > Aquatic > Marine > Oceanic | place: Pacific Ocean | collected 2013-06-19 | reverse complement strand
TATTGCCCACACTTCATCAAATTCTACGCTATGTGTTTGTGCAAGATGAAAGTCTATTTGACTTTGACCCATAGCAACTATTGCTACATTTGTACCTTCTAATTCTTTTATAGGCATTTGTTAGGCATTTATTTTACGCTGTCCATCTCTATAAGCATCTTTACGATTATATCCATCTGATTCTAAAGTTAGTCTACCTAATGCTTCTTGAAATCTTTTTTCATAATTTACAAGAATATCTGGCTCACCTTTCATAAAGGTATAGGCTTCACATAAACAAGCATATAACAATACTTCTGGTGCATTTGTACCTAACCAGCTAGTGCCATCAGCAGAAGCTGATATAGATTCAGGTATATAAAAATAATGTAATTCTACTGTAAATCCTGAACTAGGTGTTGGTCCAATAATAAATGTGTCATCATCAAACTGTGCGTAATGTTTTGGTGTTCCTGTTGTAGCAGCTACAGGATATGCTTCTCGTATAAAACTAACATCTGTATTTAAAAGATAACTGTAATTACTATCGCTATCTAATACTGCTAAAGAATATGGATATAAATAATCACTAGGAGCAGATAAATATTGATTACCAGAAGTTAAACTACCAGTAACATTTTTTCTAAAGTTTGGTAACTCAACAGATTTAATAATTCTTTGTTCTGCTTGAGTAATCATTGTTGCTAAATCAGCAACAAATGTTGATTCTGTATTTTGCGTATAATCTTGTATCGCTGATTTTAATGTTGTATATGTCCAACTCATGATGTGCTCACTGTTATTTTACCTATCTCGCCTTTAATATCTAATCCCATTGTACTTGAACCAAACTCTGTAACTCCTCCACCAATAGGATCAAAAGCAAAATATGTTGTTGACTCTGTTTCTCCTGTATCTACTCTAGGATTATAAAGACTTTGATTATCACTGGTATTTATATTACCTAATTTAAGTTGTGGTTGATCAATATCAAAACACTCATTGCATACACGCAAACCATTTCTTTTACTATCAACAATTTCATATCTGAGATTATTTAACTTATAAGAAAATCCACAACGATCACATATACCTAATGCTTTTTTACCTTGTGCGTACATTAGTATATTTTCCTAATAGTATAATTAAATGGATTAACAGAAGATTTAGTATACGCATTACCTTCTATATCTATGCCTTTTAAATAAGTATTATTAATTTTGATTATCTTCTTTAAATTAATAGTAAAACTATTGGACATAAGTCCTTCTTTATCATATTCAACAACTACTATTTCATATTCTTCTTTAGTAATTTTATAATAAAGTTGCAATAATTTATCAAACATTTTGTTAAACATTATTGATAAAAACTTACATCTGGAACAAATCTAACTGGAGCTTTTTCTCTATCAGCTTCAGTTACCTCATCCCATAACTCTACATAACGCTGTCGTATCATAGGAACTCTTTGTTGAGCTTCAGGTGATTTACAGGCTAAGTTATATGCCAAAGCATAAGTTAAACAAGGAAGATATCTTGAAGGAACATCTGCATTATTAGTACCTACTGTGCCAACATCTTCTATGCGTTTTACATAATCGTAAACAAGTGTATATGTTTGTGTTGAATCAGGAGTTGCCCAAAGAACTATTTTTACTGAATCATTATCTTTATCAACAAAAAACTGTGTAGGTTTTGATTGAGTAAGTTTTTTAGCTTGATGTGCATATTCTGTTCTAGATATACGATTTAGTCTTTGATCAAACTGTTTAGTAGTATCTGCTGCATCAGTTCTTATAAAAACATCTACAATATCTAATGCACTTGAATCTGCTGTATAACTACTTGTACCTGCAGTAAGAGTTGCTGAACCTTGCTCTATAGTCCATAAGTTAAGACCTTTGTTTTGCCATTCTAAAAATACAAGATTAAGTGCTCTTTTTGCACTTCTATAGCTATAACCTGAACGAAGCTCTAGACCACAAAGATCATAAGCCTCTTCCATAATTTCACTTATGTCTAGATTAAATGCTGTTGTTCCACTTGTTGCCATTACTTAAATTTCCTCTGTATATACTTAAATATTCCGTATATTGTTAGTCCATAAAATGCTAATACACTCATTGGTAGTGCTATATATGCTAACTCCCAAGGCGATAAGAATAAAAGTTCCCATGTAAAATTGATTGCTGCCTCAGCATCACCTTGTGTATTAATTGGTAATTTACCAATTTCATCAATAATTTCTAATTCATACTCAGTAACAAAGTTTATCCAATCATCTTGAGTAAAACAAATTTCAAATTGTTCAGGACATTCCTGTTCCATTATTTAATATTTATTCTAAGTACCTTTTTAGATTTTATTTAGTTTTTCCGCCACCAAATCTTTTTTGTACATATTCTTTGTATGATTCAGTTTTAGATTCTTTTCCAACTTCTGTTACGCCTTTATTTCTGTAAGGTGTAGCTTTTTTGCTAGTAGAAGAGTTTTTATTTCTCCACATTCCTGAATTTTTTATTGGCATATTGTTACCTTTTAAATTAAATAGTTATAGTACCCTCTATAAGGGCACTATAAACAAAGTTAGTTAAGCTACTTTTTAGTAGCAGTTTTTTTCGGTCTACCTCTTTTAGCTGGAGCTTTCTTAGGTGTTTCCTTTTTTGGCTCTTTTGCTTTCTTTACAGTCTTTTTAACAGATTGTAGTTCTGCAACTTTTCGTTGAGCATCTTCAAGATCAGGATCAGGACCAAAAATTGGTTTCCATATTCCATCTTCACTTTCTTGAAGAACTTTATATTGAGGTGGAAATTCACCTGTTTCTGAAATAATATATTTCATAATATCTCCGATTAATCAGAATATACTTTAACCATTTCTAAAACAATGGAATAAGTATCTCCTGAACTATGACCTTTAGTGGTAAAAAGAATATCTCCATTCTTACCACTCCCTGCATTATTTGGAAGTCCACCAAAATCTTGAAAGTCCATATGTCCATTACTGCTTTCAGCTAGTTCCATAAGTAAAACATTGCTTGTAGCATTAAGAAACATTTGAACACTCATACCAACAATGGCGTGACTAACTCGCATAACTCTAACTTCTGAACATGAAACACCTTCAGAGTTAGAACTTAAAGCAGATACATCTACTTTAGCTACTGCGGATTCGCCACTGCCATCGCTGACATTGGTAAATTTCATAATACAGTTTCTTTCACCATCAATGATGGTTTGTGAAGTTACTGCATCAGCCATTATTTACCCCCTTACTCGAATGGAGTAGCTAGTGTACCATCACCATGAAGAAAGGCTTCACAGTGCCATACTGCTGCTGTGGTTGCTTTTAAACGGATAATTCCGCCTACAAGCCAACCCTGAGCTGCCGTTCCTAAATCAATAGTATCGTCATCACTGGCATCAGGAATGAAAGTGTTGTTATCGGTTGCAGTTGCTGGATCAAAGATCGTAGCAAAACCAGAGAATAAGTCACTGGAATTGTCTGTATTGATTTGTCCTGCACCTGTGAAAGTTGTACCTACAATAAATGTATATTGTAAACCTGCTGCTGCTGTAGGTAATGTTACTACAATACCTGCTGCTCTATTTAGAGTAAATACTGCTCCAGATTGAGTTGATTCTACTGAATAAGTAGCATCCTCAATTGAAACAACATTATCATAAGAAGATACATAACCTGTGGTAACTAAATTACCACTAGTATCTACATCTAAATTAGTTGTTACTGCTCCTGTGCTAGTGTTCTTGCTGATTTGTTCAAATCCGCCTTCTGATCTAACTGGACCATTAAAAGTTGTGTTAGCCATATTTCCTCCTAAAGGAAAAAGTCTATCATCTTGGCAAGTCTGCTAGGGCAGTTGATAGACAAATTAAAAAAATTCCCTAGATAAAAAAAAGGGAGACCCAATATGAGTCTCCCTTAAAGTTCTTACGAACTACCTGGTGAACCAAAGATACCAAGTGGATCAGATACTCCAAAGGAATATCTTTCTCTAGCTTTGTATCTAACATTACCAGTTTCAAAGTCACCATCCATAGCTGTAGTCATTGGTGCTCTGACGAAATGCTTCATGCCATCAGGTACATCTGTTGTGATGAAGAAAGCATTAGTATCAGTTAAATAGTGATTAACTGAATAGCCTTCTGGAATCACGCCATTTGTTTTGATTGCATTAACATCATTGTCAGCAGTACCGACTCTGTAGTCACTTTGCAATAGTCTAGTAGCAACAAACTGAAGATCAGTTGGTACTATTAGTTTCTTAGGTCTAGCTGCAATTTTAAGACCTCTTTCATCAGTATATTTACTGATTTGAATAATCGCATCTTCTAAAGATGTTTCATTCAAGTCAGCACCTGAAGAAGGTCTATTGCTGTTAGTTCCACCACTTACAAGTGGGTGAGCTGTGCTAAATAAAGCAACACCGTCACCTGAAGAAAAAGTAGTGCTGAATCCATTATTAAGTGGATATGCACCTTTAACTTGTTTTGTGTAAGCCATTGCACGAGCCAAAGCTTTAGTATATCTACCAGAGAGAGAAACATAGAGGTTATCCTCCATAGCTTCTTCTGTGATTGAATAGCCCATAGCTATTGTTTCGTGTGTGTAACGAGCTACAAAAGATTCTTGGGCTGTATCCCAACTGATAGTTGACCCTTCATCTTTTACAGGAGCAGCTCCGAAACCTGATAACTTGAGTTCTTCTTCAAATGATCTTTCAGAATTCTCAGTTACATAAATTTCTTCGTGCTCGTTCTCGTAGTTAGCATACTCTTCGCCAAACAGGGCATTAAGTCCTGGAAGGAGTTGATGTAGCTCATTCGCTCTTGATATAGCTGCCATAATTGTACTCCTTAACCAATACCTGTTGTGGTGAGCAGTTGATGCCCAACGTTAAACATAACCAATACATCCGTGTAGGTGTCACCAACTGCACTATCTGGACCATCAACAAAGTCGATGATTTTTACAGGTAATGTGTTAGTGGTCGCTACAGTAGATATATCAACCGAATTTTTGCTTGTTCCTATTGTTGTACTGCCCGCAGTTTGAACAACAGCACAATTCTTCCCAAGATCATCTTGGTCAGCAGCACCATCGCATTGCATTTGCATTATTACAAAAGGATCAGTGGCAACATACGCAACAATATCATCCGCAGCAGTTGAAGCTGGGAAATATTGATTGGGTGTGAATTGACCAGTGGTTGGATCAGTGTAAGCACAACCAAGAAAAATACCAATAGGTGTACAAGCCGTAGTACCTGTGTCCTTTTGGACAGTAGTATTAGGGTTGTCATCACCCCACTTCACAAAATCGCCATAGAATATAGAAGTTCCATACGCATTTTTAATTTTATAGTGAGTAACTTTTCCTTGATAAGGGCTTCCAACAATTGTTCCAAGTGGTCGAGCTCCGTGAGGAGTTGCACTAGTTGACATAATTGTCTCCTTAAATTAAATTAATTATTAAAGATTCCTAAGAATCTTTACCAAAAGTTGTTTTAGAATTACGCTCAAAAACTTGTTTGGTCGCCATTCTATTATCCTGATCTTTAAAATACACATTATCAACAGATTCCATCTGAGATTGTGCCATTCTTCCGAAATGCTCATCTCTAGCCTTTGCCTTTTCTGCTGGCATTTTGCATAATAATTGCCCACCAATCTCTATATTTCCCTTTTTTGCCCATTCAGAGCCGTGGTCCATCATGGTAATTTGAAGTTCAGGATGATCTTGAAGTTCACATGGAATCCACCCTTCACGAAAACGTCTAGATACATTAGGATTATCAGTTTGACCTAATAAGGCTGTTCTGATATACCTAAAGACCCAGCCTTCTTGAGGTGTTGGGGTAGGTAAATTAGTAGGATTTTCCCAGCTTTCTGTATGCTGAGTAGCCTCTCGGCTTTCTGTCTCTCTAGGAGTACGCTCTTGGTTTTCAGGAGTATCAGTAGAAACTGTCTCCACTTCATTAGTGTTATTATTTTCTTCTGACATATTAAGTCTCCTTTAATAATTGATTTGCGTATTGCTCAGGACTAATTCCAAGTTGGCGAGCTAGCTTAACTTGTGTCTGAGTAAGACGGATTTGCGAAGGTTTTTTGTTTCCGCTATCCCTCGTTGCGGATGCAACAACTGTTGAAGGTTGTCGTTTTGGTGATTCTTCTAGTATTTCTACCTCTTCAGAAGATACACCAAAGAAACTGGGGTATTCTTTACGCATAGCTTTATCTACTTCTTCATAATATGCCTTTGGATTTTCTTCAGGCAGTATTTTGTTATTGCGTAATCTTGCATCTATTGTAAAAGCATGAGATGTCATTTCTTTGTGTTCAGGCACTGTACTCATAAACCAAGGATTTTTAGATGACCACTCTTGCATATCAGGATCGAGTTGTTGCTGTTGTGGTATTTGTACTTCAGGTAAATTTTGTGCAATTTGTTGTTGAAGGCTTGCAGCCATATTAGGTGATTGTTGTTCAGCTAATGTAGCTTTTGATAATAACTCTTGAGCCTTAGTCATTTCATCAGCATTGCCTTCTTCGTAAGCTTTTTTAAATGCTTCTTGTGCATTTTGTTTTGCCCACAAAGCATTGTTATGTGCTTGTTTATTTAAGACTTGTCCACCCTGGGCAACCATAGCCTGCAAACGCTGATTTTCAGACATTAATGTTTGTAAGCGTTGTACTGCTTCTTGAGATTCTCGTGTTGCAGCTTCTTTTGCTCTACGTTCTTCGTGATACTCGTATTTAATTTTAGCTATTCTTTTTCCAGCTCTATCGCTGTAATCAGCTATTTCTTTATCTAAGGTATCATCGTCAACGTCAGGAGAAGAATCTTCTGCTTTCCTTGGTCTACGATCTTCTTCAGGAATGTCATCGACTATTTCGACTTCCAGCCCTTCAGGAATATCATTATTTATTTCTGTTGTGACACCAAAAAATTTGTCTTCTTTCGACATCTTTTGTGATTCATCAATAACAGGTTCTTCATTTATTATTTCTGTACTTGATTCGCTCATGCTCTAACTACTCCTGTTGGATCATCGACAACTGCTTCTACAGTATCGTCATTAATTAAGCGAAACTCTTGTCCGTACATTTTCATGCGAGTGCCAGAGTAAGCACGAAATACAACCCAATCACCTGATTGACACCAAGGTCCACTCGGAAATCTATTGGTATCTTTATAACACTCAGGTCCTAACTTTATAACGTATCCGCAAATATTACTTACTTCTTCGTCTTTCATGGTTTGGGAAGCTTTAACAATACCACCATCAGTTTTCTCATCCGCCTTTGGCATAGCAATTAAAATCTTCCAACCTTTAGGTTCAGGCAGTTGACTTTTAACATCTACATCAATCTTGGGTGTTTCAACACTTTCTGGCTCTGGTATCTTTACTTCAGCTTTACTCATATTATTGCACGACTTTAAGGAGTCGAGTTCCTATTCTGTGAGAACTCTTTCGACATAATCTAGAAGTTCTCGCTCTGCGAGGGCTAAACCCTCGATAACGCCAGTCATCTTCTGATACTCACTATAATCTTTGCAAGCACCTGAAGCTATATGGTCAGCGTGTTCATTCATCATACCACGCAACTTCAATTTCATATGTTCTGAAAGTGATAGCTGTGTGATATCATTACTCATTCTTATTGATATCTTTAGCTAAATCTATTCCAATGTCAAGCCCTAACTTGTAATCTTCTCTTTTTTGTTTCTTATTTTCTTGTTCATTTTCTTGCAAATCGCTTGCAATTTGTTGACCAACTTTTATACCAGCTAATTCATTTTGAGACTTCAATCTTTCTTTTTCCAGTTCATCTCTACTAGCTGCTTTTACTGCATCAAGCTGTAATCTGCCTTGACCTTCAGCAGATTTACGCTGAACTTCAGCCTCTTTAACAGCAACCTCTCTTTCTTTCATTTGAATAAGTGGGTCTTTCTGTTGTTCTTCTATCCTTTCTTGTTCAGCTCTTTGTTGCGATGTACCAGCAACTCTTTGTGCTGCTTCTGCTACAAGTGTTGAAATACGTTTTTCAACGTCTGCTGGTAAAGGTTCACCTTCAGGTGGAAGCTCTATACCCATTTCTTCTTCAACTTGTTTTCTGAATTTCATTGTAAGATGTTGATTAACATAGTCTGATGCTGCTGCAAGTATTACAGGTGCTTTAGGACTTTGTTCAACAATTTGCATTATTTCTGGATTTTGTTGAGTTGAAAGTAAAGTAGCTATATGTGCTTCATGGTCTTGCTCTATAAATGCTTTAACAGGTTTACCATTGATTAAATTTTGAACAGCAGTAATAGGGTCAACAGGTTTGATATCATCTGCGTCAGGCACAATAGCATCCACATCTTCTATACCCAATACTTCTAACATTTGTCTATGTAATTCTGGTAAGTTATACATCTCAGGAGATGATTGTGCTAATTGCATAGCAGCTTGATATTGCATTATCCTTTGAGCCATAGTTGCTGCATTAGGATCAGATACAGGCAATATATCAACTCTATTATCAAAATCTTCAGCTTTAATATATTCTTCCTCATCCATTTCATAAGGATATGCAGGCTCAGTAAAGTCTTTAACTATACCTACTAAGATATCAAATTCTTTTCTCATAGAAGCATGGAGTCTAGCTTGTACTGCACTCATAACCTTTTGATTTCGTTCAAGTAATGCAAGTGTTGTTCCTACAGGAGCTTGGTTATTCATGTCAGATATCTTCATGTCAGATATGCTAGCAAAACGCCTACCTTCTTCTACTATGTTCTGTAATAGCTGATAAAGAGTTCCTGATGGTTCTTTGTATGGTAAGAAAGTTATATTATCTCGAATAGCACCACCTGGCACATCAACATCTCTAAACTCTCCAGGCATTATTGGGGTATCATCGCCTTTTATACGCAAGCCTCTTGCTTTTAAACCACCAGGAAGATTAGATAATGTTCCTGCATCTACAAGTTGTCTTAGTATAGACGTAGCTGATTTAGCTAAACCACCTACCATATGTATTAAACCAAACCCATAAAATCCTAATCCTGGTAGATATTGATAATGAACAAAGTGCATTCTTCTAATCTTCTTGACATCATCTTGGTAATAATTTCTACGAATACTTAGTATAACTCCACTAGGACAATCAATAGTGACAACGTATGGTATAGCTATACCTGTTTGTTCTCCTTGTTCATCTGTGTCTTCAAACCCTTCTAAGTCCAAATCTACCTGCATTTCTAGGATAGTATGGCTTTGATCGTAGTTATAAGTGTCTTGTTCTCCTGTTATATCATTGTATTTCTTCGTAATATCGGAGATATTCTGCGAACCTTCAGGTAACTCCACATCTCTATAGAAACCATTGACTTGCATCTTTCTAATTGTATTAGAAGATTTACGCATTACATGAGTAGCACGTTCACAAGTTTCTAAATCGCTAGCACCATAATTAACTACTACATCTTCTGCTGGAACGAATATAGAACTAGGTCTATCTAAACTGGGGTCAAAGTAAACTTTTCGGAAAGCTGAACCAGCTAAAGGCAAAGAAAACAACATCTTTTCTGTTTCAGTTCTATATTCTGACATTTCATACGTCAGTAAATAGTTTAAGTAATCTTCTACTCTTTGTGCCTGTTTTTCTTTATCGTCAGTAATTTTGCCAACAATCTTAGTTCTTACGGGTCCTTGAGCTGGAAACATTTCCGTTATTGATTGTGACTGAAAACGTATTACTGCCTCTGAAAGCATTGGGTGAAATACTCCACAAGCACCAGACCAAGGTTGTGTTCTTTCTTCTATTTTTAATCCTAGCTGATCTAGTCCTTTAGTATAAGTCTCTTCCCATTCAGAACGTGATTCTTTATCTCCGTTATAAGCACTTATTAATTCGTTACCTAGTTCACTTAATTTCTGGTCTTCCATGAACTCAGCTAAATTAGAATCAAAATCCTCATCGCCAACCTCTTTGGCGTTAGGATCAAAGTCGATTATCATGCCACCATCTTCAGTTTCGATGGCTAATGAGTCTGGGTTTTCTATAGCAATCGTAAGCTCTTGATCTTGAGGCTCTTGCTCTATTGTTCCTTCTACAGGTGTAGCTGGTTTTCTTTCTATAGCCAATTAAATCTCCTAATGTAATGTTTTATCATTTAACTCTTCATTTATATTATCTTGCAGTATTTCTGTTAGTTCACCACATACTGTTAAATTTTGTTCTTTTGCAATAATGCTAGCAGCATCAAATGAATCAGCATGAATATTTGGTCCTGCATATTCATTACCATCATGTATAAAAGAAGTAATATAAATCTTCATTAGTAATAATTTGCAGTACGATTATGTTCCAAAGGCTCATCTTCTTCGTCAGAATGCAATGAAATAAAACCACCTTGTCTGAATCTTAACAGAGCTTGCGTGGTGCTATCAACTAAATCGTCATGTTCCATATTTGGAAATCCAGCAAACTCTTCTATTGTTTCTTCTGCCCAGCGTGTTTCTGGAGCCCAAACTACACCTGAAGCAAATAAATCAGATACAGCGTTTACCCTTGATATCTTATCATTTCCTCTGCTAGGAGTGTATTCTTGTACTGGTATTCCTATTGCCCTTAATTCAAAGATTAAAGGCATACCTGCTGCTTTTGCTTCCACAATGAACGCATCAGGCTTATAAGCATTGTACTTCTCAAAAGCCATTTTCTTTAGCTCAGGAAACTCTAAACGCTCTTTATAGGCATCTAACAGTATAAGGTTAGGTGCTAGCATTCCTTCATCATCTTCTCTATAGAAGACACCCCAGGTAGTGCAAGCAGAATAGTCAGCTCTTTGATTCTTCATAAAAGCCGTATCCCAAGATTGGATAACAAACTCGCATTGTGGTGGATTTCTTTCTTCCCAAACTTTCCACCAATCTCTTTTTACCAACGCTCCTTCTTCTGAAGTAGGGTCTTGCTGGTATTGAGCCATCCACTTACTATTGGGTAGCTCGGCTTTCAAAGCCTGTAATTCTTCCATTTTCCAAAATTCTGCCCACAAAGGATTACCTGAAGGCATAATGGCAGGAAGTTCTATTACTTCCCATTGGTCAGCACCACCACGTTTTATGCTAGCATCTACTACCTGACCAGTTAAATCTTTATTGTGCCACCTTGTCATTACCACAACGATAGAACCATTTGGTTGCAAACGCTGTCTCGGACCTGATGTGTACCACTCGTATGTTCTATTGAATACGTTTATGTCGGCACTTGCACCTTCTTGTTCTGAATGTGGGTCATCAATGATTAGGAGGTCAGCACCTTTACCAGTTACTGCACCGCCTACCCCTATCGCAAAGTATTCGCCACCTTTGTTTGTATTCCACCTACCTGCTGCTTTGCTATCAGATTGCAAGCTAACATCTGGAAAGACTTCTTTATAATCTTTGCTATTTACTAGGTTTCTAACCTTCCTACCAAAGCCTACAGCTAATTCAGCCGTGTGAGCAGTCTGAATTATCTTCTTATCTGGGTATTTACCTAGAAACCACGCAGGGAGCAAATAAGAAGCGAACTCACTCTTTGTATGCCTGGGAGGCATATTGATGATTAAACGCTTTAATTCGCCTTTTGCGACCCTTTCAAACGCTTCAGCCATTATCTCGTGGTGTTTACCATGAATAAAAGCTGACCACATCTCCCCAACAAAGGTCATAAAATCATCGTGGCATTTCTCTCTATTCTTGGCTTGTTCTAATTCTTCAAGTAAAGACAATAACTCTTGTTTCTGAACAGGAGATAAATTCTTTACCTTACTAAGTACTTTTTTATTCATTTTTATTTCGCTCTATTTTCCATAAAATAAAGAAAAGCAAAATTAATGCAGGTTGCAAAATTATGAAAATTACAATATTGGCTAGATGATAGCCCATTCCTGTTACATCCCCAATAACTTGTAAAATATAAACGCAAATATCGAATAACTTACTAATAAAGTCTTGCATATAGATAGTATATACTTATTTAATAAATACTTCTTAAATAAAATCTTTAGTAAGTACCTAATATATTGAGTATTTACTTATTAAGTAATAATTACTAGGTATAGGAACTACAAGATTTTAACATATTGCACCCCCTTCACAAAAAAAGCAATAGTTTTTTAAAAAAAATAATATGGGGGTCTAGGAATCCTGGGTCTTTATATATAAAAGGGGGGGTTACTTAATAAAAACTTGCTAGCAAAATGCAATATAATAGGGGGGGTATATGAAAGTTAGTGATATCTTGTGTAAATCACTATGTATTATAGTCAGTCAAGTAACGTCATTATATACATGGGGGTGGGGGGTCGGTTATCAGCTCGGTCTTCCCAGAAAAAAGGTAGGGCTAAAGAAAAGTAAAGAAAAAGATTGCATTACGATTGCATATATGTAGGATGCTAAACCCTTTTTTATCTCTCATACCTTATTTAATTTTAAATACCTTATAACTACGCACATATCCGTATTAATTCGCCTGGAAAATTCTGGAACATTGCATAGTCTGGTCGAATGCCTGGAACAACTGCCTGGATGATTTCTCTTGTCCAGGAAACAACCAGGAACGAATTAATTTAGTCTTAGATTAAGGTAGTCTTATAATTGATTAAGATAGTCTTATGCCTGGTTAATCTTCCTGGCTATCTAACAGGGTCTTAATCTTCTCTTCTATATCTGCTTCTATGTCGGTGCTTTGTCGTGCTTCTTTTGTCTCTACTACATCGCTAAACAATGCCACACTTTTGCCTAACAGCTCTAATGCTCTAATCTTGCTTGCTGAAGTATCTGCTTCTGTAGACTCTTTATATAGTCTCTCAAGAACGTAACTCCTTGTTCGTATGCTTGAGGCTACTGCATGATCCTCCTTCCTCTCTAATGCCTTCCGTATGCTTTGGGTTATCTTAGGGTGAGAACTTAATAGTAGGCTTGCTTCTACTTCTACCCATTTAGGAATAGTTCCATTCTTGTTAGGCTTAACGTCATAGCTGTTGAAGTAGGCCTCTTTATATGTTGGGTAAGTTCCTTTAACAATTGCATCCACGAATTTTCTTTGCTTTATTGTCAACTCGTCATCCTTCCCAACAATTTTGAGACTGGTTTTCTTATTTTCTTTCATGCTTGCATTATGTAACTTTTTCCCTGGTTATGTAATGCTCACATTGTGCTAGCTATTATGATGTGTTCGTGTATTATTAAATATTCAATTAAACCAATGGAGGTTTTATAGAGTAGAACAAGATAGTGAACTGGGTCGTGCAAGGGCTTAACCAGTTATGAAGGTCTCAAGAATTGCCTTCGGAGATAGAAGTAAAGTTCCAAAACAAAATATGCGTACCAACTGATGTATTGAAAGAACTGAAAAAAGTTTGAAACAAAGATACTGATGCGGAAACGATAAGTTCCAGTTGCGACATCCTCCAATGTCCTAAGAGGTGGCTTCTCTTAGCTGATGAGTGAGGTAATAAATTTTTATTGCCTCTAGCCAATTTTAATAACGAAACAGACTGGAGGGTCTATATTATGAATAAAGAAAAAACGAAAACTATAAGTATAAAATTATCCCCATTGGATTTATTGCATTACAGACTTTGTGCAAGATTTAGAGACTTGGATTATGGTCTTTATGCTTTTATGATTAATGAGGTTACAAGGGTTCTAGCAGAAATGCCTGAAGATATTCTTGAGCAACTTGTTGAATCTGATTTTCTTGTCTCTAAAAAAGATGAGGATGAGGCAGAAGAGGTTGCACAATGAAAATAGTACATAATAAAAATGGCAGTATTACTGCTACTGTATCAATTCCAAAAGAACTTGAAGAAGCGATTGAGGAAGAGACACATTCCTATAGTGATGTAGACTTAAATGAGATTTTTACAGAATCACAAATAACTCTTATCCAGGGAGCGTTGAATAATTACTTTCCAAAGTTTAAAGGTTTACCTGATGAGATTCAGCGAACCGAAGAACTGGAAGAACTGATTCAGTTCTTTGAGGAGTCTTGCTAATGGAAATAGTAAAAAAATGTAAAGAGTGTAACGGAAAGGGAATGGTGGGAGTTGAGAGCGGACTTAAACATCCAGCACCTGAATTTATAATAGGTTGGAAATGTCCAAAGTGTTCTGAAACAGATGACTTTATAGGGAGAAATAAATGAGAAATATTTCAAGGGTCATTGCTTCTGCGTTTAGAGATAGAAGAACTAAATCTATCTCTAATTCTCGTACAGATGAATTTGGTTATTACTTGCACGATAATAAAATCGCTAATTGGGATAAAGACCATAACGGAGATATATTATCTTTTTCTTTGTGTGGGTGGGGAACTGTTACAACCAGGGAAAGATTAAATTCCCTGTTTGAAATTCTTTCTTATCCTATTTCAATTCAGCAAAAGAACTATAACCAGGTTTTAAATTTTAAAGATAAAAGCCTGGTTATAGAATCTGATACTGCGATTAAATATCACGTTGACTTGGATTGTATAACTTTTGGGTATGGTGATATTTCACTTGCTAAATACGAAGCTATCCAGGAAGGGTGGTTAGATAAATAGAGGAGGAAATTAATGCTACTCTTAACGGAGTAGCATTTTTTTTGTTTCTTTTTTTTTGTATTTTTTTTTATTATTTTTTTTATTTTTAAAATTGATTGAGATAGTCGCTGAATAAGATAGTCCACGAATTAACGTGCTGAAGAGAATCCTAATTATGGGGTTCAAGAAACTAACTAATGGAGGTTAGAAAATGAGTATAGATATACTTGAAAAAAACTTGAGGGTTAAACTCAAGGATTATAAATCTAAGAATACAATGATTGAGGAAGTTATTCCCCAAGACTTAGATGAGTTGTTTGAGATTGTTAAAGATAATCAATGCGAATTTGCATACGATATAAGGACAATTCGTGAGCGTATAGCAAGGTTGCTAGAAGCTAGAATTGGATTGAGGTAAGCAATATGATTTTAGTTAAATTTAGAACTGATATTGATATTGGTGTTTCATATTGAAACTCTTAAAGCATTCAATATTGTTTATTAAACCAACTGAAGAGTATTTGAAACAATACGAAAGAAATTAAATAGAGGTATCTCTAGCCTGTAAAAAGGTTTTCTATTGGTGTTAGCATTTCTGCTAACTTAACTATAATTATTTCATGGAGGTAAAATGAAATATAAACCTAGTGAAGCGTTGTATATGATGCAATGCGAAATTAAGGCCAACAATACTCCGTTCCTAATTGGTGGAACTGGTATTGGAAAGTCTGCAATAGTCGAAGAGGTGCGAGATATCTTGGCTGACGGAAGAAAAGTTGTTACAGATAAAGTTAATCCAACTGCAAAAGAATATGGTTGGATAGATTTTAGAAGTAGCTTGTATGAGTCTTATGACCTATCAGGCATTCCTTATATAGAGGAAGGCAAACAGAAGAGAGCCTTTTTAGGTAATCTTCCTGTTAGTGGAGAAGGTATGCTTTTCCTGGATGAGTTCGGACAATCTCATCATTCAATGCAAACTGTTCTATCTCAACTTATGTATGAGAAAAGAATAGGAGATTATGAATTGCCAACTCCTGAAAATGGAAAAGGTAATTGGGTAATTGTTTGTGCTTCCAATAAAGCTAGCGATAGGGCGGGGTCTAATAAGATTCCTTCCCATTGCTATTCCAGGTGTGCAATGATTGAGTTCGTTCACGATTCTAATGACTGGTTCAATTGGGCAGTCAAGAATGATGTTCATGCTGACATTTTAGGATTCTTAAATTATCAGCCTAACTGGTTGAATGTTTTTGACCCTAAAGTCATTGCTCCTCAACCTTGTCCTCGTTCCTGGACAAGATTGTCTAGCACTTTAAAGACTAATCCTGAAAATTCTTTTATACAGAAATTTGCTGACATTAATGTTGGTGAAACTGCATCAATTGAATTTGCATCTTTCTTGCAACTCAAAGAAGATGTTCCTGACTTGCAAAAGATTTGTGAGGGGAAAATTGATTCTCCTGAAAAGGCGAAGGATAAGAAAAAACAGAACGGAATATATTTTGCTACAGTCGTTGCGTTGATAACTGTAATTAAAGAAGTTAGCGATTCTTTGGTTGAAGGTTATTTTGAAAATGCTCTGAAATACATAGAGCAATTTCCAACTCCTGAATACGAAGTATTTTTTGTTCGTTCTCTAGTCAATGCAAGAACTGAACTTGTTGAAACAACAACTTTCAATGAGTTCAAAGTTAAGCATCAAGACTTAGAGGTATAAAATTATGGAGGGTAGAAATGCCCTCCGTTTTTTTCTGTATATGGAATTAACCATACTGAGGAGCGACCTGTTCATTTATGGGTCATGCGAAACAGATTATTAATAATATAGACTGGAGGGTTTATGAATAAAAATAATAAAAACCTTTTATCTAAACAAGCACTACTGGTTAGTTTAACTGTTAAACATCCTAGTGGTATTAAGGTAGATAAAAGTTTACGAGAAGGGTTAGAAGCCAAAGTAGGAGCAGAAGATAAAACTCTGCACGTTTCTAAGCATATGTATGGAGAGAATATTAATAAAATATTCAGACGTATAACTAATAGAATTCGTAGAGAATACTATTATGCTTTAACTGTTCCCTGGAGCGATAGTGAATCGGATTCTGATTCAACTAGCACTAGTGGGTGGAGATTGTGTCCAAGCACACAATTAGAACTACTTGATGAGAAGATGCAAGAGGCTAGAGATGATTTTTTTGAGGAAGCAGAAAGTTTTCTTGAAAATTATGATTCTTTTGTTTCTGTAGCTGAAAGAAAATTAGGCTCTGCATTTAATGAAGAAGATTATCCTGACGTTGATAAACTTAGAAGCAAATTTGTTTTTGATTTTAAGAAAGAATTAATCCAGGACATAACAAAATCTTCTGATATTCGTTTAAATGTTTCTGACAAAATGAAAGCCAATATTCAACAAGAAACTGAAAACAGACTTGCAAACAATGTAAGAAATGTTTTTAAGGTTACTGTCGAGGCTTTACTTGAACAAGTAAATCATATTGTCGATAAGTTAAAGAATGGTGAAACATTTCATAAGACCAGTTTTGAGAAATTAAAACAGTCTATTGATATGCTTCCCTCAATTAACTCTGACATTTTAGGGAATGATGCAGACATATCTAATGCTCATCAAAGTCTTGTTTCTGTTTTTGCCTCAATCAATTCTTATGATTCTCTTAGAGATGAAACTGAATTGGGAGAAGCTAAACGAAAGAAGGTTGCAGATGATTTAGAAAGTTCTGTAGGAGACCTTAAAGGAAGTTTCTTTGATAAGGCTTTTGGAGGTAAAGATGACTGAACAAAAACTTTTAAAAGCTAGAGCAAAACTAATGAAGGGTAATATTGGTATGGCTTCAATGTTGCTCAACTTAGAACTGGTTGAAGATGCTTCTTTTGATACGTTAGCTACTGACGGACAAAGAATTTTTTGGAATAAAGATTTTGTCAAAAGTATTTCTGTTAAGGAATTACAAGCAGTCTTAGTTCACGAAGCTAGCCACGTCATATGGGAACATTCCTTGCGGAAATTAAATAGGCATCACGTTCTATGGAATTACGCAACTGACTATGTAATTAATAGTTATCTATGTTGGGATTTAGGAATGAAATTACCTGAAGGTGGTTTACTTGATAATAAATATAGAGGTATGACTGCTGAAAAGGTGTATCAAATTTTGGCAGAAGATGACGATTCATTACAAGATACTGTAAACGATATTACAGGATATGAAGGTGAGGAAGTAGACGTTTCCTCTACTGAATGGGATGAACTTCCTATGCCAGTAGGTGAAGTCATACAGGCTCAAGACGAAGAAGGAAAACCTTTAGGTGATTCTGAATTGTCTGATCTTCAAACTGAAATCAGGAATGCAGTATCTAAAGCTGACAAACTGGAGAAATCTATAGGAAGTGATTCAGGCTCTGCGATAGGTCGTAGAATGGAAGAATTACAAGAAATCAATTTTAACTGGCATGAACTGTTAAGTGATTTTCTTTCAAGTTCTATGGCTGACGAAAGAACGTGGGCAAGACCTAATAAGCGTCATACCTGGAGGGGTTTATATTTACCTAGTAAAGTTAAATCTTCCCAGGGAGGTGAGTTAGCTATAGCCATAGATACATCTTGTTCAATTGACCAAGACGAACTAAACATATTCACTACTGAAATTATTTCAATGGCTGAATCATGTGGTTTAGAAAAAATTAGAGTTTGTTATTGCGATACAGTCGTAAGAAAAAATTCTAATGGTGAATGGTGGGATGTATATGAACTTGACCAGGGTGAAGAGGTAAAACTTGAAGCTAGAGGAGGAGGAGGAACAGAATTTAATCCTCCTTTTAATCTCTTCAATGATTATTCGGATGAAGTCCAGGATGTAAAAGCATTCGTTTATTTTACAGACGGATTCGGAGTGGTTGATGCTGACGTTCAGCCTGAAGTTCCTGTTATATGGTGCGTTACGGAGGAAAGTTCTTATTCTAATAATTTACCTTTTGGTGAGGTTGTTTATGTGGATAAGAATAGTCTCGTAGCATAGAAACGATTCTAAAGGTAGGTTGATTTGGGAGATATCCTAGGTCAACTTGCCTTCAGTTTCGCTCTTAGAAACGAATTGTGGAGGCTCAATTTACAAAAACTAATCGGATAATGTGTATTATCCCTGATGATGACCCAAAAGGGTCGAAATTAGTTTTACTAACTATTACTTAAAAATGGAGAAAAAATTATGAGTAATGAAATTAAAAAACTCTTCTTAGTCGAAGGCGAGATATTTAATGGTAGCAACTTACAATCTACTTGGTATCAAGCTGAAGTTTCTGCTAGAAATAAAGACCATGCTGAAACTTTGGCAAGGGATGAATTTCGGAAACAAGGTGCTTTTCAAGAGGTCGATATAAGGCACATTGAATGTATAGATGAAATTGTTGATATTGATTCCTTTTATGAACAACAAGAACATGAAAGACACATGAGTCAAATTGACGCAGAACTTGAGAGGGGGAAGCGTGAGGTTGAGGAATGGAGAGAGAATCGACAACTGTTAGGACATGATATGGCTGAAGCTATAGCAATCCAACGAGAGTTAGAGGAGGGTTATTAACATGGATAGATTCTTAACAATCATTGCATCAATGGGTGTTGTTGTTTTTCTTTTTCTAGGTTTTGCCTGGGGAGAGAGATTACTTTTACAGGAATGGATAACTAGAGTCGATTATCTTTTACTCTTCTTTAGTGGTCTAGGAGTTTCCTTTTGTTTATCAGTCCTAATTTTTATGGATATCAACAATTAACTTTAAAATAAATAAGGCAGTAACTACTTTAATTAGTGGTTACTGCCTTTTTTTTTGTTCTGAGTTTTAAACCTTGCAAAAAAATATTTTCCTAGTCGCTGTAAATTAATTAAAAAAAAACGGCTATTTTTGATTTTCGTTGACATATTAAGGTAGTGATTAAAAATTGTTTTAATCTTAATTAAATAAAATTATGGATATATTAAAAGCAAATATAAATAAAACAGACATGGGTGCGTTAATTACAATGTGGTTAATGTTAGAGTTTTTTGAAACTTTAAACTGCCAGGAGGAATGGGGAAGTCCTTTTCCTGTAGTGAGAAACCAAGAAGATTTTTATTATCTTCTATTAGAGTGGCAAAAGTTTTTACTAAAAAAACCTGAACTAATAACCATGTTTGAAAATACTGACTAATAATATTTAGATAGAAGCGAACACTACTTAATTGTGGTGTTCGTTTTTTTTTGGTCTGAAAAAAGCAAATACTACAGGTAGATATAATTACCTGTAGGAAATCTGAAACCTAACCTACTGCTGTGTTTTGATAACCTGGTGTAGCTCTTAGGAAAATATTTTCCTAGTCGCAGGAATCTGCCGTCTATATCTAGTGGTGTTCTCAACCAATCAACACAAGATATGGTGGGCGTGCAAAAAACTAGGAATATTTTATTTCATAGCTCTTGTGGATAACTCTGTGAATAACTTGTGGATAACACTTGCATTCTGCAATCGAAAGTATTACAGTATTTCTATCTTGTTAAGACTTAGAACAAGATAACCTCCATGTCTAGTTAGTAGATGTTAAAAGGGGTGGGTTTTCCTAGAACTCATCCCTTTTTTTTATCCATTTTTTTATCGTATAAGATAGTCGTTTAAGATAGTCTATGTTTCACATGAAACGTAGAAACAATTTAGATGTTAAGTTTTTCCTCCTTATGGTGTTATCCACGTTGGTTAGTGCCCTAACCGATTAAAGTTAATACGTCTCCACGCTAAAACACCTAAACTGCCCTACCTTTTTTCATTTAAGAGTTATTTCCTTAATTCTTTTTTCTAAAATCTCAATATCGTTAAGCTGTTTCTCGTTAGGCTTCTTGACCTTTTGCAATCTCTCTAAGGCTCTTGTCCTTCTACCTACAACTCCTCCTGTGTTACTATATTTTCTAAGTTTCATATAAACTACTCCAACATTTAAAATACAAATTTTAAAATACCCTAACGACAAAGTAAGACGTATGATTTTCACAAACCTTTGGGTCAATTAATAACGTAGCTGTGGGTCAAGCAGCATTGCAATAGCTCAAAATACCAGTCGCATTAAATATTTTTTTCCTGTATGGATGTAAGCTCCTGAGAATTTTTCATGTGGCTTTCAATTTGATAGCATTTTGCCTATAATGTAATGATGTTTGCAGTAGTAAGACACACATACCAATTAAATATTCCTGACCCTAAGAATGTTTTTTCACAAGAGAGTAGTGCTAAGTGGGTTCATTTAGTTTGGGTTTTTGATACGGAAATGGATGCGTTAAGTTTTGCTATTTCATTATTAGATGACCCTTTGATAACCTCAAATGAGTGGCTATTAGAATCAGCCATACACCAATTGGAAGAGAATAGGTTTTATCAAGTGGGTCGAGAAAGTGTAGCTATTGCCGAGGTGCAAGAATCACCTGTGATAGTTTACGAAGATGAATTAAACGAGGATATAAAAGATGAGCAAAAGTCTATTCATTAGATGTTCGCAAGAAACCTATGAACTTGCACACGAACTGGCAAAAAAAGAAAGTCGTTCTTTAAACAAGCAGATTATTCATATGATACATACCCTGGCTGACGATAAAGGGTTGTCTCTGAAACAGATGTCTGAAGTAAACAGACTTATGAAAGAATCAAAAGAATCAGTAGGATTAGAAGAAGATATGTCTGAACAGATAGGTAAGGAGATTTATTCAGGCAGTATTACAAGTGAAACTGCTCCTATTACGAAGGGTTTAACAGGGATTGCTGAAACAAAGAAACTGGACTTTCAGGACTGATATACCAATAAGTTAGAAGTGCATCAGCACATTCTTTAATTACACTTAACTCTAAGTGATTGATTCTATTTGGATTTTCAGTCATCAACTTCCAAAAAATACCTTCTTTTTTATTTCCACATATCTCTTTCACGTTCCTTTGCACACCAAGAAGAATACAAGATTTGGGAATCACAGATTTCCTGCTACCAGTCGTAAATATTTTTTCTGCTAAAGAGCCACTAGATTCTGCAAAACATCCTGATTTAGAAATTATTCCTAAATACTTATCGCAGACATTGTGTTGTCTAGTATCTAATAAATCTTTATGAAACAAAACATCTATTAAATGTTGGTCAAGAACAACTGCTCTGCCAACTCTAGTATTATTGAATACTCTTATTACTACTTCGTGATGTTTGTGCAGATGTGGACTGCCAACATCATTAACATGAATTGGTGTATCAGAACTCCCAATCGTAGTCGTCTTTGATTTGTTGTGCTTCTGCATATCTGTTATTAACAGGGTTAAAAGTTAAGCTAGCAACTCCTAAAGAAGATTGCCATTGCCACCTTGCTTTCCAACAATGTATTTCTACTGTGCCTTGTCCTCTATAAACTGTCAACCCAGTATCACATTTAGAGAAGAATGCCATTGACTTTGCAACATCAACTCCTGTAACAACATTTTTCTTTCCGTCACGCATCTGTGGTTTCGTGGGGTGTGCGACAAAGAAACAAAGACAGTCATATTGCTTACAATGAAGCTGAACTTTCGTAAGCATATCACTAACCATATCTGTTTCTAACGCATACTTATCGTTTGTTTGAACAAAGTTAAATGGGTCTATGACAAGTATTCTACTGCCTGTCCTCATAATGCTCTGTGCATTCTTTTCTAAGATAGATTCAATCGTAGGCATCCCTCCGTCTTGGTAGTCTTGAAAAAGTATATGGTCGTTTATAAATTTCTGTGCATAGTCTTTCTCTTCCTGTGTCATTCTCTTGTTGTTCCCTTCAAAAAATGGCTTAGAAGTGAGAATTTGAGCCAATTGAACTGCGTGTAGTGTGGGAGGTTTTTCAAAACTGCAATAGGTAGCCTTCCAACCATAATTTTTACAGGCATTCATAATAATATTGTCTAAAAATATACTCTTTCCGTCACCAGGATAGCCTGTAACTACAGTTAAGTAGCCTGTTTGCAAGGAGAATAGCTTATCAACTGAATCAAACCCTGTTGATATGCCTTTGGGGTGTCCTTGGTCATACAAACTTTGAAATTCATCTGCATAAAAGTCTATGTTGTTTAATCCGTGAAGAGGAACAGGCTCTGCATTTAAAACCTGATGTCTGACTGTTTCTGCATCTGACTCAACTAATAACTCATTCGCATCCTTATGCCCTTTATAATCAACAATATAACATCTAGCTTTATTGAGTCTCCTGGACAACTCTGAAGCCAATATCTCTCCGTTCTTATCGTCATCTGTGGCTAAAACTACCCTATCTACTCCTTCAAAAAGGTGTCTATCTTCCCATATATACTTAAATCTTCCTTCTTCAGAAATATCTATCTTATTTTCTGTAATTTTGTTTGGTGCTCCATTAGGTACGCTATATACGTCTATGTTGGCATGGTCTTTAAACGCTTCCTTGATTGCTAGCATATCTAACTCGCCTTCTGTAATCACTATTGTTGATTCAACTGTAGGTAAACTGTCATTGTGAACCTGACGACCCCATAGCTTAGTAGCATTGTTATCCCACCAATAACTTTTTTCTCCGTTACAAGTTCTCCACTTAACTGCTATCGCTTTGCTATCTTCTTCAAATGTAAATCCTATGACTGGTTTTTTATTTTTCTCTGTTAGAGTGCAACCTGACATTTCAGCTACTTCTACACTAATTCCTCTATCTTTTAACCATTGAGAAGCCTTTCCTTTCTTGTCTATTGGAGGAATTGATATTTCTTTTACTGGTTTAGGTTCTGTTTTAACTACTTTCATTGTTGCTCCTTGGGATTTAGACATTGCTCCTTCAATGCCACAATGATGACAATGATAAACAATAGTCTCTGAATTTATATTAACTGATAAAGGTGTGTCACCTTTGTTCTTCGTTCTTTCTCTCTGACAATTAGGACAAGTTATTTTGTATTGTCCGTGTGCGTAATTATTTGTTTTTGGGTTCGATTGAATGTGTTTTCTCACATCCGTTTTTTCTTGTTGCTCTTGACTTAGCATACCTTCCTCCATTATAGTTATTTATACTTACTATATTTAGTAAATACTTATTATTAAATCTTAGTAAGTATTTCTACTTACTAAATACCTCTTCCACAAAACATTTATCTATAACTTTCGATATGTCATTAGACAATTTCTTTCTTGATAGTAGAGGATATTCATTCAATGCCTTTATGCTCAAAAGAATTTTATCTACGTCAATTTTATTTCTTTGGCATAGATTTTTAAAGTCTTTTGAGGTAAAGTAGAAGAGTGCTTTTTTAGATGTATTAACGTCTTTACTAGCGACATCTCTAACAGCTTGTTTGACTATTAAAGAATCTAAAATCACTAAGTTTCTCTCCATGCAGAAACTATAAATCATTACTTGCACATTAGCAAGACCTCATGTTATCATCACTAATACATCATAAATTGTTGGAGCAATCAGGAGTAAAAAATGAAGTTTGAAATTAAAGAAGGCATTCCCTTGCCTGTAGGTAGAGGCAAGCCTAGAAAGTATGACTTACCTTTGGAGCAGATGAAGAAGGGAGACCATATAATGATTGAACTACCCAAGAGCAAGATACGTCAAGAGATTAAGATAATTAGAAACTATTGTCTTAGATACACACACAAAAATCCTAACTTTAGATTCCGTGTCCTAACCCAAGATGAAGGTGTAGGAGTGTGGAGAATATGACAGATAAACACACTTCAGAATCAGGGCATTGGTACACACAGGAAGGTGAGCCTATGTACACAATCATAGGTGCTAATGGCAAGGAAAGGAACACTACATTAGCTGATGCACGAAAGCTAGGACTTGTTCCTTCAGTTACAGGCATTATTGGTGTGTCTGCAAAACCAGGATTGGAAGAATGGAAAATAAAAGAAGGAATTAAATCAGCAATGGTTTTGAATATAGAGTCTGATGAAACCATAGATGAATATGTAAGAAGATGCAGAGAGCATTCAAAATTAATAGGGCAAAAATCAGCAGAGAGAGGTAGTGAAATACACTACGAGATAGAAGAAGGTTTTGTATCAGGCAAAGAATCAGATTCGTATCTAGCTATATTAGATTGGTTAGATGATAACTACCCCTTAGAAACATGGATAGCAGAGGATTCCTTTTGTGCTAAAGAAGGTTATGGGGGGAAGATAGACCTGTATTCAGAGACTGGAATATTTATAGATTTTAAAACCAAAGATGACCTTAGAGGCAAAGACCCTAAGAGATTAGTTTTTGACGAACATGGTATGCAGTTATCAGCCTACGTTCAAGGATGTGGGTTTGATAAGGCAGAAAGAATTTCTATCTTTGTTGATAGGGAAGATACAAGTTTAATAGCTTGTCATGTATGGGATGAAGAGACTCATTCCAAACACAAGGATATGTTTAATGCTTTATTAACATATTGGAAACTAACTAAAAACTACGACCCTAGTGAGGTGGGTGAACATGAATAAAAAAACATGGGAAAAAAAGAAGAAGGGAATGCTTGTGCGATATGAGAATCGCATTAAGGATAAGCTAGCTGAAGAAGGTATCAGCAAAGAGTGGATGAAAGATCATTTAATTATTGATATGGGGGGTGACTAATGATACCTAGATGCACTTACTATATTGAGACTTGGACAAGGAGTGGTGATGAAGAATACATAGATAGATTCTGTATTATCTGTCCTGACTTGGAGACATACTTTTCTAAGATTAAATTTGATAACGAAGAGGATTTAGAAGATCAAGTTATTCTTGGATATGCCTGTTCATCTGATCTTGATTGGGATGAAGATCAAAATGCTTATTGGGGAGGCATTAACCTTCACAGAGTACAGACAATGAAAAGATTATCTACGACTGATGCAATCGCAATGAGAAGGCATTTGCCTGTTTCTGACATGATGTGTGAGTTTGAAGATAAATATAAACAACTAACTAAAAATAAGGAGGTAGCCTAATGGCTGATTTAACGTATAAAGATGTATGGGATACTCTATCTAAGGTAGATGTATCTGAGCATACAGAAAAGAAGATGAACTTAACTTATCTTTCTTGGGCATGGGCATGGGGTGTATTAATGGAGCATTATCCTGAAGCTAAGTATAGTTTCTATGAAGATGATAACCATGTGCCTTTTGTAACATTGCCTGACGGAACGTGCGAAGTTAGGTGCAGAGTTTCTATTGGTGATCTAGTTAGGGAAATGTGGCTACCAATAATGAACCACAAGAACCAACCTGTAATCAATCCTAATTCATTTCAAGTAAACACTTCTAAAATGAGGTGTCTTACTAAATGTTTAGGTATCTGGGGTCTTGGTCACTATATATATGCGGGAGAGGATTTACCTGACGGAGAAGCTAAGGAAGAAAAGCCTGTTGGTAAGAAGCCTGTTCCTAAAAAGACTCCTGTAAAGAAAGAACCTAAGAAGGAAGAACCAGGCGAAGAAGATAAAGTAGCAGATTTTGATGAAGCATGGGCGAATGTTTTTGTTGAAGGTTTTATTAAATCTGTTTCAGGATTAGCCGAGACTCCTGATGATGTTAAGAAACAATATAAGTCAAACGCTGAATCAATAAGTGTTCTGAAAGAAAGGTTTCCTGAACAGAAAGAAAGACTAGACAAACTAGCTACACAGTTAGTTGAAAATTTAAAAGCTAAAGAAACATCTGAGGAGGTGAAATAAAATGGCATACGAAGATAAACCACAATCAAGTGGAGCAATATATCCAAATAACTATAAAGAATCAGGAACTAAACAACCTGACTTTACAGGAAGCATTGAAATCTCTAAACCTTTGTTGAAAGAAATAGTAGATAAAATGAAAAATGGAGAGGTAGAAGAAGAGGGGGGAGTTAAAGTAAGGGTTGCCTTATGGGATAACACTTCTAAGAAAGGTAATAAATATTTTTATACAAGAATGGATATACCTGAACAAAAAAGGGAGAAGCCTATAACTCCTGTTGTTGAAGAAACACCTGAATTGAGTGATGACGACATCCCATTTTAGCGACAAGTATATCATCATGGATGAGGACACAACGATTGGGTGTCCTCAACATGGTGATTTTTTATGCACACCTGAAGAACATTTAAAAGGGTATGGGTGTCCTGAGTGTAGGCTAATAGACATCAAGGATAAAATAAAAGATGTAGTGAACAGGTTAGATTACTGTATTGAACATGAATCTAACGCTTCAGATAATGGGTATTCTGTTAATTCTGATAGCTATTCTAATGAATTGCACAATACATTTGGCAAACTCAAAAAAATAGTTGATGAAATTGTAGAAATAAGGGGGGAGAATGGATAAAAAAACCATACAAGACTTTGCACAAGAAATAGCTTTAGAAATATCACAATTAGAAGAAGCTAAACAAGAAATTACTAAAATACGAGATGATCTTATGGGGGTTAGTTTTTCAGAACCACAAGCCTGTAAAAGAATAGCGAAAGCTTTTGATCTTGATTTTAGAACTTTACAAAGATGGCTTGACAACACCAGCAACGGCTCTTTGAATAGTAAAAACCGCTTACAAGTTTTACTTTTTATAGATTCTTATAAAGAATTTCAAAAAGAAATTCAAAAAGGAGAAAGCTAATGAGTGAAGATTTTAAAATTGAAAAGGACATACCTATAACTAAACATTCAAAAAAGGCACGATTTGTGGAACTAATACTTAATATGGATATAGGGGATTCTTTAGTCTTACCTACGCACAGTGATGTAGATTATTTCAGAAAATTAGCTCTTACAAAAAAAAGAAAAGCAGTAATGAGAACAGGTTTCGAGAATGGATATTACGTCCGCAGAGTTTGGAGGACAGAATGAGCGAAATATTTAATTATGACGACAAGTCATCTTACGAAGATAATTTTAACAAATGGTATGGAATGAACTCGAAAGAGAGGAGAGATAATTACGAAGAACCACATTCTATAACTATAGGAAGAAGAATCTTTAGTGAACAATATGGGAGAAAACCTTTGTTGGAAAAATTAGGTGATATATTTTGAGCAAAGGAAGTAAAGATAGAACAAAAGATAGGGATAAGTTTGAAGAAAACTTTGACCGAATTTTCCAAAGGAAAAAAAAATATCCCAGGAGGAAAAGGTATCCTGGGAAAAATATTCCTAGTCGTGAGAAATTACGGGAGTAGAAATTATGGAACAACAAGAAACTTGGATGCACCAAATCAGGAGTCTTGCTCCGACAATGGAAAAGACTGAGTATGAGGTTTACAAATGCGAAGCAGAAGTAAAGAAACTACAAGCACAGTTAAAGCTAAAGGCTTTAGGTGAGGGCATCAAAACAACATCAGCACAGGAAACCTACGCAGAAGCCTCTGAGGAGTTATATCAAGCTAGATTGAGGGTAGGTGTGGCTAAAGGAACTTTATCTGCTCTAAAGGTGAATCTGAAAGGATTAGAGGTAGGTTTTGAGGAGTGGAGAACTAAACAAGTATCAGCTAGGAAAGAACAAGCTAGATATGGTGCATGAAAGGAAGAAACCCTACTGCTAAAGAGAAAAGGCATATGGACAAGGTTAGTCAATTGGGGTGCATTGTTTGTAAGAATCAAGGTAACGACTTTGTGCCTTGTGATATACACCATATAGAAGGCAAGACTAAGGAGAACGCACACTTCAAGGTTTTGCCTTTATGTTATCAGCATCATAGAGAAGGAACATTTAATGGCTTGTGGGTGAGTAGGCATCCCTGGAAGAAAGAGTTTGAGAGGAGATACGGAACTGAACAAGAACTGTTATCTCAAGTTGAGGATTTAATCAATGAAAATTAGTGCAAGAAACTTGCTATTTTTTCTGGCGACTAGGAATATTTTTTTCCAGCAGGGCGAAAAATGGTAACTTTAATACTGCCTTTAGAGGTTTTTTATTCTAAAAAGAAGAAGTTTATTTTGAATCTTAACAATTACAGGAACGCTCATTACAGGGTTTTATCTATTGCAAAGAAAACTTATTCAGATGACTTGGTAGAAATGATAGAGAAATGGGATGACATACCTCGTTTTGATAATCCTGTGGATTTGGAATACGTTTATTATGCCAAGAGTAATCGAAGAGTAGATGTGAGTAATCCCTGTTCTATTATAGACAAGTTTACTTGTGATGCTTTGGTGAAAGTTGGAATCTTAGAAGATGATAGTTCTAAACAGATTAAATCTATAACTTATTTGTATGGAGGGGTGGATAAAGAAAACCCTCGTTGCAGATTAACGATAAAAGAAATATGTTAAAAGCAGAAGGATTTGATGAAGCAATAATAGGACAGACTTACGATATGGCAGTTCAGGAAGAACGTCTTATTTATTCTGTTGAAAAATGCGTGGATATACTAATTGAACGTGACGGAATGACTAGAGAGGAGGCTTTGGATTATATGTATTTTAACGCAATTTTATCTACTGTTAGCAAAGACCAACCTATTTTCTTGAATGAGGAGTATGACTATGATGTTAGTTGAACAGTTGAAAGATGATTTGAAGAAAAGGAAGAGAGCCTTTTGGGATTGGCACAACGCTAACCCACAAGTCTATGAGAAGTTTGAGGAGTACACTTTAGAGGCTATCGCTACAGGTAGAAAGCATTACTCTCATTGGGCGATAATTAATCGCATAAGGTGGAATAGAGAGATAGAGACTAACGGAGGTGAGTTCAAGATAAGTAATGACTACATATGCTTCTATGCTCGCACATTTATCGCTTATAACCCTGAACACAAAGACTTCTTTAAACTAAAACCTTTGAAGGAAGAGAAGCTAATAAAAGAGTTACAGTCCTCCCTGGAGGATAGGCACGTTAGCTTTCTTCCTTAGTTCAGGTATAAACGCTAAACGCTTATCTCTTTCTGCTTCTAAGTCTTGAAGCATTTCTGCTTTAACCATAACCGATATATCAGTCCTACGCATCAATCTATCTCTTTTCTTCCTCCAATTATCCAAGTATCTTTCCATTGCCCTTACTCTGCCTTTGACATTCATTAAGCCTTTTACATCAGACTTATACGCTCTGAGTTCATCAAACCTTCTTTCTTTTTTAAGACTATTCATAGTCGTAACGGCTCTATCTACCTCACCTCTAAGTTCATAGAACTGTTGTTGCAACCCTCCCATTTTTTTATTATCCACGACCAGTCTTTTAATTAATGGGTATTGGGCAAAGTTAGTTGGGTTACTAAAAATATTATTTGGTATGTATGGAGAACCTGTTGCAGTTCTAGTTAGTGAATCCACAATATCCAACACATAACCTCCGAGTGTTCCTGTATATCCATTGATAACGTGCTCAATTTTAGTTGGTGAAATATTTAAGGCTTCACCGATAACTCTAGCTAGTTCATTAGTTTGTGGAGATGCTTGATAACCTGGCTCTCTCTTCAGCTTATAGTAAGGAACTATTTCTTGACCTGTAAAAGAATTTCTATTAATTGTAGCTTCAAAAATAGGCTTTAATGCTTGTATGCTGATGTCACCTGATAAGAAAGGTATGTTTGCAGAAGTTCCTAATTGCCTCCTTATAGACTCGATAGGGTCTTTCTCTACTGATTCCTTTAGTCCTAAGACTTTCTCGCCTAAAATGAGGTCTATGAACCTCTCAGGTAGTGCCTTAAACATCATTCCAATCTCAAAAGGAATAGGAACTTTTAATGTGTAATCAAATGGAGTTGGTATCAACCAATTGTCATCTCTTATTTCTCTCTTAGCTTCCTTGTATTCTTCTGTATCACTAACTAATAGATAGTAAATAAGAGTGGAAGCCATAATAGTTCCACCTCTTAAAAGAGTTCTTCGCATTATTCTGTTCTTGAGTTCGTTTAAAGTTTCTCCTTCTTGGAGTTTATCTTGAGCTGAATATGTTCCAAAGGCTGACCTATATATAAGGTCAAGACCTTGTATTCTAGCGTTTAAAAAAGGTATTGCAGACGTAATAACTCTAAACATTGGTGATAGTCCTCTACGACCAAAGTTTATAACCTCTAAGGATTGAAAAGCTGCTTCTGATTGTGCTGCTGCATCTGTGTAAACTTCACCTGTTCTTTCATCAATAGTGTTTTTCATGCGTTTATAAACTGCATCAAACACACCTTTACGAGTAGCTCCATCAGATTTTGTTGTTAGTCCACCAAGACCATCCCAAACATAAAAGAAAGCTTTTTCTGCTGACATACCATTGTTAGCCGTAAGACCTTGTTGTCTTCTTATTCGTGCCATATAGTCAACAACATCACCTTCATCATTAGCAAAATCATATCCACCAATAACACCAAACTTTTCTAAGTCTGACATATCGCCAAACATATTTTTAATGGTGTCTATCATTGGCACAAATCCATCACCGCCTGTACCAGGAGCTGATAAATTAACACCTGATGTTACAGTTGCAGATAGCGTATCTCTAAGTAAGTTTACTGCTATAAATCCAGGGTCACGAGTTACTGTATCTCTTAACAACGTAGCTGGCATAGCTAGCATCTTAGTTATAAATCCAACCTCTGCTCCACCTAATGCTCTGATACCATGAAATAAATCAGGGTCTTCTAAGTTGTAATGTTTTTTAAATCCATTTTCAAAAACAAATATAGTTTTTGCACCTTGTTTATTTTTTAATTCTTGTGGGGTAATGTATTCTGCTTCACCCATAGCTTCTAAACTTTCAATTAACTTTAATGTTCCGTCATTTTTCATGGAAGCAGTAAGGATAGACAAAGAGTTTCTTGCTATAGCTTCTAATGGAGAAACATTTATTTCTGCTTCAGAACCTTTAAGTTTTAAATTTAATGGGTTATTAGGTAAAGAACCACCACCTATTCTTGGTGCAGTTATACCCTCTTCTTCAACCATATCTCTATAAAAAGGATAGTAAGTTGATTCTTCTCTCCATTTTGTAGCTTGTGCTTCATTTAATAAGCCTTTAGCTTGTGCAAAGTCTACTAATTTATTGTTCCATTTTTGATAGTTGTTATATACCTCAACAACAACTTGATAGTTAGCTTCAATATTATTTATAAATTCTAAATCTTGTTGTGTAAAAGGGGATTCAACTTGTCTATTTTGTTTTTGAAATCCTTGAACTCTTTTTAATTTGGCATACGTTCCAAATATTCCTTCTAAGTCTACTAATGGGTCAGAAAATAAGGGAGCAGTAATTTGTAATAAACCACCAGTGCCTGTATTACCATCAATGTATGGGTTATATACTGTATCTATTTCTAAATCTTGCACATTAGTAAGAGCAGGTTCACCTTCTATTACATCAGCAGCAAAACCTTTTGTAAGCATACCTTGAAATATACCTCTAGCTTTATCAGCCATTCTTAATGAAGCTATAGCAGAGGTATCAGCTATGTTATTTAAAAGTCTTACTTCTTCAAACTCTTCACTACCTTGTATAAGTTTTTTCTCTACTTTATCTAACTTATCAATATAGTTTTGTCTTGTATCTTTAAAAAACTTTCTAATATTAGTTACAGGGTCAGAAGCATCACTAATTAATCTTTCATACCAAGGCTTTCTTGGAGCAACATATCCACCTCTATTAACTACACCTTGTAAATCTTCAGGTATTTCTTTTTCAACTTTAGAGTAATTAGGAAGTTCATTTATAGTAGGAGCACTAGGGTCATTTATATAGTCATACGCAGCTTTTAAAGCAACATCAGAGGCATTTGTATTGTATAAAGGTATTTCACCTCTAGGAGTTTTCTTTACAAAATCTTCAATTATTTCTGTGGATTTCTGTAATGCTATCTTTTCTTGCGTATTAGCTTCACCTGTAAATCTTCTGGCTCTTGAGAATAAAGGTATATCTCTAGTGATAGATGGTTCTCTACCAGTTAAGCCACTACCAGGTGTGTACTGATAAGTTGGTTTAATTCCTCGTAAGTCAACTAAAACTTCAGCTTCATCTATATAATTATCTAAATCATTTTCATATTCTTCTATGTATTGTTCTCGAGTGTAGTCATTATATTCATCAGGATTAAAGTCTTCATCCATTTCACTTTCTACTCCTGCATCAATTAACGACAGTTCTTCAGAATTTATTAATTTATCTCTAGCAGCAACTATTAAAGATGGAACATAGGCTTGAACCCTGTCCATTGGCACTTCAAATCTAAGTATTTCTGATTGTGCTTCATTTCCTTTTGTTACTTCTCCTGTTCTTAAACTTAATATGTCACGGCTTGTTTGTTGTTCTACAGCTCTTGCTATATTAATAGCTTCTCTATGGTCTAGAGTTGTGCTTGCGTAAATATCTTGAGACAACTGCCCATAGTTTTTTATACGCATAGAGGCAGGTATATTCAAAGCTCTATATACAATTAAGTTACCTTTTTTATTAGTAAACTTTCTAAGAAAGTTTTTACTAGCTTCTAAAAGGTTGGGATTGTTTTCAAATATTTCTACTATAGTAGTATTTAATTGACCAGGATTTTCTCTTGTTCCTGATTTTCTGCTCATTTCTAAAGCTTCTACAGCATATTGTAATTCTGCATCTGTTATATTGTAATTAACACCATACTCAGAAACTTCTCCAGGAAGTTCTTTTATTGAAGGTGTTTTAGATTGCCTAGAAAATAAAGGCAACTGTTCTGGTGTGACTGGTTGTTTTAATTCTGCTTCAAGTCTTTCTATTTTATTTCTTATATCTTGAACTCTTCTCATATTACGATTGCCTGCCTCTACATCTACATAACCTCTATCGGCAGACTCTAAACTTTGTGCGTCATATAGTTCTCTTCTTAAATCAGAAAGTTCTGATTCTAAACTTTGCCTAGAAAATAAAGGAGCACCTATCGGTGGAGCATCTAAAGCTCCTGTTCCATATACGCTTTTAATAGTTCCTACATTGATATCACTGGCATATGATGCTTGTGTTAAAAATGCTGATAAAGCACTATCATGTTTAGCAGGTAAATTTAATAATTTTCTTATTGATTCTGTAAATTTATTCCATAAAGATTTTTTACCTTTAACTGTGTATGGAATTTTTTCTAAGTAATCTTGAAATTTTTTATTAGTTAATCCTTCTGCCAATAATTCATCTATATTAGCAGCACCATAAACAACATACTGACCTAATTGGGTTGAAGCACTTGCATTTTCATATCCGTATCGACCTTTTCTTCCTTTACTTCCTGTTTCATCTTCTATTTGTTTTATTAAAACTTTTCTAATTTTTTCTAATTCACTATTAAATGTTTGTACTCTTTCATCAGAACTAAACGCAGCATTTCTTGTAAATGCTTGTGTTGTTTGATGTACTAATTCGTGCAATAAAACTTCAAAACTAGAACCAAAATTAGTTGCTTTTAAATAAATTTGTTGTCTTTTTTCGCCTTCATAAATAAAAGGTGCATAAGAAATACCTCCCCATCTTTCAAAATCATAACCTTTGTGACCTCTTATGGGCAGCCTTTGATTGCCTTCACTAACAACTCTTACATATAGTTTTGTACCTCCAACTTTTTCTATTCGTTTTTGTTGTATTAATAATCTTTTTGCTATAACCCTATAAGCTTCACTTGGTCCAGATTTTGACATCCATTCTAAAAGGTCTAAACTTTTTGCATCTTCTCCTATGCCAGGAAATTGTGCCTGGACTTCTTTTGCATCTAAAGCAGCTTCTTCAGATGTTAAAGCTTCTCTATCATAAATACCCCCTCTTTGACCAGCACCCAAAGCTAATTCAACACCTGTTATTGGGTCTTTATCTGCCTGAACATCTTCAAAAGAAATATCAGGAGTTATAATCACCCCTTCTCCAAATTCTGCTTCTACATCAGGAGTTACAGGTTTATCTTCTTCAGTTGCAATATCATCAGGCACAGTAGAAGGTGTTATGCCTAGCCCACCAACAATACCTTGTTCTCTAGCCATAGATATTTTATCTAGCTCTTGCAAGGTTCGTATTTGTCCTCTTTCTCTAGCTCCTACTTTACCTCTTTCTATATCAGCAAATATTTCAGAAGAATCTCTGTAGCCTGATACACGCATGGCTTGACCCATAGATTTAAAGAACTCAACTATTCTATTTAATATACCTTTAGATTTTGGTGTAACAGGTTTGAACTCCCTAGCTCTATACATTTCAGCTATAGCTTCTTCAACTAATTGTTCTTCTATTTCTTCTTTTGCCCTACCCTCTAATGTGGCTCTTTCTACCATGCCACTATTAATTCTTTTACTTCTAGTGTAAAAAGTTTCATTCTTGCTGGAATCATCATATTCAGTAGGAACTTTTTTACGTTTAACTTCGTTTCTTAAATATTGATATTCTTTTTCAGTAATTAAATCTTTCTTTCTTAACGCATGAATCATTTCATGGTCAAGAATCTTATCTAACCTTTGTAGTATTTGTTCGTCAGTAGCTGTGCCATCAGGATTTACAGAGTTAAGCGATAAGAAAATAATATCCGTATCTCTATCATATTCGCCCTCTGCTGCACCTTCTGTAGCTGATTCTCTAGTAACTCTAGGGTCAAATATAATATCTCCAGTTTCAGTTTCGGCTAATGTAGTAGTAGATAAAATATCATTACTAACAACTATACCTGTGTCTCTTAATCCTACTTTATTTAGTTTTTTCCTTAACTCTTTAGCAAATTTATTTGTACGACCTTCTTCAATTGTTTCATTAAAGTCTATAAGTTTTTTCTCAATTTCTTTTGGTGGCAATACCTTTTCTTGCCTTACTTCTTCAGACGCAACAAGACTATCTATAGCTTCATCAGATAATTTATTTTTACCTAATGACCTATCTCTTTCTAATCTTGCACGAAATTCATCTGGTGTTTCATTAAACCCTTCTTGTCTTCTGGCGACTGTGTATTCAAAGTCATCAGTTAATTCATATTTATTTGTGTTTTTTATTTTTTTAGCTCTACCACTTTCAATTAAATCATTTAAAAATTGTTTAACATTTTCTGGTTTATTTCTAATACTTTCAGGACCAGCTACCAATAAGTCAGCATCAGTAAATTGTATGTCTTGTGCAGAAGCCACAAAGTTAGCCATGTCTACACCTGTGTAAGCTCTAGGTCTAAAATCAGGAAATTTAGTTTTACTATTAAATGCAGGAAGAGAATGTATTCTGGCTAAGAAAAGTTCTTTAGCACCTCTGTTTCTTGTTTTAGGTATATCTTCAAAACCTGTCCATTGTTTTGCTGCATAACGAACTGCTGGGTCTTTAAAATCTAACTCTATATTTTTAGAATCAGCAATAGCTTTAATATTCTTTATTGTTACATCTAATTTATCTTCTCTTATAGAAGGTTCACCTGCTTTTTCAGAAGCAGTAAAAGCATGATTAGCAAAACTTTCTAACATTAGATTATAGTCTTTAGGCTTTAAAACTTTTTTAGCTTCAGGCATTGTAAAGCTAGCTCGTAAATCTAAACCTTTACTTTCTAAATATTTTGCAGTTTTTTCTAACTTTGCTCTTTTATTTTCAAGCATTTCTCTGACTGTATTAGCAGCAAATGCTTGGCTTTTTTCTTTATTTAATTCTTTTTTTAAATCTTCTGAAATAGAAGAATCATATCCTATTAAAGTAGATAAATTTATTTGCGTAATGTTAGGGTCAAGAATAGTTCTACCTAATGTTTTAGCTGAATCGCTATCAGGCATTCCCATCATGTATGTGTCATTATCAACTTGTACTTGTAAAACTTTCCTTTCGTAATTTGTTTGTTGATTATTTTTTTCTAATAGAGCATCAACTTCGGTAGCGTGTGAGCTTAGTATAGGATTTTCTAAGTCGTTATAATCAACAACTGAAAATTGACCATCAGGATTTTCTATTACTCCTAAATCAGGTGGAGCTACATCAACAATAGCTGGAACATCTATTTCAGGTTTTTCTTTTATAATAGGTTCTTGATACTCTTCAACCATTCCTTGCTCTTGTGCTCTAGCAAATTTATCTTGTGATTGAAGACTAGTTCTATTGTCTCTAGCTTTCGTTTCTGCATCCCTTAATTGCTGGCTGCTAATACTTCTTCTGTTGGCAAGACTATTAACAAGTAAATCAGCACTTGCTCCTAAAATGCCACCAATAGTAAACTCTTCTAATGCACTATCAAATATAGGTATTTCATCACTATATAATCCTGCTGCTGTTAAGTTTTGTAATACACCAGCTCCAGCTTCTTGAATAGCTTCAGCAGAACCTGTTGCTATTGCTGACCTTAATCGTGTATTAAGTAACTGTTGTACTGTAGGATTCTTTAAAGCATTTTTGGGAATGCCTCTAAACAATCTTTCTAAAGGTGCTAATTCACTTAAACCTATAACACCACCAGCAAGAATGGCTGTTTTTTCAGCTAAAAAACCTGGTGATTCTTCTCCCAACGCTCTAGATTGCTCCAATCTATCTACTTGTTCACCCATACCCATAGGTACAGCTAATGAACCAGGAACACCAAAACGACCTACTTTATCACTCAATACACCCTTAGCTGCTAATCTTCTACCTGCATACGAAAGTCCACCAAAACCAACCAAAGAACCAGCACCTTCAGCTAGTTTAGTTCCAAAAGCATCTCTGTATTTAGGGTCAGATGCTAATGGTGATTCTGTAGCTACATATCTTTGATAATCAGATATTCTTTTAACTATATCGCTATCACTTCCTGCTGTTAAACCAGCTATACCTTTAACAGCCGTAGGAACCATTTGAGATAAACCTCTTGCCAAAGATACAGGTTTATCTACTAACCATTCGCCTAAAGAGCCTTCATTAATGTCAATGTTATATTCTGCTCTAACGGCATTAGATAACGCATCTCGCTTTTCAGGAGATAAATCGTTAGGTATTTTTAATACTCTTCCGTCAGGCAGATTAACTTTTTGCATATTACATATATGAATCTATTAAACTTTTATTTGTATTAGACATAGCTTGTGGGTCATAACCACGACCTAAAGCTTGTTGTTGTATTAAATATGCACGATATTGTATTAATTTTGCTATTGTTTCCTCATCACCCGTACCTTCTTCTGCCTGTTTAATAGCCTCAGTTATATACTCTATTTCTTTAGCTAGTTGTTTATCTGGCAATAAAGATGTTTCTGCTTCTAATTGACTTATTTGTGCTTCTCTAAGTCTTTTATTTATTTCAACTTCTTCTGCTCTAGTTTTTCTTTCAGAAGCTATACCAGCTACACCAGCTATACCTTGTCCTAACTCACTTATATTTCTAGCAGCCATAATAGTGCCACCTAATTGTATAAGGTCAGTAGGACTAAAAGCACCACCTAAACCTTTTTTAGGTTTTTCTTGCGAGGCTTTTGCATTAGCTAACTCTATTTCTTGCAACATCTTTATATAATCTTTTTGTTCTTTTGTCAGTTCAGTTTGTTCTTTATTTTCTCCTGTTTCACTGCTGAAAGGGTCATAACCTGACATAAGATATCCGCCAGCCGTTATAGGAGCCATTGTAGAAATAAATCTACCTTCTGGTGTTCTTAATAATGTTTGTCTTAAAGCACCTATTTTGGGTGTGCCTGAAACAATAACCTGACCTGGATTATATGCTTGTCCTCCTACTGTAAACGGAGCACCCATTCCTGTCGGTACAGTTTGTGGTGGTCCAGCAGGTTGTGCTCCATATCGTTTTTTTGCTTTATCCCATATCTTTTTCCCCCACTTCCCAACTGGTTTAAGCCTTCTTACATGAGGTATTGCACCTGCTAATGCAAGTAAACCTCCTCCAATTTGAGCACCTGTAGGTCCTGAATAATCAGATTCTTCAACATCTTTTTTAATATCATTAAGAGCCATGGTTGCATCAAGACTTGACGAAACTGCAGGCTGCTGCATCATGTAATTTACTAACGCATCCATAAGAAAGGAATTTTTAAAACTTTCTTTTAACGAATTAGCATCTTCTTCGTATTCTTCGGCTTCAGATGCTGCATATGGAGTTAAACTTGGTAAAACTCCAGGCAAAGCAGTTCTACCTTGATTGGCATAACCAGTTAAACCACCAGATGCTTTATCACTTCTTTCATCAGACCTACTTAAAGCTTCTACATTTTCATCATAAGATTCTTGTCCTCTGCTTTGTCTTGCTCTCTTGCGTTTTAGCATATCTCTAA
>Ga0080013_1000987_pt1 | contig 38772 bp, 41 predicted proteins | sample ETNvirenome_6_85_FD_69236 | JGI IMG/M metagenome (GOLD analysis project Ga0080013, IMG submission 69236) | Marine viral communities from the Pacific Ocean - ETNP_6_85 (SPADES assembly) (version 2) | ecosystem: Environmental > Aquatic > Marine > Oceanic | place: Pacific Ocean | collected 2013-06-19 | reverse complement strand
ACCAATTTAAAAATATGTCAGTTTATTCTACAAAATCTAATTTGATTGGACAGAGGCCAGATACAACTTCAGATAACATATATTCTTTTGAAACAAACAATTAAACACGAGTTTTTTTAAATAGAGTACTGGAGAAAATAAATGAAAAATTACGAAGGAGCTACGAATGAATGTAAAAGATAGACATATAAAGTTTTATAGAGGGAAAGATATTTCTTGGGTAAATTGGGGTAAATCATTTTATCCTCACTTGGATTTAATTAAGCCGAAAAGCGTTTGTGATGTTGGGTGTGGTAATGGAAAATTTTTAAAAGATATGGTTACTAAATATGGATGTACACAGGCGTATGGTGTTGATATAGCTACAGTAGAATTGGGTATGGTTATAACAGATCCACGAATTACTTATTTTTCAAGTGATTCTACAAAAATACCACTTGAGGATAAGAGTGTGGATTTAGTCACCTCGTTTGATTGTTTAGAGCACGTAGCTGAAGACAAAGTAGAAAAAACTCTAAAAGAATTTGCTAGGATTTCTAGGAAGGGTTTTATGTTTTCTATAACGCATAGACTTTCTGGACATTCTGTTGGGGAATACAATTTACATTCATGTGTTAAATCTAAGGACTGGTGGTTTAATAAAATCAAGACTTTCATGGGAGCTAAATTAGAAAAAACCATTTATGCGGGTGGTATCCCATCTTTTCCACACACCGAAACAATTTGGAAATTGTGAAAATGAAAAAGAATTTAGTTTTTATGATGGATAGAGTACTGGAGAAAATAAATGAGTGATTTTAAACCAAGTATGTCTGTTATGGAAATACAAAAACATTTTGATGCATTTGGTTTTTATGATGCCAGAATGATTGGTGGTGCTAAATGGGAATATACAGATAAACATCGTGGAGATTTAATTGTATTTAATGCAAATGTATTAATGCCAGATTATGGTAAAGTGTGGTATGGTGATTTAAATCTTACTGAAGATTATAAGGTATTAAAAAATATTGGAATAACTTTAAATTCTACACTATATATACTATGGGAGATGGATGCTAGGTTTGGTGAAGAAAGTAAGCCATTAAATGAGTTATTAGATAAAGCTGTTTGGAATACCAGCATAAAAGAAAAACCTACATCAGTTTGGTATAAAAAACAGATGGATGAGAAATATGAAAAAATTAGACTTACACAAGAAGAGGCATAGTGAAGTAGATAGACTTACAGAAAATTTTGTTTTATTAAATGAGTTACCGTTAGAAGTAGTAACAGGTAAAAGTAATAAAATGATTAGTATAGTTGAGAAAGTTTTGAAAAAACATAAGTTTAAATATTATAATAAATGGCATACAAATGTAGGTTCTATTGTAGTTTATGACAACGAATAATTTAGATACACTCCAACAACTTATGGTTCTTACTATGGAAGAATGTGGTGAGTTAATACAACGATGTAGTAAATGTCTTAGAAAAGATAAATACTATGATGATAAAAAATTACTTGAAGAAGTTGGTGATGTTTATACAATGATTGAACTAATGCATGAATTTGATATTATCAGTTGGAGTGATGTTGAAGAGAGAGTTAAAGTAAAAAGAGCTAAACTAAAAAAGTGGAGCAATTTAGTAGATGGGTAAATTAAGAGAATGTTTATCTTATGATGATGTTCAAATAATTCCAAAATATTCTAAAACAAAACATAGAGAAGATTGTGATACTTCAACTCGTTTCACAAAAAATACTACATTAACAATTCCAATAGTATCTTCACCTATGGATACTGTAACTGAATATGAAATGGCGAAGGAGTTATTAGATTGGGGTGGTGTTGGTGTTATACATAGATTCATGTCTATTGAAAAACAATCCAGAATAATGAACAAAGTTTGGAAAGTTTGGGATAGTTACTTTGATATTAAAAAAATTGTGGGTGGTGAAGATATAGAAAGAACTGCAGATAATGAATGGTTGGAGTGGAGAAAAAGTATTGTAGGTAGTACTATTACTAAATCAGATTGGGAAGATTTAAAAGAAAGATTGTGGTGGTACGACTCTATGAAAAAGGATGATGATATATGGAAGAAAAGACCACTATGTGCAGCGATAGGAATTACAGGTGATTATCTTGAAAGGGCACACGAGTTAGTAAGTAACGGATGTAATGTTCTACTTATAGATGTAGCACATGGTCATCACAAATTGGTAAAGGAAGGGATAAGGAGATTAAAGAATGAACTTAAAGGAACTTATGAAATCATTGGGGGTTCAATTGCAACCAAAAGAGCGGCACAAGATTTATGTGATTGGGGAGTCGATGGAGTCAGAGTGGGAATCGGAAATGGATCGTTATGTGAAACAAGAATTAGAACGGGCGTCGGGATTCCCCAGGTTACTACTCTTCTGGATGTCTGTTCCATTTGTGATACTTATGATGTCCCTGTGGTTGCTGATGGCGGCATCCGTAACATTGGTGATGTCTGTAAAGGACTCGGTTGTGGGGCTGACACGATTATGTTGGGTTCACTCTTGTCGGGGACTAAAGAAACTCCGGGGGATATTTCAAAAGTAGGACTTTGGCCTAATGAAAAACTTTACAAAAAATATAGAGGTTCTGCTTCAGTAGAATCTAAATCAGATAGAGGAGAAAATAAAAATGTTGAAGGAAATTCAAAAACTGTCCCATATAAGGGCAAGATTAAAAGAATCATTGATGATGTTATGGATGGTCTTAAATCTTCCATGTCTTATGTTGGTGCATCGAATCTGGAGGAATACAGGACTTTGGTCGAATTTGTAAGTGTAACTCAATCTGGTGTAAGAGAGGCATTTCCTTTCGGTTTAAATACGGAGTAAATAATGGATAAATTAATATATGAAAGAGGTTGTCCTACAAATGGTAGTGGAGAACCTTCCAAAATAGTTTTAGAACTATCAGAGAATTTAACACTTGATGAGTTTAGAATATCTTGTATTAGACTAGCAAAAGCGCTTGGATATACAGATGATAGTATACAAAAACTTTTTGGTAAACTTGATTCTATTGTTAAAAGAGATAGTAAACAATTAGAACTTTTATTAGGTTAAAAATTTTGTTTCTTTATATTTATGAAAATATGAATGTAAAGGAGTACCAATGGAAAATATTAAGATGGCTATAGAATTACTTGAAGAAGCTATAGAGAATAGTGATTGGGATAAAGTATCAGAAGCATTAGATATTTTATCTATTGATGAAGATGAATTATTCGGATATAATGATGAATAAATATGGGGCTGTTTGCTGGATTCGACAGGTGTTATTTGATAATATAGTGCAGCAGAGATTGAGTAGGTCTCGAGACAAAAGACTCACAAATCCAAATGGCGATAATTCGCTAGACGGGTTGGTAGTTGATTGGCACTTAGCCAATACAGAACGGACATTTGACATTTATGTTGAACCCGTTGTGGATTGCCAACAGACTTACGCTTACGCATAAGTCCTTGGGTTGTCTAACACCCGAGTATAAAATAAGTTAGACACCAACTCTTTAATATTTGGAGTATAACTAAAATTCAGTTAAGGGATATGTTCTGTGTAAAAGAAATCCACATGGTTGTTTGGCAGTTTCTACCAATGGAAACTGTCTAAGCTGTAAATGACTAAATTGTTAAAGACATACTGGACCGGGGTTCGATTCCCCGCAGCTCCACAAAAAAACTGGCGAAACAGGCATTGGCGTACCTGAAAGTAAAATACGCTATTAATAAACAACAAGGAGACGTTTTATGAATAAACGTAGTCTATTCTCGTTAGTAACTACCTTTTTAATACCAATATTTATTTATGGTGTTGGTGTTGAAGGTACTGTTACTGGTAAAGAAGGAAACCCTTTAGCGGGAGCTAATATAGTTGTAGATGAAACTGATATAGGTACTGCTTCGTTAGAAGATGGTACTTATTCTATTAATTTAGGTTCAGGTTCATATACTCTTATAGTTTCTGTTATTGGATATAGCTCGTCAACACAATCAATTGTGATTGGTGAAGATGAGCTAGTAACTCTCGACTTTGAGCTTTCTGTTTCAGAGATCGGGATGTCAGCACTGGAAGTGTTAGCTTCTCGAGCCGGCTCAAAAACACCTGTTGCATACACAACTGTAGATAAAGAAGAAATTGAATTTCGTCTTGGTTCACAAGACATACCAATGTCTTTGAATACTACACCAAGTGTATATGCTACACAACAAGGTGGTGGTGCGGGTGATGCTCGTATCAATGTTCGTGGGTTTAATCAACGAAATGTAGCAGTAATGATAAATGGTGTTCCACAAAATGATATGGAAAATGGTTGGGTCTATTGGTCCAATTGGGATGGTGTTGCAGATGCAGCTCAATCTATCCAGATGCAGCGTGGATTATCTGCTGTCAACTTAGCTACACCTTCTATTGGTGGAACTATGAATATCATAACAGATCCTGCTGCTTATGATAAAGGTGGTAGTTTCAAACAGGAAAGTGGTGCAGGTGGATTTCTTAAATCTACACTCAATTACAACTCGGGTTTGATTGGAGATAAACTTGCATTAAGTGGTACAATAGTAAGAAAAACCGGCGATGGTGTCATTGATAAAACATGGACAGATGCTTGGGCTTACTATTTTGGATCAAGTTATGCTATGAACAAGAGTAATCGATTTGAATTATACGCAATCGGTGCTCCTCAACGTCATGGACAGAATCTATATAAACAGAATATCGGAGCGTACGATTCCGAATTTGCTGCTTCTGTAGATGGATATGACACTGAAGCGTTAGGTGATGATGGACAATTTGTAGATGTTGGACACAAATTCAATCAGAATTGGGCACCAGTTAGTTCAGACTATACTGGTAAACAATATTGGTATATGTATGGTGCACGAACTACAGATCGTTATGATCCTAACTTTCTCAATGAACGTGAAAATTACTTTCACAAACCATTGGTTAACCTAAATCATTTCTTAACTATCAACGATAAGACCAGATTATCTTCTGTGTTTTATTGGTCAGGTGGTTCAGGTGGTGGTACAGGTACTTATGGTAAAATTCCTACACTCGATGCAGATGGTAATTTGGGTGATGATGATTATAAGTTTTATTATGGTCGTGGTCCATGGACTCGCGATTGGAACACACTTATATCATATAACTCAGGTAATCAAGATACTGTCTATGTAGACAAGACTGCTCTTGTTAGGACTCATGGTGAAGGTAACAATCAATCAGTTGGTATACTTCGTAATAGTATTAATCGCCAAGATACCTATGGTGCAATTTCTAAACTTAACTATGATGTAAGCGATGAGCTTGAAGTTCAAGTTGGTTTAGATTGGAGAACTGCAGGTATAGAACACGCTCGTGAAGTTCGTGATTTGATGGGTGGTGATTACTATATGGATTATGCTGATGACAATGCGCCTGATGGTAAACGTGTTGAACTAGGTGATATAATTGCATATCATAATAGTACAACAGTTGATTGGTTAGGTGGATTCGTTCAGGGTAACTATACTAAAGACGCATTAAATGTCTATGGTATGGGTGGTATCTCGAGTATTAAATACTCTTATCAGGATCACTTTACAGTTGCAAATGAAGTCATTAAGGCAGATGCTATTATGACTAAGCAATTCAAAGGTGGAGCAATGTACGATATAGATGACAACGTCAGTATCTTTGGTAACTTTGGTGTAGTTGAAAAACCACCTATCATGGATAATGTTATCTATTACGATGGTACAGTAGCTTCAGATCCTGCTAATGAGAAATTTATTAGTTCGGAAGCTGGTGTGAACTGGAGTTCAGATAAGTTCGCAACCAAAGTTAATGTGTACAGTACAGATTGGAAAGATAGAAATCTTACCAAAGCTGTAACGACAGGCCAAGGAGATTCAGGTGATACTGATGTGATTTTTCTAAGTGGTGTAGATCAGAAACATACTGGTCTTGAAGTTGAAGCTTCAAGTCAAGTTACTGATATGATTCGTTTGGATGCCGCAGTAAGTCTCGGTACTTGGAAGTTCGTTGGTGATGCTAATGGTACATATCAAGAAAACGAATATGATGATAATGGTAATGTTGTTGGTTTAACAGCCACAAATTATCAATACGCATTGGATGATTTATTCGTTGGTGATATGCCACAAACATCTTATGTTGTTGGTGCTACATTGACTCCAATTAGTGGATTACAACTTCAGGTACTATACAATCAGTATGATAACAATTATGCCGATTGGAGTCCTGATAGTCGTGAGTACGATGGTTCAGATGAGGACGCTGATGATGAACAGGTGTGGAAAGCTCCTGCATATTCTAAAGTAGACCTACATGCATCATATGCTCTACCGAAACTCGGTGGATATGATGTATCTGTATTCGCTCATGTGTTTAACGCATTAGACGAAACATATGTACAGGATGCAGTTGATAACAGCCAATATAATAGCTATGGTGATAAAACTCACTCAGCTCATAACGCAGAAGTATTTCTTGGTACACCAAGATATTTCAATGTCGGGTTGTCTGTTAATTTTTAACATATAAAGTAAGAGTGGGGTTGAAATATACCCCACTCACTTTATTAAAAAAAAAGTCCTTGACTTATATATGTTTTTTGTTGTAAGATCAAATTGATATAAAAAAATAAAATTGATTTTAGTAAATCAATTCGATATATATTATTGCGGGTGAAGTGTTATAGGAAACATACTTCCATACCATGGAAGAGAAGTTGGTTCGACTCCAACCATCCGCTCAAAAAATTAAATAATGGGTATTAAATGTTAAATAAATTCTTCGAGGTAGAGTCCTTCGACTTTGATAAAGAACGTAAAAACTTTATCGATAATCTCAACTTTCTCAAATCCATGTCAGTTCAAGAACAAACTCTTTATAAAAAGTGGCAAGAGTTTAACAAAGATGTATATTCTATGCAACAGAAATCATCCCATTTTGATAAAATAGAAAATTCACTTTGGATGCCATCGGACATTTATAATCAAGAAAGTACTATAAGAGAAATACAGGAATTAGATCCTATCGTTGAACACATAGATCCATCTGATTCCAATAAGGTTATGATGTGGACTCTGCTTCGAAGATTGATTCACACAATGGAATACACTGCCAATCCTGGCAGGAATGTAAAATTTTTAGTTAGAGATAAAACTTCTAAGAAAATATTAGGTGTTATATGTTTGGGTTCTGATGTAACTTCATTAGGAGCTAGAGATATTTTTATAGGTTGGTCAAAAGATAATAAATTTAAAGATGGTAAACTTAAATATACTTCTATTGGAACTACTATATGTTGCACACAACCATTAGGTTTTAATTTCTTAGGTGGAAAGTTAGTAGCCGCTTTAGTAACATCATCAGTAATTAGAGATGCTTGGAAAAAGTTATATGGACAAACTTTGGTAGGACTTTCAACTACATCTTTATACGGAATACATTCAATGTATAATTCTATTCCACATTGGAAAACTTTGGGTTCATCTAAAGGTAAGATAGCTCTTAAACCAGACGACTCAACTTATGAGGTGTGGCATAAGTGGTTAAAAGAAAATCAAAGTGATGAGTATCTTAAACAGACTACACAAAAAGAAGGGGTAGCAGGTCCTCCGACAGGCGTGAAACAGAAAATTATTAATATGATTTTTAGAACAGTTGGAGTTAAACCAGCCAATTATATGCATGGATTTAAAAGAGGAATTTTTTATGCTGACATCTATGAGAATGGTAAAGAATTTTTGAGGGGAGAAATAGAAGAGAAAGAATTAAAGATGAAAAAGAAGTACAATGATGATAGTGATTATATTATGAAGTGGTGGAAACCAAAAGCTATTAAACGATATACTAAACTTTTGAAAGAAAATAAAATTAAACCTGAGAAACTTTTCTATGGTGATATCGTAGGAAAGACTTGGGAAGAAACTAAAGAACAATATTTAGGAGAAGTGGGGAGATAAAATAATTAAAAACCACTTGACTTGTATTGCATTTTATGTGTATGATCAAGAGATTTAAAAATAACTAACAAATAACAAATAGGAAATAAAATGGAAACAATTCTAACACCAACAAAAGATAATCCAAAAACAGGATCTACTAAAGAGGTAGTTCTTAGAAATGGGTTTAGACCAAAAGTAACAAAAATAACAGGAGTTAAAGGGAAAAAGAATATGAATTTTTCTGAAACTGTAGAACATCATAAAGAAAAGTGGGAAAAAAATCCTACAAAATATTCTTCTACAAACCTCGGTGTATTTAATTGGTCAATGAGTCCTAGAGAATTATTTACATATTTTATGACTCTTGATGAGATTAAGTTAGCAATCGATAAAATAAAAAGTTGGTTTATTAGTAATTCTGAGATGAATAGACCACCTTCAACAAAAGGAGTTTTATTTGAAAGTAGAATGGCATATTGTTATGGAATAGTTGCTGGTGTGAGTGACTCTAACTTTTTTCCTGTAAGTGTGATTGATAATTCCGATGGTGTTGATAGGATGGTTACTCATTTAGTTCTAAAAGATAGGGGGAACTTAACTGCTATTTTAAAAAGAGGGGAAGAGCAAATTCTAACTGTTAAAAAATGGTATGATTTATTAAAGAAAATAGAAGCTAATGAGTATAATGAATATAAATTAAAGAATGTGAGATTTGCTAAAATAATAAAAGATTCATATAGTAAATTAGAAAATTACAATTCAACGCAAAGAGTTAAAACTAAACTTTCTTTGAAGGAAGTTATCGGTACAGATATTTGGAATGAATGGTTTGATGCGCCAGATGCTATAAATTTGCGTGTTAAGTATGAAACATTGGGTGTTCATGCTAATGAAATGCAAGCTTATAACAATACAGAAACTGCTTGGGTACAATACAACTATTTGACTGGTTCTATAGCACTATCAGGATTCTATCATTATGATGAAGTTGCTCTATCAGCCCTATCAAAAATTCATGCGGAGTGTTTAGATAAAGAACTTTTCTTAGGATTAAATCCAGAAATTTTATCGACAGTTAGACATAAGAAGTGTGAAGGGTTTGAGTCTTGGTTTATACTTGATAATGTTGCTTGTTTAAATCTTAGTTGGAATGACTTTTTCAATGAATTAGTTACAAACTATAAAACACCTACTAAGAAAAAAATCAATAAGTGGATTGAGTTATTTAAAGAAACAAAAATGGTAAAAGGAAAGTTGGTATTTTCAGCTTACGATGTGGTTAAAGAACAAATAGATTTGTTAATTACAATATCTAAATTCGATTTGATAAACAAATACCATTCTACATTAGATGATGTTTTAGAAAAAGATCCTACACTTAAAAAACTTGGTAATGTTTTAGATAATAGATTGAGATTTGAAAATCAAGATAATGTTCATATGCTTTTAAAGGCTGTGAGAGAAATAAGTAAAGAGGTCTTCAAAAGTAGAGAAGTTCCAAATCGAAAGTATGTAGCTACAGCTATATTCAATAACCTTATAAAGTCTATAAAAAATGGCGGATTAAGAAGATTTACCGAAGAAGATTCTAGAACAACTAAAGTTCGATATGATAAATTTTGGAAGCCACTTTTTAAAGAAGTTAAAAATGAACTTTCAAGTGGAAAGCCGGTTTGGGATGAAGATTCTTTTTGGGATTCACTAAAAGCTAAACTGATATCTAATGGTGTTGCTTTAAAGGATGGCGATAAATTAGAGATCCTTGATAAGGATAGTGATAAAGTTTGGCCAAATGGTGAAGTAAACTTTACAGAAAAAACTGGATTACATGGGTGTCATTTAGATAATAAAAAACAGCCATCCGAAGATAATATGTTTTTACATTTACCTCTTTATAACAAATGGTGGGGTAGTAGGAAGATAGGCAATTTAGATACCTTTATGAATGTTGTTGATAACGAGGTATATGACTATGCTAAAGAGAATGATTTGACGGGTGTTTCTGTTGGTAAACAACCTAAATATTACAACACTCAAATGTTGAATCAGGCCGTACGTGAAGTTTTTAATGAGATTAATGCTTAGAGTCGGCTATGAACAACTTCTTTCAAGATGCTGATGATGGTAGAGAATACCCATATAGATGCTTAGTATATCCTAACATAACTTATCAAAAGGATTTTACTAAAGATAGTTATTACATTGTAATGTCAAATATCTTAAAATATCTTACTGAACTAAGAAAAGATATTCACTTTACTGTTTTAACTCCTGAAATAATGCCTGGGTTTACTTATAGTAATACAGAACAAATAGTATATGAGCAACCAACATACCCAAATGAAATGAGGCAAGACTTTCAAACAAAACAATTAAAAAGAATTACTGATTTTAAAAATAAGGATTGGGATTTTGTTTATAGTTATTTGCCAGAACATACATTGTTACTTGAAAACCATTTTTATAATATGACTAATTGTAGACCTATTATGTTTGGTTATAGTGCTTATATAGAAATACCTGATACTACAAAATATAGAGGTAATTTGTTACGTCATCATTATGCTGGATTAATGTCTATGAATAGTTGTGGTACAAATTCTCAAGCCGTAAAGGATGTTATAATTAAACATGCGCCAACTTGTTTACCGAATATTGATGTAGAAAAATTAGAAAAGATAATTAAACCATTGCCCAGAGGATGGGATAATGTAAAAGGCGAACGAGTAGAACCATCTACAAATCCAAAAATAATTGTATTCAATCATAGACCTAATAGTTATAAAAGTTATGATTGGTTTTTAATACAGATGGATAAGTTGTGGGAACAAAGGCAAGATTTTAAAGTCTGGGTGCCTTTAGCCGATTCAAAAGATAGAGAATATATTTATATTAGTAAATTTAATAGACAAAGATATTTTACAGAATTATCTAGATGTTGGGTTGGGGTGTGTGGAAAATCACATCATAGAGGTTGGGCTAATTCTGCTTCTGATGGTATGGCTGTTGGTACTCCTTATATATTTTATGATGTAGATTATTATTCGCAATATGCTGAAGATGCTGGGGTATATTTTAATACCGACAATGAATTTATGAATAAGATGAATAAAATTTTGGATGATGAAAGTTACAGAAAAACATATTCAATAAAATCTAAAAAAATAGGTAAGAAAAATTCTTGGAAAGAAGTTATTAAATTATATAATGAACACTTTATAATGGCAGAACAAAAATTTGAAATGGTAAAAGAAACTGCAGAAGGATATAAGAAAATAGTGGACTATATCCATAAGAAAAAATCTGTAAGTAAAAGAGAAATAATGGAATATCTTGGATGGGGCAAGGGGATACCATTTCATATTTATCGCAATAGATTAAGAAATGAACCAACAATTAAATTAACAAAGAATAGGTATGAGGTTAAATAAATGAGACAATTGACAACTAAACAAATACAAAATAACTGGAAAAAGTTAATACAATTAATAGATGATACATTTGTAGATACTGAAGATAATGAAAGGCATACAAAGTTACGTGAGATGTATGACTATTTTGAAGATAGGATGGTTATAGCTCCTGCTAGTGGTAGAGAACATTATCATAATGCTTTCGTTGGTGGTTATGTAGAGCATGTACTTCACGTAATAGATTGTGCAGTTAAGTTAAAAAAGGTGTGGGTAGAATGTAATGCTAATATAAACTTTACAGATGAGGAATTGATATTCGCAGCAATGCATCATGATTTAGGTAAAGTTGGTGATATGGAAAATGATTATTACATACCAAATGAATCAGATTGGCATAGAAAGAATCAAGGAAAGATATTCACACATAATCCTAAACTACAATATATGACAGTTACAGATAGAGCTATATTTCTATTAAATCAGTTTGGAATTACTATGACTGAAAAGGAGTATATTGGATTAAGACTTACTGATGGTTTATATGAAGAAGCTAATAAGAGTTATTATATTTCATATGATCCTGATTGGTCTTTGAAGTCTAACATCGCATATATCTTACACCAGGCTGATAGTATGGCTACTCATATTGAATATGATATGTGGAAACGCAGTTTAGAAGAAGAAAAGGCGGAAGTGGTACAGCGTGTTGAAAATATTAAAAAAGCAGCTAATAATCCTACTCAAGAAAGAACTAAAGATCTTTTTAATGAATTATTTGGAGATAAAAAATGATAGTAGAAATTATAATAACTATTTTAGTTATCCTATTGGGAACATCAGGATATGTAATATGGAATTTAAATAGAAAACTTGAACATATGGAAAGTTGGGTGGAAAGTTTTGTATTTAGAATTAGAGATACATATAATAATATGATGGATGTTGATTCAAAAGGTCATTTTGAAGCAGATGACGAGGTTGGTTCAATATTTCAAGGAATTAAAACAATAATAACTGAATTAAATGAATCAATAGAAGAGGAAGTATAATGGGACGAAAGAAAAAAAAGAGCAATATGTATTTTACACAAACAACTGAAAATGCAATTATTAGATATAATAAAAGTGATAATACAGTTTTAAGAAATAAAATTTATAATGAACATATAGCATATCCGTTTGATAAGTTGGTTGAAAATATTATACATACATTTAAATTTTATTATTTTGATGTACCACCCAATACTGTTAAAAAGGATGTAGTATCTTTTCTTGTTATGAATATGCATAAATTTAAAGAAGGAAAGGGAAAAGCATTTTCTTATTTTAGTATTGTTGCAAAAAATTATCTTATACTGCATAATAATACAAATTATAAAAAAATGAAAATAACTGATAAGTTAGAAAGGTTAGATTATAAAAGAAATCTTCATGGTGAAATATCTCGTCAAGGACAAAAAGAGAGTAATGAAGACTTTGTAAATCAAATGGTTAAGTATTGGAATAATAATCTTATAAATGTTTTTAAACGTCCAAAGGACATGAAAATTGCTGATTCTGTTATTGAACTTTTTAGAAGAAAAGAAAGTTTAGATAACTTTAATAAAAAAGCTCTTTATATTTTAATACGGGAAATGACAGGGTTAAAAACACAACATATTACAAGAGTAATTAGTGTTATGAAAAAATATAATGTTAAACTTTTAAAGGAATATTATTCAAGTGGAAGTATAGATACTCGAAATACTGGGTCACTTTTTATTGAAGAAGAATAAAAATAAAGGGAAGTTAAAACTTCCCTTTTTTTGTGTCCAAAATTATTATGTCATTTTTTTATCTAATGATATTTATAATTGAGTTATAATATCTATTTTAAAACAAGGAAATTATTATGAGCAATGATTATGAAATATTTCAAGGTAAATCCTTATCTGCATTATTTAAGGATATATACGATAATTCCAAAAGAAATAAAACCCAGATTGAAATACTTGTAAAAGAAGTTGGTGGTTTTATTAAAGATGGAGATATGGCAGTACAATTAATTCCAATGATTAGAGAGTATTTGGATATTAATGTAAAAAATGATGAATTACTTGTTAAACTTGCAAGTATTGTTCAAAGATTAATTCAAGCAGAAAATAAATCAACTAGTTCAGATGATTTTTCATTATCAGATAGTGAGAAAGCTCAACTTTTAAGTAGTCTTGATGAAACAGTTTTAGAATTACAAAAAAAATCAGATAATATTTTGGATGACATAGATACAATCGGAAATTAAAATATGGCATATAAAATAAATAACCTTCCTGATTATATTGATATACCAGATGGTGTTGCAACAGGAAAAGATATAGTTAATACCTATAAATTAGCATTACAAGATGCTCCTGAATTCTATGAATTGGAACCAGCTGAAGTACTTAGTGTAATTTTAGATGAAGATGATTTTTCATCAGAAGATGAACCAAGTACATTGTTAGAAGATAGTACTCCAAATTGGTCATTTTATGGTGCTATTAGAGCTCGTATGGCTATGAGTGGTGGAGTAAGAATAATAAGACCTTTGGATTCAAATATTAAAGAATATCCAATGCCAGGGGAATATGTGATAGTTGCAGATTATTTTGGTGATTTATATTATACTCAAAAATTAAATATTCGTAATTCTGTTAATTCAAATTTTAAACCAGGATTAAGTAAAATACACAATCCGACAATTGAAGAATATCCTTCAACTGATTTTGAAAGTGATTTAGATATTAGTCAAGTAAAAGCATATCATGGTGATATTACTTTTAATGGAAGATTTGGACAGTCAATAAGATTTGGTAGTAATATAACTGAAATAACTGGAAGTGACTCCTATCCAAAAAGTGGTCCATTAGATAAAGAAGGATTGCAATCTTCTCCAAATATTATTATAAAGGCGGGACAAGGAATTATACCTAATAATGTTAATCAACCAGTTTTAGAAGATATTAATTTAGATGGTTCTTCAATTTGGATGACAACCAACCAGATTGTAGATTTTACTGAATCTTCTACTGAAGCGCATAAGGATACAAAACCAAAAAAGTATGATGGTAATCAAATTATAGTAAATTCTGATAGAATAGTTTTTAATTCAAAGGTTAATAGTATTCATGCATTTAGTAAAGTAGATATTAGTATGGCGGCAGATTTAAGAATAAATATTGAAGCTCCAATAGTTAGCCTTGGTAGCGAAAGTGCTAGACAACCTGCTATTTGTGGTGATATTATGATGGATAAGTTTAAAGCGTTATGTAAAGCATTACAAATATTTTCGGGTCAATTAAGTAACCTTTTACCTTTATTTGGAAATGTAGGAATTCCTTTACCAATGTTAGAAGTAAAAGCTGCTGGTATAGGACTTCAAAAATCAATAGAATTTTTGATGACTGAAGAAGAACTTGACAAACCAAAAAGTAAAGTTGTATATGTTGAAAAGGTAAATGGAAGATGAAAAGATGTAGTTCAGTAGCTTTAGAAAGAACAGTACTTGCACCAGGAAGTAGTGTTAATCCAGGATGTGAAGTTGTAGAAGGATCTGTAATCATTAAGGGTAAAGAAACATTTGCGCCACTTTTTGTTCATGTTGGTGATAATGCTCAAGTTGGTCCAAACGGTGCTACTGTAATATGTCCTACTGATGATTTATATTCTTTTGAAGTTGGTGAAAGAATTCCAGCTGGAACATTAATAGTTTCTGGATGTGTAATATTAAATGGTGAATTAAAATGTGCACCACCACCATTTACAATTGGCCCTGATGATGAAGCTTATGCAACTGATAATACTAAGGGTGATGGTGCAACTACACTTGAAGATGGCGAAGGTGAAACAAAAGGATATTGTGAAAATTGGGATAAAATAAATATAGAATGGTTAGATGACATAGCAAATTTTGTAGTTCCTGATTTAGAAGGTATGGCACTTGGTGGTATTCAAGCATATGCTGCAGAATTAATGATGAAGTTATCTGCAGTTCTTGGAAAATTAACTGCTGAAGTTGATGCTCTTATGGCTAAAGCTACAATTAATCCAGATGATGTTTGTACAGATCCCATTAAAGAAAAAGTTGCAGATTTAATGGAAATTATTAATTGGCTTATGCAGATTTTACCTATTATTTCTAAAATAATGAAAGTAATAAAAGTAATTAGATCTGTTATTAAGTTAGTAATGAAAATACTTTCTTGGTTTCCACCAGCATCTGCAGTTGTTGGAACTGCAGTAAAACTTTTAACTTTAATGAATATTATAGGGACGGTAGACATGATTGTAGGAGTACTTACACAAACTGTTGCTAGATTTACTTCTATATTACCTTTATTATATCAACAATTAAAGTCTATAATGGCAGATTGTTTTGCTATGCAAGGATTACCACCCCCAGCAAATCAAAAAGAATGTGAAGATAGAGGTGGTACTTGGGTATCGGAAGATGATCTAGATAAATTACAAGAATTAAATGATCAAATATCAGGAATGTCTTCAGGAATGTCTTCAGGAATGTCTGATGAAATGAGTGATACAACTACAACTGAAGTTAGTTATTGTACACTTTCACAATATGATAATAAACAGGAATGTGAAGCAAATGGTGGAGAGTGGAAAGTTATAAGTACATCAACAGATTTTGATGATAATTTTGATTTGGGGGAACTTGAAAAAGAAATGCAATTAAGATTGGATGAAGCAAGTGCATGTTTTGCAGATCCATTAATACAAAAATATTTAGAAGAAATGTAAGGAGTTTTAAAATGAAAAAATCACAGTTAATTTCGTTAATTGAAAGTATGGTTCGTAAAGAAGTACGAAAACAAATGGATACTATATTTATTAATGAAGGAATACAATCTATTAAAGCTAATGGTAAATTAGATTTAAAAGAAAAAAATGGTGAGTTATCTACAAAACCAAAAGTACGAAAGAAGAAAAAAGTTAACTACACCACCAATGAATCTTTAAATAATATTTTAAATGAAACCGTAGGTGGACTTCCACAAGGTGATAAAGAAGAATATCCAACTTTAGGTGGTGGTACATTTGATACAAATCGTATGACAGAATTATTGGGATATGGTAAATCTGAAGAAACTAGAAGAGATATGGCAGCAGTTGATACAATTAAAAAAGCTGGTGTATCTGTTGATGATGTTCCAGATCATGTAACAGATGCTTTAACAAGAGATTATAGTGATTTAATGAAGGCAATAGATAAGAAAAAACGGGGTTAATATGGCATTAGATAAACAATTTTTAAAATATAAATTAGAAAAGATAAAAAATGATAGAATAGATAAGAATATGGAGCGTCCTGCTAAAATATATCAGAGAGAATTTAATGGTAGATTAGCGCAAGAGGAAGCAGAAGCAATTCATACTTATTTAGGTGCTGAAGATACAGATGGAAATGATAATTCATCAATAACTACAGAAGATGTTTTTTTTCCTTATGATGATCAGACACCTGCTAGTTTAGGAGGTATTATACCTGCAGTTAAAAGTGAAAAAGTTCCTATAAAAGAATATATTAGGAGTGATGGAGTTACAAAATATTTTATTACTAAAACTTATAGGATGAATCGTATTGGAAGCCAAGGCCTTGGGTATTCATATAACCTTGAAGAACGTTACGCAAAAGTTACTATGACAAATGGAATTGTTACTGATATTAGTACAATTAACTTAACTGGAACTGAAACAATTGATTGGGGATATTAAATGGGTGCAAGAGAAAAAGATTTAAATCCAGATATTTATATAGGATTGAAACTACCATTAACACAGGGAGGTTCATCAATATTTGCCCAAACAAAAACTACATTTGAACAGGCAAAACATAACATAAGAAATCTTTTATTAACTATTCCAGGTGAAAGATTAGGTCAACCAGAATTTGGATCAGAATTACATGAACTTATTTTTGAACAAATGGATGAAAACTTCGAAGATATAATAGAAGCTTCTATTTCAAATGCAATTAAAACTTGGCTACCTTATATAAACATAATAAATATAAATTTTGAATATGGAAAGGTTTCAGAAAATCAAATTAATGTTAATATAGATTTTGGATTAACCTTTGAACCAGATAGATTTGAAAGTGTTAAAATTGATATGAACCAATTTGAATCACAATTAAAACAGTAGACGGAGAACTGTAATGGCAACAAAATACCTCAGTAGAGATGTAAAATATTTAAATAAAGATTTTTCTTCATTTAGAGGAGATCTAATAGAATTTGCAAAAACTTATTTTCCTAACACATATAATGATTTTAATGAATCAGATCCAGGAATGATGTTTGTAGAAATGGCATCTTATGTTGGTGACGTATTATCATTTTATATAGATGAACAATTTAAAGAAACTATGTTACCTTATGCGGAAGAAGATAAAACAGTTTATGAGATAGCTCAAGGATATGGATATAAGCCAAATTTATCATCACCAGCCACTGTAACTCTTGATGTTTTTCAAACAGTTCCAGTACTTGGTACAGGTGAACCAAGAATACCAGATGAAGATTATGCTCTTACTATTCCAACTGGTACAACAATAACTTCAGAAAATGGTACAACTTTTAGAACTGTTGAAGACTGTATTTTTGCAAATTCAAGTTCAATGGATCCACGACAAGATGATATTTATGAAGTAGATGATGAAAATAAAGTATCTAAATGGTTATTTAAAAAGTCAGTTAAAGCAATTAGTGGAAACATCACAACGGAATATTTTACATTTGGTGCAGCAGAAAAATTTAAAAGAATAGCTTTAAATACTGAAAAGGTTTTAGAAATAATTAGTGTAATAGATAGTGATGGTAATAGTTGGTACGAAGTTCCATTTTTAGCTCAAGATGTAGTTTATGCAGATTTTGAAAATACCGCTAGAAATTCTCCTGATTTGTCAAGTGAAAAGAACTCTACTTCATATTTATTAAAACTAACTAAAACTTCTAAAAGATATATTACATTTATAAGACCTGATGGTAAAACAGAATTGAGATTTGGTGCTGGAGTTGCTGAAGGTGCTGATGAAGAAATTATTCCAAATCCAAGTAATGTAGGATCTAATTTGCCTGGTACACCAAGTTTTCTTGATACTGCATTTGATCCTGCAAATTTTCTTAAAACAGAAACTTATGGTCAATGTCCTACAAATACAACTTTAACTATTAAATATTCTTATGGCGGTGGAATAGATAATAATTCACCATCAAATACAATAACTAATATATCTTCAATAACTTATCAGATCGATGAATCATTGACACTAAATACAACTAAATTAAACGATGCTAAAAATTCTGTAGCTACTACTAATCCAGAACCTGCTACTGGCGGTAAAGGTAGTGAAACAATAGAAGAAATAAAAACTAATGCTCTTGCTTATTTTCAATCACAAGGTAGAGCTGTCACAAAGGAAGATTATATTACGAGATTATATTCATTACCATCTAAATATGGAAATATAGCTAAAGCATATATTATTCAAGATCAACAAGTTTCACCAACTAATGATACAGAAACTGATCCGACTTTTGTTGATAATCCACTTGCATTAAATTTATATACATTGGGATATGATAGAAATAAAAAATTAGTTGGTTTAAATCAAGCTACAAAAGAAAATATAAAAATATATTTAAGTCAATATAGAATGATGACAGATGCAGTTAATATAAAAGATGCCTGGATAATTAATATAAAAGTACAATTTGCAGTTTTAAGTAAAAGAGGTTATAATAAACAGGAAGTACTTTTAAGATGTATTGATACATTAAAAACATACTTTGATATAGATAAATGGCAAATTAATCAACCAATTATGCTTTCTGATATTGCTTATCAATTGTCTGTTGTGGAAGGTGTTGCATCATTAGTAGCACCAATAGTTGGGAATCCAAATTTAATTAATGTTACAAATTCAGATTCTTTTGAAACATCTAATGGATATTCAGGAAATTTATATGATATAGCAAAAGGGACATTAGATAATATTGTATATCCAGCAGTTGATCCAAGTATATTTGAAATTAAATATCCTAACACAGATATAGTTGGGAATGTGGTAGGAGACATATAATGAGATATTTTGAATTTCCCTCAGCAGACACTACAATTTATCAAGGTTCTGTAACTTCAAGTCAAAATACTGGACTTGATGAAATTTTAGAAATTAATAAAATTATGAATGATGTTGGATCTGAAGTAAATGTTTCAAGAATTTTAATGAAGTTTGATTTATCATATATTTCTAGTTCAGTACAATCTGGTTTAATTCCAATAACTTCTAAATATTATTTAAATTTATATGACGCAAATTCTAAAGAATTAACAACTTCTGATACTTTATATGCTTATCCTATTAGTCAAAGTTGGACTGTTGGTGAAGGGAAACTTATGGATTTTCCAGTTGGCGAAGAAGGAGTAAGTTGGAAATATAGAACAGGAAAAATTACAGCAGATTATTGGGCAACTGCTTCAACATATCCAAATGGTGCTGGTGGAACTTGGTTTACTGGTACTAGTGGACAATATTCAAGAGAAGCATCTCAAGCATTTGATCACGAAACAACAGATTTAAGAATGGATGTAAGTGATATTATAAATAACTGGATTTATTCTTCTTCTGTATATCCAAACGAAGGATTTATAATTAAAAGAAGTGGTAGTTTTGGAAATTTATCTACTGGATCAGGAGCACCAGCTGAAGGTAATACAACACATCTTGGCAATTTCAGTTTCTTTTCAAGAGATACTCATACAATTTATGTTCCAAAACTTGAAGTTGCTTGGGATGATTCGTCTTGGTCTGATACAGCAACTGGTTCATTATCCGCTTTAAGTTCAACAAATTTAGAAAGTGTAAAGTTATATGTAAAAAATCTTAGACCTGCATATAAAGAAAACTCTAAAACTAAAATAAGAGTTGTTGGTAGAGAAAGATATCCAGCAAGAACATATGCAACATCATCTACTAACTTAACTGTTAAGTATTTACCAACCAGTTCATATTATTCTGTTAGAGATGCATATTCTGAAGAAATAATAATTCCTTTTGATGATTATTCTAAATTAAGTTTAGATACAACTGGTAATTATTTTAACTTTTGGATGAAAGGATTGCAGCCAGAAAGATATTACAGATTACTATTTAAGTATATTTCAAATAGCGGATCTGTTAATGAGGTAGATGAGAGATTTGATGACGACTGGACTTTTAAGGTGGAGAGATAATATGCCATATATAGAATCAGAACTTGAATTTAATCAATATTATCAAAGTATAATAAACAGAGATGAAGTTGGTTATAAAGAAATTAGAGATGATATTATTTCAAGATGGACTGGTGGACCATTACGAGATACAAATGGTATTATTTTACTTTTTGAAAAAATTGTAGAGGGTGAAGGTTCATATGGTGACAGTTATGAAGATGAAAATCAGAAAATTTCAGCAAATTCAACATATTTTGTGTATGATCAATCGGATGAAATTAATAATATAATTGATAGAGAATTTTCGGAGTTATAATGGCTAAATCACAATTAACAGTAGACACTTATACTGGAAAATTATCAAGGTTAAAAGAAGATGCTTTAAAATTGCTTGGAGTTAGTGGTCTTGATACATTAGATAAATTAGAACCCTTTGGTGATTCTACAAACGATTTTATTGAATACTATATATATGATTTAGATGACAATTATTTAGGTTCAGGAAAAATTATATCAATACCAACTAATGGTAAACTTGATATTGGTGCACATTTGAGAGGACTTGGTTATGAAAGGGGAGATTATAAAATTGTATATAATTTTTTAAGACGGGTTGGTGGATCTTGGAAATCTGTATTAGTAAAAAAGTCGGACAAAAGTATATATGCATCTGATGAACCAAGATGGATAGATACTAATGGTAAAATATACGCGGGGGAAACAGGAGATACTGAAGAAGAACTTTTAATAAAAGATTATAAATATTTTTTACAAGAAATTTCACCATCACGTACTGAAGTAAGATTGGCTGTAAATCCAGGAATTAATGATAGTGATTATTTAGAAGGGTTTCGTTTAATGGGTTATACTTGTTTATCTTTTACAGATAGAGTTGGAACGGCTAAGATTGATGGTACAGGAAAAAAAGTTGAAATATTAAATAGTAGCAAAAGTTTAATTCAAAGAATGGTTGGTGGTAAGTTAGTTATAAGAGATGCGTTAGTAATTGGACATGATACAACCCCACAAGAAATAACAAATTATAAACCATTCAAAGAAATTCTACCATGTGTAGATGATACACAATCTCAAATATCTGGATTAATAGAATTTTCTAATACAGAAACTTTAATTGCAACACTTAATTCTGATGATACTGGGTTTATTCCAAAAATGAAAGGTGGAACAATTACAATTAAGAATGCTATAAGACTTGTGGATACACCAGTTGCTAATTTTACATATACTGGTGCAGGAGGAGGAACTGGCGACGGAGATGGTGATGGAGATGAAACTGGTAATGAAGAACAATTTACTTTAACATTAAATAGAGATCCTACATCAGGTGGAACTGTATCTGGTGGTGGAACATACAATGCTGGAACATCTGTAGATATTTCTGCGGTCTCAAATCCCGTGTGGACATTTCTTAGGTGGGATGGTGACATAGCTGGATCTGGAAATTTTGATCCAACTACTACAATTATAATGGACGAAAATAAAACAATTACTGCTAAATTTAATATGCCAGACTATGCTGATATATATGTGGATTTATAGAAGAAGCTAATGATTTGGGAATACGGAAATTATAAATTTAATTGTGAGTTGAAACCACCCACATTACATAAATTTAGTGAGTGGAAAACTGAATTTTTTAACTTAGGAAACGTTGGTAAATATAAAGTTTGGTTGTGTGGTGGATTTATAGAAGATTGGAAAACTTTGGATATAGATATAGTTTTAACAAATGAACCAAATTATCCAGAATTGCAAAAATTAATGTTAGACGCTATAAAATTGGGTGTTGATAAAAATTTATTCGTTGATATTTGTTGGTGGAACAAAGAACCAATAAAATTAAACTACACAACAAAAAAACTAACAGAGGTAACAAAAATTGTAGTTGGAGATAGAATTATACAAGATGGTAGAGTAATAACAGATTGGATATTTGCAAAAGAAATTTATTCCAATCTATATTCTTTCAGAAAAGTATATCCGACACCAAAACAAATGAATAGAATTTATAAAAATAAACCAATATTATTGGAGATTTAAATGTATATTACTGAATTAAAAAATAAAAGATTATTATATTGGGGTGGATATAAAAACACTATAATTCCTAAAATGTTAAGGGAAGTGTTTGATCCAACTAACCAAGGTCAATCCGGTGGTGGTGGTGGTGCCAGTTACGGATTTCAACCGCCTATAAATACACACACTACATATACTCCATCAACTACTAATCCAGGAAATATACCATTAACTGTAACTTTTACAAATACATCTATTGGTGAAGATTTAACATATTTATGGAATTTTGGTGATGGTAGTACATCCACTGCTTTGAATCCAACACATATATATAATATAGCAGGAACATACACTGTTAAATTAACTGTTACTAACGTTAGAGGTAGTAATACAAAAACTGTAACGGGTGCTATTACTGCAACAGGTACTGGAGATGAACCATCAAACTCAGATTTCCCGCAGCCTTAAAGCAGATAAATTAAAATGTCTAAATTAAAAAATAAAAGATCTTTATATTGGGGTGGAGTTAAAAATACGTCCATTCTACATTTGACTATCGAGAAGTGGGCAAAACAAGATGGTACTATAGCTGAACAACCAGGTTGGGAAAATTATTTCAAATATAAATATGGAATGAAATGGATATTTGGGTTACATCCACCAGCATTATTTGCTAAGCAGGGTACTGCAGCAAAAGCCGCTTTAACAGCAGCCGCATTGACTACACCAATGGGACCAATAATGGCAACGTGGAATCTTTATGATTTAGATGGTGGTGATTGGTATAAAGATGACGGAATGAAATTTAGTTATAATAAATCTACAACAGAATGGACTTCAGACACAATAGATGAAGCTATTGAAGATTTAGAACTAATTAAAGCGGAGTTAAGAAGTAAAGGCATTTACGGTGATTATGATGAAGAAGGCGATGATGGTTATGATGAAGATGAAGACGGCGATGAGGATGAGGATGAAGAAGAACAAGAAGATGATCTTATAGATTTAAAACTAACAATAGATAAAGTTATAAGTAATAAAAAAATTAAAATAACACCTTTTGAATTGCCAGCGGGATATAAATTTGAAGATGCTCCTTATACAGATTTTGAAGTAAATTATACATCTTCTATTTACAGTTCACTTCCACAATTTGGTTCATTAAGAGAAGAAATAGAAAGTATTGATGGTACTGTTATTACATTAAAAAACACTTATACTACAATTAAAAATGAATCTTTTGAAGATTTCTTTATTCAATATCCAAGAGACTCTCAAGAAGATTTAAGTAAGCTATTACATTTTAGTGGTGATAATCAATCACTTATCACTAATTTTAAAGTGGATAGAGTAAAATATCCTAACTATCCAAACTCCGTTGTTTTTAAATTATATGAACCACTATCTAATGAAATAAATGAACGTGATTTTTGTTATGTTGTTAGAGAAATGGCAACTCCAATTGAAGAAAAAGTTAGATTAGTTCCTTTTGCTGAAGAAGAAATAGATGCTACTGTTTTAATTCCACCTGAATTTGGTGATACAAATAGTCCTATTGGTGCTGGTGCTACAGGGTATAAAAATTATAATCAAATTTTAACATCAGATGGATATATAAGTGAGAGTATAGAAGATGAAATATTAAGTGGAAGTATCAGCGCAAATATAAATGTAGATCATTCAAATTGGAATAATTTTGTTCATTTTGGCTCTATAGAAAAAAGACTTAAAAATTTCAAATATAAATTAGAACTTATAGAAGCGTATACAGATAATAGTTCATCATTAAGTGGGAATTTATCTTCAAGTGGATATCTTCAATTGAGTGATGGTAGTTATAATCCACCAACTTCTTCTGTTAGTGGATCTATAAATCAAATAAAATTTTGGAATAGTAAAAAGAGAGATGTAATAAACTCATTTGATAAATTTGAAAATTATATGTACTATCAGAGTTCTTCATATGTAACAAGTTCTATAGGAGAATTTTTTAATAATGCTTGGCCCAAAAAATATAGTTCTGCCAGAACGGCTGGTAGTAGTTCATTTTTAAATCCATATGAATTATATAGAATAAGTGAATCTGCAGCTACAGATTGGTATGATAGTCAAATAATCAGCGCTTCTCTTTATGATTATAATAATGTAAATAGACTTCAAAACAATCTTCCTATGTTTGTACAAGAAGATAGTGAAAATACTACATTTTTAAATTTTGTAGATATGATAGGTCATTACTTTGATAATATTTGGACTTATATTAAAGCTATAACAGATGTGCATGATAAAAGAGAAAAACTTACAGAAGGAATATCTAAAGATTTACTGCATGATGTTGCTAAATCTCTTGGGTGGGAAGTATTTGATGGTAAAGATTTAATATCATTGCCAAGATATTTATATGGAACAAACATTTCAGGTTCCGAAAGAATAGAATATTCTAGTGTATCAGAAAAAGATATTTCAAGAGAAATATGGAGCAGAATAGTAAATAATATGCCATATTTTTTAAAAACAAAAGGGAGTGTAAGAGCAATAAGAGGACTTTTAAATTGTTATGGTATACCATCATCAATGTTAAGAGTGATGGAATATGGAGGACCTGATTTACCAGGAAAAGCAGCAACTTATGAAATAACTAGAAAATTTACAAAAGCAGTTAATTTTTTTGGAGCCGGAAGTAATGGATATATTACTTCTTCGGCATGGTCTACAGTCACACAAGGTGATGGCGCAACTAATAGATATCCAGATACAGTAGAATTTAGATTTAAAGCTGTAACAGGATCTAATCAAGTTTTAGCTCGTAGGGGTACAAACTGGGCAATTAGATTAAAAGATAATAATTTACCAGATGATTATGGTACTGTTTCTTTTATGTTGAGTGGTTCTGGTGGATATAAGGAAATAAGTTCATCTGCTATGCCAGTTTATGATGGTGATTTTTATTCTGTTATGGTGAATAGAATTTCAGCATCTGGAAACTATTTAAGTAGTGATGTTCCATCTCAAGATGTGGTATATAATCTTTATGCTAAAAAATATGATGCTGGAAGAAGTAAAATAATTCGTGAATCTACTACTAGTTTAATTGTTTGTGGTTCTAATGCTGGTTCACAATCTTATAATGGAAATTGGACTGGAAGTGCTAACACAATACAAATAGGTTGGGAAGAAACTAACTTTGGATCAACTTTAAGTGGTTCAATGATGGAATACAGACATTGGACTTCACCTTTAACAGAAACAGCATTTGATAATCATGTAGCAGCACCTAAAGCATTTAATGGTAATCACCCGTCTGCGTCTTGGACAGACTTAATTACACGATATTCTTTTGATGATGATAAAAATTTAAATACTGAGACTTCAATTAGAGATACAACTGCAGATCAATCTTTTACAAGTTTTGCTACTGCTGTCGGTTACAGTTCTGGAAATAATCATTTTTCATCAGTAATCGATGAACAAAAAATGAAAGTTCCAAATCTTGGACCTAATAGAAGAACAGCAACTAAAATAAGAATAGAAGCCGACACAATAGATGACTTAACAATGGTTACTCCAAAATTAAGTTATACAGAAAGAATTACTACGCCTGCATATGATGATCAACCTATAGATTCAAATAAACTTGGTGTATTCTTTTCACCATCTGCAGTTATTGATGAAGATATTATACTTTCTTTTCCTGATTTAGATTTTAATCAATATATAGGAGATCCTCGTGATAAATACGAAGATAGTTATAGTGGATTACGAACAGCTAGAAATTTATATTGGCAAAAATATTCAGGTCCTAATAATTTCTGGGATTATTTAAGATTAATAAAATATTATGATAGTAGTTTATATAAACAAATTAAGAAATTAGTACCAGCAAGAGCTAATGCAAATCTTGGTATTTTAATTGAACCAACTATTTTAGAAAGAGAGAAAATACCATTTGGAAAACCACCATCATTTGAATCAGCACATTATTCAAAAAATTTAGTTGTTGTAGGATTTGAAGATTCAGTTGTTTCTGAAAGTGCTACTTATCCAAACTATGAATTTAGTTTAAATACCTCAGATCCATATAGTGTAAATCCATATACTAAAGAAACAGGTTCTATGCCAACTATAATTGTTAATGAACCTGTTTATGGTACTAAATTTACATATTCTAATCCATTTGAAGTAAATCCTTATACTAAAGAAACAGGATCATTAATATCATTATCTGGTAGTCATGATAATATTAATTATGAAATGGTATATAATTTACATAGATCATTTGGAACTAATCAACATACTAAACAAACTGGATCTCTTATTACTTTAACTAGCAATTATTTATATTATGAGGCTCCTAGTGAAACATTTACACAAGTTATGAATAAAACGGGTTCATTTGTTTTAAGGACTAATTTAATGACACCATCTTTATATAAACTTAATGATATTGATGAGAGTGGATGGTATGGATATGATTTTTCAGGATCTGCAATTACTTATGGTGGTGTAGAAGAAATATTTGAAGAGGTAGTACAACCAAAAATTGAGTATAATATAACTTCAAAACATAATCAAGAAGTTATGTATTTTTATTCTTCTTCTTTAAGTGCTTCATTACATTATGCATATTCTTGGAGCTTTTTTGATAGTACTTATGATAATGAATGGGATGATACAACCGCATTAAATAGATTATTTTTTGAGGGGTGTATTCAAGATAATACAACTACTGTAGCAGATACGACTGGTACTTATGATATAAATACACCACCTTGGGAAATAACACTTGTTTCACCAACACAATTAACAACAACTGATGGTACAGCAACATATTTAGAAGCTGAAGATGTTTAAAAAATTTAGAAACTTACTATTTATATATGACAAGATTTATGTTATAAATTTCTATTATATATAATACATTTTATCAGGAGATAATACTATGGGATATTTAAATAACTCGACAAGAACACTTGACGCTATATTAACAAGAAAGGGTAGAGAAATGCTTGCTAGAGGGCAATTGTTAAATATTAATAAATTTGCTTTAGCTGATGATGAAGTGGATTATGCACTTTGGGATACAGCACACCAAAGTGGTACAGATTATTATGGTGCAGTAATAGAAAACTTACCATTTTTAGAACCTTTTGATGATCCTGATACAATTATGAAATATAAACTTGTAACAAGAACAAATGGAACTAAAGCTATGGCTACTTTAGCAAGTTTAAAGGAAGCAGGATCTACTTCAATTGGTTTAAATTACTATGCTGATTATTTAATTACAGGACAAGGTACAAATTTACAACATTTTGATGAGAATGATGCTGCTGGTTCATTTAAACAATTGTATTATACTAAACCAGAAGCTGTAGGAGTTCAAACTTTGAGTCATGATACTTCTGGTGCTGCAGGTAGCGCATTAGATAATTTTAATGGTGAATTATATTCTTTAACAATTTTAGATTCTAGTGTAGCTTTTTTATTTAGAGATACAACTCCAGCTTCAGGTACTAAACCATATTATATGATTGGTGGTACACAAGCAAACTCTGCTACTGAATTAGGAGCTGAATCTTTATTTGAAGTTCAAAATGTTACTCAAACAATTAATGATGTAAGTATATCTTCTGGTATTTTTAATAAAGGTGGAAATGGTATAATGGTATATGGACACCAACTAACAAATGCTCAAAGTCCAGCTAAAACAAAACTTATAGTTACTGGACAACAATCCGGTGCGGTTTTAGAATTTAATATAACTGTAACATATAATCCAGTATATTTCGGCTAATGGGGTTTATAAATAACACATCATATATATTAAATGCAGTTCTTACTAAAAAGGGTAGAGAATATTTAGCAAAGAATGATGCTAAATTTAATATTACTAAATTTGCTTTAGCTGATGATGAAGTAGATTACACTTTATGGGATACTGCGCATCCACTTGGTACTGATTATTATGGTGCAGTTTTAGAAAGTATGCCTCTTGTAGAACCAGTTGTAGATCCAGAAGTTGTAATGAAATATAAACTTATTACAGCACCTGTTGGTAGTAAAGCATTAGCAGTTATAAAAAATGTTACACCATTAAGTGTGGAAATAAAATATGTAATTGATCCAGATAGTAATACTGAGCCTGAAGATGTAGATATAACTGGAATAACAACAGGTGGATTACAAAATGTATATAATGATGAAAATTATAAATTTTTAATTTTAAATTCTAATATTGCAGATATAACAGCTATTGGACAAGAAGTGTCTTCTAGTGAAGGTTCATATGTTGAAACTGGAAGAATTACTAAACAAGTTATTTGTAGAGAAATAAAAATAACTGCAAAACCAATTGGTCCAAATCCAGGAATATTAAAAACATCATTAATAATAACAGGACAAAATTCAGGAGCAATTTTTGTAGTACCAATAACTGTTACTTATGAAGATCAGAGGTAATAAATTATGGGATTTTTAAATAAATCAACTTATGTAGTAGATGCTATATTAACTAAGAAAGCTAGAGAACATTTAAGAACGGCACTTCTTGGTCAAAATCAAAACGATGAACATGTTATAGTTAAATTTGCTTTATCTGATGATGAAGTAGATTATGGATTATGGGAAGATAATCCAGATAGTGATGGTAATATAGCACAAGGAGATGTAATTAGTAACCAACCATTAACAGAACCAACATTTAATAGTGGTGAAATGATGAAATATTTGTTGTATAAAAATAAAGAAACTTAAAATGGGATATTTAGATAAAACTTCAAAAACAATTGATGCAGTGCTTACTACACACGGTAGACAAATTATGGCGAGAGCTGTTAGCGGAAAATCTTTATTACATGCAAATGAAGAAACAGAAGAATTAATTCCTGAATATGTTATTACCAAATTTACTTTATTTGATGATGAAATAGATTATGGTTTATGGGATGAAAATCAAGATCCAAATTTAAAGGGAAGAGTAATAGAAAATCAACCATTATTAGAACCAATATTAAGTAATGTAAATATGGATCCAGGCGGTGGAATGTATAAATATACACTTAAAGATGCACCTCCTGTTTATCTTACTGATTTGCCTGGTGGTATTACTTTGAATGGTCATAATGATAATATGGATATTATACCTCAAACAAATAATTCAGAGGAATCTGAAGAATATGAATTTTTTCTTGAACATGATAATGTGCTTGATATGAGACAACCATGGAATGCACCAAAAAGTCCACCTACTAATTTAGTAGCTACATTAGAGGGTGAGGGTAATTATAAAGATATTCAATTAAATTTCGATATTCCAATAGATTTTATTCCACAAGATGGTACAGATAGATATTTTAATGTATATATTAATAATCAAAAAGTAACAAACTATCCACAATCTTATGCTATTAATAGTTTTCTATTTCCAATAGATTATTATGCTAATTTAGATTATGGTAATACTTACGAATTTTATGTAGCAGCTAGAAATAAAGATGGTGAAGGACCACCATCTGATGTTGTTAGTTTAGTAGTACCAGGCATGCCTGGTATGGTATCAGAAATTAATGCGTCAATTGTACAAGGTTCGAGCCCTTCACTTAGAATAATGACAATAAATTGGACTGCACCACCTATAAGTGATGGTTGGATGGCTATGTCTGGCACAACAGATGATAATTTAGAAGGTAGAAATCATTATAGATTATATTTGGATGGACAGAGAATATCTGGAGTTCCAACAGATTATGGACAGCCTTCTTTTATGATACCATTTAATAATTTTAATTGGATTGGGACAGATGATATAACAGTAGATAGTTTAGGAACTCCAACAGGACAACATACATTTGGAATTTCTACTTATAATGCGCCTGCTGATATGGAATCAAATATTGCATCGATAACTTTTACTATACCAATGCTACCATCCGCTCCTACAAATTTAATGTTAGATATTGATAATTCAAATAATCATATGAATTGGTTTAGATTTAAATGGGATAGACCTGAAGGATTTACTCCAGGACATGCTGGTGGTTCAAGTGGTAATGTAATAACTAATACTAGTGGATATATAGTTTATAAAGATGGTGTACAGATAAGTGGTCTTATTACACATGAATATTTTGGAGCTCCTTGGGATTGGGAATGGATACAACCATTTGTGGTAGAAGGAACATACGATTTTCAAGTTTCTGTACAAGTAGGAATGTTGGGTTTACAAGGAGATGAATTAGGATATGGTGGAATATCAAATATAGGTGATTTAGAAACAGAGAAATCAGCAGTATTTACATATACTCGCCCGATATCACCGTTAAGTGGTCAAGCTCGTTTCTATTTACATATAACACCAAAGACTAGTTTTGGTCCGGGTAAAATTGTAGAGTTTTATGATCATACAACAGATGAAAAATTAGAGGAAATTATAATTAGGGGTGATCCCCCTCACGGATTATATCCTGCACCTCCCGATCCATATATTGTACCGTTAAATTTAACATTAGATGAAGTATTAACTAAAACTGTGCGAATGGATACTGATTATACTGGATTGCCGGGATGGTATAAGCATAAGACAGACGATGATAACCAAGAGTATACAGGAGAGGCAGAAATTAAATTGCTTGACAAAGATCAAAATGTTATAATGGAATTTAGTGAAGACCGTGGAACACAACGTTATTCTGGTCCTATTAAAGATTCATATGGTCATCCTGTAACAACTTGGGATATTCCTGGAACTGATGAATATTTTACGATGTGGATTATCAGACCTAATGATGTTTCAACTCAGACTTTTTGGGATGTGATATTACCTGGTTATGATCTAGTAATTAATATACCATATGGTGTTTTAGAAAATAATATTATTACTTAAAAATATGGAGAATAAATAATGCCAGAAAATCAAGATCCAATTTATTTTAATTCACAACCAAATGGACAAGATGGATTAGGATTTCCAAAAACTGTTTATGGTGAAGGTGTAAGAATTTATGCTAGAGATGTACAAACAACTAAGAATACATCTATTAGAGTTACAGGAATGTTAAGTGGAGCTACTTGGAATATTAATATTACAGTTAATCCTGGAAACGAAATTACAATTGAATCACCATTTCCAATTTTTAACTAAAGAGATATTTATAAATGAATTATAATACAAAGGAGATAAAAAATGTCAGAAGTAAATAATTTTTTTACACCACTTTCCGGAGATGATGTAAGAACTAACATTGTAAGTGTTGTTTCAGCACCACTGTGGTCTGACGGAGTTGCTAAATTGGATGGTACTACAGGTAAAGGATTTTTCACAAGTTCAGTACAAAGTGGTAGTAGTGGTAATTACTATTATGATGTGTATAATAAAGCTGGTACTGATACTACTCGTGAAGTTCAATTTGCAGTTGCTTATGGTCATGTAGATGGTAGTGGTTCGTTAACAACATCTGCTGGAAATAACCCAACAAAAGCAATTTATTCACAATTTAGAAATATTTGTTTACCTGCAAATCAAACTAAAGAAAAATTTAATTTTAATGGTAATGCATTAGATGGTACATCAGCTGGAACAACTCCAACTGTAACTGCAGCTAGAAATCAAATATTTGCAATAACAGTAAATAGGGCTAGATATAGAGAAAAGATGGATCCAGGAAATTGGGAGTTACGATTAAGTGGTAGTGGTTCACCTGAAGGGAAGGTAGCACCATTACACCTAATTGATGATAGTGGAGCTACATCAGATTCTTCTGTAAAATCTAGTCATAGGGTATTTAATGTAGTAAGTGGTTCAATAGCTAATACATCGAATGTACACACAGATGCAATCACTCAAGCTACTGGTGAAAGTGGTTCTTACGGACTTTTCTTTCCAGAATTAGGTACTATTGTTTTAAATGCATATGCAATTAGTAGAAGTGTTGGAATAAGTATACCGGATTCAAGTGCTGCTAATGATAATACTGCATTTAATCTTTTTACTGGTATTAGTGGTGGTGCACATTTCCAAGCGCGAAGAGAAGAACAAATAAAATCATCTCACTATTTTTGTAGAATAAAATCTAGTGAATATAATTATAGTCAAAACCCAACTTACTATTCTGGATCAGATGCTGCACTAACCAATCCAACTTTTATAGCAAATCCAAAATCGTATGTAACTACAGTTGGACTTTATAATACTAATAATGATTTATTAGCTGTTGCTAAATTAAGTAAACCATTGTTAAAATCATCTGATAGGGAAGCGGTTATTAAAGTACGATTAGATTTTTAAGGAGTAAATTATGGCACACGGACATGATGGCATTTATACTACACTTTATAATGATGCTACACATAGAGATAAAATAGAAAATGTACTTAGAACACATTCAGAAGGTATGTGGTCTGGTAGTGTTGGAACTTTAACAGCATTTTATACAGGATCTACACAAGAATCTAATACGGGAAAGTATTATTATGATGTGCATGGAAGTGACAGTGAAAATACTGCTGTAGAATTTGCTGTAACTTATGGGCATAGGGTAGGTAGTGGATCTGAAGAAGGAAATGTGGCAGGTATAACTAATCCCACAAAAGGTATATATTCACAGTTTAGACAGATACTTTTACCTCCAGGAACTACACAATTTAATTTTCATGGAGATTGTGGTGTTGACTATAAGAGTGATGATTTTTATTCTGTAGTGGTAAATAGATCTAGATATAGAGAAAAGATGGATCCAGGAAATTGGGAATTACATTTAAGTGGTTCGGGTGGAATAACAAAACTGATTGATGATAGCGGAGCAGCAAGAAATGCTACTATAGCTGCATCACAAAGAGAATTTTGGGTAGTAAGTGGATCTATTGCAAGTGGTGTTCATACAACTGCATCAGCATCTGCAGCAGCTACAACTTCTGGTTCATATGGTATATTTTATCCAGAAACAGGTATGATTCTATTAAATCCAAGTATATTATCTAGTGCACCAATTGCTATTGTAGCTAAAGGTACAAGTACAGCTACTAATGACTATAATCATAAAAAATTATTTAACTCTATTGTACTTGGAGCAAACTTTCAAGCTCGTAGAGAAGAACAAAAAAGAAGTTCATATTATTTTTGTAGAGTGAGAAATAATCAATTTAATCACAGTCAAAATCCATCATATGTTTCTGGGTCTGGTGCTACTATTGTAAATAAAGGATTTGTTCAAGATCCAAAATCTTATATAACTACTATTGGCCTTTATAACAATAAAAATGAACTTTTAGCCGTTTCTAAATTAAGTCAACCTTTGTTGAAAGATATGAATACGGAGGCCCTATTTAAAGTAAAATTAGAGTACTAAAATGTATAAAGATATACCTGTTGATGATAGATCAATAGCAAAATCTTATAAAGTATATAAAACTTTCAAATTTAATGAAACAGATAGTGGAAGTGGAATATTTGCTATACAAGGATTAAGTAGTAGTGCATATGATTTTAGAACAGGTTCTGCAGCATCTCAAAGTTATGGATCTTTTAGTGCAGTTTCTAAAAGCTTAGGATTACATTCAAATACTTGGTATAGTTATGGAACATTTTATAAACTTCCAACCTATTTTATGGTTAAAAATCTTTATTATCAATATGATAATATACCCAATCCTAAATCAAACACTGAAAGATATATAAATTATGCAGGCGGTAACTGGTTAAGAAAATGGCCACATGGTAGAATAGAATCTAATTGGGGTATTATAAATCCAAGAGATTTAAAAGATAGTGTAAATGTTATAACAATTCCACAACAATTTTTTGGTGAAGAAATCAAACCAGGGTCTGTTGTTCTTGAAGATTCAAGTGGTGCTACTACAGTTGAATTAAGAGATGATGGGCATGGACAACTTTATGATTTTGCATATTCAGCAAGTTTTGCAACTGGAAGTCCTGGTGGAAATCCATTGACAGGAAGTGCTGTAGGAAATGTGTTTTATGAATATGGTATTATAACAATTACTGATACTGGTTCTTTATATAAATCTTGTAGTATTGGATCAGTACACCCATATACAGGTCAATATGGTGGAAGTGATGGTTTTACATTAGAATATCAAGCAACTCAAACAAATTATGAATATGAATATTTATGTAATATTCCTTCTTATCATTTTAATTATTCAACAAATCCAAGTCTTGTACAAGGAAGAAGTGGAAGTATAACTATACCATCTGAATCTGTTTATTTATGGAACGATGGTGATTTTAGTAATACTCAACCATTTACACCTACATATGAAAATGTTGCAGATTTATTATTACCACCAGCCTCAAGTTCTTATGCAAATTCATATAGTCCTGGAGTTAAATATGAAGGATTCATATCTCATTCAGAATTTGGTACTTATGTAACAAATATTGGATTATATAATGATCAAAATGAATTATTAGCTATAAGTAAACTATCTAATCCTATAAAAAATGATCCAGAATTAGATTTGTCATTTTTAATTAGGTTTGATGTATAATATGTGATTTAAGTAACACTTATATATAATATTTAATTTTTTACTTTTATATTTATATATGAAAGTATTTAGGAGATTAAGATGTACGGTATGATAAACAAAGCAATTAGAACATTAGTAATCAGAGAAGCTGGTGAGGATGTTTGGGAAAAGGTTTTAGAAACTTCTGGTATAGACGAAGATGTTTATGAGGATTTAGAAACGCACGATGACTCTATAACATTTACTTTAGTAGGGGCTGTTTCAGAAATATTGGATGTACCACCAGGTGATGTACTTGAGATGTTTGGTGTCTATTGGTCTACTGATGTTGCACCTAAAGCATATGGTGAATACTTTAATTCATTTGGCAATGATTTCCATTCTTTTGTAGAAGGGCTAGATGAGATGCATGTAAGGATTACACAAATGTTACCAAGTCTTGTACCACCAGCATTCGATATAGAAAAAATTGATGATGAACATTTTACCATTCATTACAAGTCACAACGGGATGGACTTGCTCCACTTGCAGTTGGTATGTTGAAGGGTATAGCAAAACATTTCGGTGGAGAAGCCGATATAACTCAAATAGAATACAAAGGCACAGATGACCACGATGTATTTGATGTAAAGTTTACCGAGAATGAATAATGATCACGAACGGAAAAAGACTGGGAGATTTGCTATTACATGCTGGTGTTATAACTAAACGGCAACTTCAAAAAGCTATTGATATAAAAAATGAAGGAGATGAACGTAGGCTTGGTGAAATTTTAGTTGACTTAGATTATATTACAGTTGCAGATCTTACTGAAGTAATGATGGAACAAGCTACAAAAGCTACAAGTGAAAAGGAAAGGTCTAAACGAGATTTCTTATTACAGAAACAAATATTAAAGTCTAAGACAAAAACACAACCAATTGAAAAAGTTGTTATAGAAAAGAAACCGAAAGAGTTAAGTGAAGAACAAGTGTTAGGTACGAAGTTTACATTATCAGTACAGACGATGGTAGCAGCAGCAACAGGAATTGCGTCTTTAGTTGGAATGTGGTATGTATTAAAAAGTGATATAGAAGAAGCAAAAGCATTACCTGCTCCTGGTGTTGGTTCATATCCATCATTAGATTTAAGAGATCCATCAGTAGCATGGCCACCATCAAAACATCAGTATAATGATCAGTATGATAATATGGTTGATGTTATTACAGATTTGGAAGAAGAAATAGAAGACTTAAATGATAAGGTACGAAGTCTAGAGTTAAAAGTTGCAAAGTTGGAGAAGTAAAATGTTTATAAAAAAGTTTATATTGATTAGTTTATTAATTGTGTCTGGGTTATATAGTCAAGATGAGGAGGTAGGTAATGAAGAATTTTACAAAGAAATTGCACAAGGTATATCAGTAGTATATTTTAATGCCGAATGGAATAATACTAATTGTATAATAGATACATTAGAAACTATAAAGGATTATGAACAATCAACATTATATTATGTCGATATAGATAATAATTTAGAATTGAAAGAAGAATACAGGGCAAAGAGAATACCTATGGTTATACTCTTTCAAGATGGGCAGATTATAAAGAAATGGAAAGGATCATTGAGAAATATACTGGATCTAGATCCAGAAGAAATTAAGGAAGAAATAGACGAATTGTTAGAGGACACTTATTAAGGGGGAGAGTTAAATGAGAAGATTATTATTACTATTACTATTATGTTCTGTATCAGCACAAAATATATTTACAGACTTTTTTAAACATTCGACTGCTTATTCTAGTTTTTTTGTAACATCTCCAATGAGAGAAAATGATAGATTTCAATTGGTTACAGATGATCACGGAAGTGATTTTTGGAATTCATCTAATATGCATATGGAAAGAATTGATAGAGTACATCCGTTTGATTTTTCATATTCTATTGGATTAAGAAAGATTGCAAGATTTAATTATGATCCGAAACGTGGTGTTAAACATGCAGGTAATGGTGGAGAATGGTATGATGGAACTGAATGGTCACCTAATGAAAGTGCACCAATGGGTAAACGAAATGGTTGGGAGTACTTAATAAAATTTACAAGTAGTAGAAGTAACGGAGTAGAATTTTCAGACCAAGAATATTGGTTAAGACATATAGGTGATTGGCATATTATTAAAGCATCGTATACTGATCTACAACATGAAAAACTTCAATATATGGAAGCTGATTTAAGACTGAAAAAGGAATTCTATAATTTTAACTTTTCAGCAGGCATATCATATAGAACACATCCAGCGTATGGAGTCGAACCGTGGGATATAGATGATACTTGGTTTGGTGAGGGTACTGCTTGGTGGAACTTTGTTGAAGAAGAATTAGGATGGACACCACAACTTTATTACGCAGATACAGATTTAGATGGTGTGTATGATGCTTATGATGGAGAAGGTGATACTGATTATGATTGGGTCCCATTTATGTTTTTAACTGGTTGGGAAGATAACTGGGAATTGTTTCAATGGTTTCAAGTTGATTGGACTTGGTCAAATCCAGATAGTGTAATGGTAGCACATTCTGATAGAGAATTTTTCTTATATCATTTTCCATACTTGTTAGAAGGATGGTTTGATGAAAAGGTAAATGACTTAGGAATACAACGAGAGGTGTCGTTAGTATTGGGTGCTGATTATTATAAGTATACAGATACTTGGTGGGTACACAGTTGGGCATCATTCTATCCAGTACACAAAGGTTTAGATGATTGGTCTTTTGATTATGAAGTAAAACCACATGAAAATGAAGATCAAATAGTAGATTTACATAAACAAGATAAATCCACATTTCCAATTTGGTTGGATGTAAATGTAGGTACAATAGTAGGATTTAAATTGACTCCAAATATAGGAGTATTTGCTGAAGGTAGATATATAAAATTTTGGGATAATCCAGCATACGATTTTAAGTTGGGTTTGAATTATCAATTCAAATGGTAAGATGATTAAATTAAAAGACTTATTAAACGAAACGATAGCTTGTGGTGAATGTCTTCAATATGCATATACATATGCAGTTATGAATCAAGAAAAAAAGAATATAAAGATTGTATACGGAACTGTTCAGAATAAGTTTGTATCTAATAATAAAAGATATAATCATGCGTGGGTAGAAGATGGTAATAAAATAAAAGATTGGCAAACGAATGATCCAAAAGGACCCCGTTCAAGCAAATACGCTATGAAAGGGTGGCCTAAGAGTGTGTTCCATAAATTTTGGAATCCAAAAAATGAAAAGAAATATACACCCAAAGAAGTTATAGAAAATTTTAGAAGAACTAGATCAATAATGGGTTGGGGTTGGTAATGATTAAACTGAAATCTTTATTATCAGAGAAGAAATTACGAGTATTTGATTTTGATGATACTTTAGTTAAAACAAAAGCAAAAGTTTATATAACAACTGGTGGTGGTAAGAAAAGAGTTTTTACTCCAGGCGAATGGGCAGTTTATAAACCAAACCCCAATGATAAGTTTGATTTTTCTGAATTTGATGGTGAGTTACTTGAACCAAAACAAATTAAACCAATTATGAAAGTTTTTAATAACGTTGTAAAGGCT
>Ga0080013_1000986_pt1 | contig 38773 bp, 62 predicted proteins | sample ETNvirenome_6_85_FD_69236 | JGI IMG/M metagenome (GOLD analysis project Ga0080013, IMG submission 69236) | Marine viral communities from the Pacific Ocean - ETNP_6_85 (SPADES assembly) (version 2) | ecosystem: Environmental > Aquatic > Marine > Oceanic | place: Pacific Ocean | collected 2013-06-19 | reverse complement strand
GGACTACGCAATGGCCTTGCTGATCGCCGTCCCCTACGACCGAAGCTGCGCATCCTTTGAGTTTGACAGCGCCGAGGGCTACGCAAAAAAGGAGGCGGGGAGCCGCTGCGAGGAGTGGGAGATCGAGTTGCTCGACGGCTCCGACGGCGAGGTGGCCATGTTTCGAGCCGCTGAGCCCACCCAGGGCGAGCTTGACCTGTGGTTCGGCACGCTGGAGGCGTTCGACGAGGGCGAGGCGGCGGCCTTCACCGCGCTGGTGGATCGCGGCCAGTCCGCCCAGGAGGCGGCCGACTCTGTGATGGATTCTGGCGGCCTCGCCGAGATGACGCTGGAGGAGTACGCCTACGAACTTGTCGACGACATCGGAGTGGAGGGTCTGACGGGGGACTACTTCGATTATGAGGGGTTTGGGCGCGACGTTCGGATCGAGGGCGGCGACCAGATGCACCTGCAAGAGGTGATCGACGCCGCCGAAGGGTCGGACGACGAGGACGAGATCGAGGAGGCCAAGGGGGCCCAGGAGGAGATCGACCGCCTGGACGCGCTCACCCCCCAGGAGTTGGGCTACGAGATCGTCGATATGTACGGAGGGCTTGAGGAAATCGGCGACCAGAACCTCGCTAGCTACTTCGACTATGCCAAGCTGGCCCGCGACCTGTCCTTCGACGACTACGCAGAGGTCAAACTCGGGGGAACGACCTACCTGTACGACGGCTCTCGCTACTTCTAGGGATGGACGTCCTCTCCCGACTGTGGGTGTCGCTGCTCAAGCTCACCGGAGCGCCGCAGAAGCTCGACCGCCTGCTCCTGGGCTCCTGACCCGCCGCACGCCTCCGTGATCGTGTTTCGGTGTGGGTAATCCTGTAAGACCGTCTTGACAGTCTTGACGCGTTGCAACGCGCGTCCTACATTTCCCGCCGATGGCTGAAAACGGCACCCCCCGGAAGATGGTCTCGTTCCGTCTCCCCATATCGCTCATCGAGCGTTGGAACCGCATCAGCTACATCCTGCGCCGCCCCAAGGGCAGCGTGGCCCAGGACGCCATCGAAGGCCATCTGGACGATCTAGAACGACAACTCCCTCCCGAGAGGGACCAGCAGGAGACTCCCGATGCCCGGTCCTAACGACGGCGCGTTCCCCGTCTATGACGACACCGCCCAACACGGCGGCCTCATGGGGAGCGCCATCGGCGGGCCCTGGTTCAACTGGAAGGGCAAGCGCGTCGAGTGCGACGACATCCGGTGGAACGCCCCCGACGGGCGGGACATCGTGGAGGGGCTCGTGATCCCCTGCCCGTCCTGCCAGCGCCCCTTCATCATGCCGGGCATCAAGCCCGAGATGTACGCCGAGGAGGATGATCGCCGTCTGTCCCTGAACGTCGTGCTGCGCTGCACGGGGTTCTGGCAGCAGGTGGACGGCCGGGGGCAGGTGCAGGTCGGCCAGAACGGCAGGCCCATCGCCAACCGCTGCGACTGGGTGGGCGTGATCCGCCGGGGCGTGGCCCACCACCCGCAGTGTTCCGCCATCCATCAGGTGGGGTGCCCCCACCCGAGCGGGGGCCAGTGCGGCTGCCGCATGTCCCGCATGGACGGCAACAAGGACTGCCACTGCGGAGCGGTCACCAGAGGAGGCGGCTGATGGCCCTGGACCCCACATGGACCGCCGACCGGCAGTTCCAGAAGGACCGGGGAAGGTCCGAGCACTTCGGGATGCCGGCCGCCATCGTCCTGGCCACCGCACCCAACGGCGAGGACGTGGAGTTGGAGGTCGACATCGACCTGCACCAACCACCCGATCCCATGGCGGCGTTCCGGGCCCCCACCATCGAGGAGGCCATCCAGGGCAAGGCCGTCCGACAGAAGACGAAGCCCGACGGGATCGTCATCGGGGTGCAGCTTCTCTGCCCGCGCTGCTGCATGGCCCTGTACGTCCCGTCGCTCGACCACCCCGCCTCCAAGACGAGCAAGCGGCAGATCATCGTCCACTGGGACAAGCCGCTGCGCTCGACGGTGGATGGCAAATGGCGGCCGACCCTGACCATCGTGGGCGACCCCTTGATCTGCGACTACCTCAACTCCGAGATCACCGGCATCTCCAGCACCAGCGGGATGCGCTGCGGCTGGAAGGGCATCATCGAGCAGGGTCGGGCCTACGACCACTCCGTGGGTGTCAGGGCGAGACGCAAGACATGATGTACCAGGGCGACCTGACGGCCTTGACCAGCGGCTATTCGCAGGCCGCCCTGGCGCACCTGCGCTCGCTGGTCGAGGCGGGGTTCACCGACATCGTCATCCGGCCCGAGGGCGGCGGCGTCCCCTGGCACACCTTCCCCCGCTGGGTGGAGCCGCTGCAGCGGGCCAACGGATCGTCCCGAGCCCCGGTGCTGGTCCATGCCACCGTCGACCGGCTGGCCACTTTTCCGCCCCAGGGCGAAAACGACGACCTCCGCATCGCCATGACGGCCATCGACGCCGACACGATGCCGAGGTGGGCGGCGGTGGGCATGAACCGCGCGTTTCAACGCGTCATCGTCCCCTCGCAGCATTCCAGGGCGTCGGCCGAAAGAGCCGGCGTGACCATCCCGATCTCGGTCGTCCCCCACCCCGTGGGCGAGCCGCTCTGGACGCTGCCGGCGGTCGACAAGAACCCCGACCTGTACCTGTTCTACTCCATCGGCTCGTGGAACGACCGCAAGAACATGGAGGCCGTGGTGCGGGCCTTCTGCCGGGCTTTCCCGGTGGTGGGGGAGCACGACGTCAAGCTGTCGCTCAAGCTCACCGCCCCCGACGCCACGCTCCTGCTCATCGAGGACATCTGCCGGGAGGAGGCCCGCAAGGTGGGAGCGGCGCTTGTCACCGACGAGTGGCGGCGCACGGACGTCATCGCCACGGCCGCCTACCTGTCCGACAAGGACGTGTCCGAGTACCACGCCTATGGGGACTGCTACGTCACCGGCTGCCGGGGGGAGGCGTGGGGCATCGCCGCCTTCCAGGCCGCCGTGTGCGGCAGGCCCGTCATCGCGCCGGACTGGGGGGCGTACCCCGAATACCTGTCCGAGGGCCGGGGCGACGCCCTCGTGCCCTACGAGATGGTCCCCGTCACCGGCATGAGCGGGATGCTGCACTACACCGGCGACCAGAAGTGGGCCGACCCCGACGTGGACGCCATGGCGGCGGCCATGCAGGTCGTGTTCCACGAGAGGCGGCGGGACGTGGACGCCACGAAGCTGCGGGCCGACCACTCCTGGGAGCGCCTGGGTCACGTCCTGCGCGACGCCCTGGGGGTCTGATGAGCGCAGGCGGCCGACGCTTGGCGGTGGTGATGCTCACCTGCGACCGCCCCGACCTGTTCCGCAGGGCCGTCATGGATCTGCACACCTCCCACCTGCCGGCGGGCTGGGTGCGGGACATCACCGTGGTGGACAATTCCGAGGGTGCCGTGGGGCGTGCGGAGGTGGACAGGTGGTTGGGCAACGGGGCCGTGGACCGGCTGGTGCGCCCCACCTTCAACGCCGGCATCGCCGCCGGATGGAACCTGGGCTTCGGGGTGGCGGACACCGAGGAGCCCTTCTCCGGCCGTGCGCTGCCCGAGGTCGTCGCCCTCGTGCAGGACGACGTGGCCATGGACCCCGACTGGTTCATCGAGTGCCTGCAGGCCCTGGACACCTGGGACGACGTCGCCCTGGTGTCCGGCTACAACAGCCCGTCCCACCCGACCCTGTCGGTGCGCAGGTCCAGAGATCTGCTGGGCTACGAGCAGGCGGCGCTCCCCGGCGTCCACCTCGTGGCACGGCGGGCGTTCTGGGAGGGCGTGTTCCCCCTGCAGACGACGCAGCACCACACCGACGAGGACTGGGAGATCACCAGGGACTCCGACGGGGCCCCTCGCAACCTGGGCAAGCTCTGCCTCGTGGTTCCCGGCCTTGTCGAGCACACGGGCGGCCAGCGGTCCACCTACGGCAACGAGCACGCCGACTACGCCGACCCCATTCGGGAGATCCTGGCGGACGGCGCTCGACCGTCGGCCGAGATTCTGGACAGGGAGGAGCCCCAGGAAGCCCAGGAGAGCCCGGAGACCATCGAGGGAGGTACGCCACCGTCCGGCCCCCTCGCGGTGCTCCACGAGCGGACAGAGAGCCCCGAGGCGTTCGGCCTCAAGGACCACTTCGGGTTCGGCTTCGTGGGCCTGGACGAGGCGGCCCAGGCCATGGGCGCTGGGATGCCCGTGCTGTTGCGGGGTTGGCGGGAGGAGTACAGGCCGCTCGTTGACGCCCACGGGGACCGCTGCGTGTTCACATGGAACAGCGGCTGGACCGGGGCGGAACTCATGGGCGAGGACGCTGCGCTGTCCACCCTGCTGGCCCTGGCCCGCAAGGGGCGGGGCAAGGTGCTCTGGTGGACCGGCCAGGACGACCTCGTGCCGGAGGGGGTGTCGAGGTGGAAGCCCCTGTGGTCCCCGGCCCGCTTTGACGACCTGGGAGAGGCCCCGGCGCGCCGGCCCGGATCGGTGCTCATCGGCCCCCACGCCAACCCGTACAGCCTGTGCGCCAAGAACGGGCTGGCCTCCGCCGTCGCCGCCAGCGGCCAGGGCTACGAGATCCATGTGGGCGAGGCGATGACGTCCGGCCCCATGGCGCTCACCTTCAAGGAGGTGCTGCGGGGGGAGAACGTCGTCGTCCACGACCGTCTGCCGTGGCCGTCCCTGGTCAAGCTGCTGCGCTCCGTGTGGATGACGATGCACCCGTCCGTGGTGGACACATGGCCCGCCCTGGCGGTGGCGTCGGTGTACTGCGGCACGCCCGTGCTGTTGTCCCACGAGATCGTGTGGCATGAGGGCATCACCTCGTGGAACGCCGCCGAGGTCTCCGTGGTGACGCCGGCCTCGTCCACCCGGCGCATGCGGTCGTCCCTGGGGCGGGTGGTGGACAACCCCCTGACGGTGGCGTCCGTGGCGCAGGCCCAGCGGGACACGCTGGACAAGCTGTTGGCGGCGCACGTCAGCATCGACCGGGACGTCCTGTTGGGGTGCGGCTTCAGCGGCGATCATGTCTGACAACCCCTTCAGCGACTCCAGGCGGCCCCTGCGCGTCCTGGCCATCTCGGACATCCGGGGGTGGGCCTTCGACCGCAACATGCGGGACATGGAACAGGCCCTGGGCGACCGGGCCGACGTCGCGCACTTCTACATCTCGGACTACAAGACCTACGGCGTCGCCCCCGACTGGGACGCCTTCGACGTCGTGTTCAACGTCTACCACCGCAACCCCCTGGAGCCGCCCTGGGACAAGACGGCGGGCTCCCTGCGGGGCACGTTCTTCTCGCCTCAACGGCCGGTCCCGCCGGGCCCCAGGGAGGTGGAGTTCGTCAACCGACACGCCACCTTCCACACCTGCACGGCGCGGACGTACATGCAGCTTCGGCCGCACTGCCCGCAGGTCTGGTACCTGACCAACCCCGTGGACATGGGCCGTTTTCCCCGAGCGGCGAAAATCGAGGGTGAGATCATCGCCCAGTGGAATGGCAACGCCGGCCACGACTCCGCCGGGGGCGGTCGGGACATCAAGGGTTTCAGGTCGATCATCCAGCCGGCCGTAGAGCACGCCGAGATTCCGCTCGTGTATGCCGAGTATTCCGAAAACCGCCTGCCGCCGGATGCGATGCCGGAGTACTACCTGCAGGCGAACGTGGCCCTGTGCGCCTCGCTGTACGAGGGAGCGTCCAACTCCGTGATGGAGGCCATGGCCGCCGGGCAGGCGGTGATCGCCACGGACGTGGGCAACCACGCCGAGATGCAGCATTCCCAGCTTCTGCGCTTCGGGGAGACCGGCATCTGGCTCGTGGAGCGCAACGTCGAGGCGTTCGTGGAGGCGTTGCGGCTGCTGCGGGGGCACCCGGCCAAGGCGGCGGAGATGGGCCGCATCAACCGGCAGAGCGTCGAGGCGGACTGGTCCTGGGAGAGGTGGGCCGACGCCTACCTGCGTTTCCTCAAGGTCGCAGCCTGGAACGGCGAGGGCGTCGATGTCTGAACCCATCCCCGTCGCCAGGGGGTTCTTCACCCCGGACCTGGGCCCCAGCGGGAGCGTCTGGATGGCCAGGGCGAGAGCGGAGGTGCCCGGCCCGGAGACCGACGGGCTGCCCATGTTCATCGACAGGCTGGTGGCGTGGCTGCGCGGCCATGTGGAGCACAAGAAGTGCCCCGTGCAGCCGGCCCAGGCGTCCGACGTGCTCGACATCGGGCAGGCGACGGCGGGGCCTCTGTGCCATGTCCTGGCGTGGCTCTGCACGGAGGGTTGGGGCGTGCCCGCCGAGACCATCTCCATGCGGCACACCGACGGCCGCCACGTCCACGGCATGGCGCTGGTCGGCGTCGAGCGCATCGTCGTGGACCCGTCCTTCAAGCTCAACCACGGGCTGTCCCTGGAGGCCCTGCAGGCCGACCCCGATCTCGCCCACAAGGCGGAGGGGTGGAACGGCTACAATGGCGAGAACACGAGCGGTTTCTTCCGGGGGACGGTGAACCCTCGCGTTGAAACGCCGAGATCCGATTGGGGCTGGGTGGGATGAGCGGAGCGAAGACGAAGGCGGACAAGAAGGCTGCGGCGGAGCGGGCCGCCGAGGCCAACCGCCAGACCCCGGCCTACCAGCAGGGACTCAAGAAGAAGGACAAGGCCCGCCAGCAGGCGGCGTCCGCCCAGGCCGAGGCGGCGTCCGCCCAGACCAGGGCGCTGGAGGCGAAGGAGAGGAAGAGGGCTAGGCTGCGGGAGGCGGCGGACAAGGCGCACGAGGCCAGCGCCGAGGCCAGGGCCAAGAAGGAACAGGAGAGAGCGCGCAAGCGGGTCGAGGCGGAGGCCGCACGGCAGAACGTGCCGGCGTACCTGTGGACACCCCGCCGAGGCCTCACCGAGGTCGAGAGGGAGCGTTTCAACGTCAGGGCGGAGGAGGCGAAGGCCTTGAAGATCCTGGGCAGGAGGGGCGGATTCGGCGCACCCCCGCCCGTCAAGCCCGGCGAGCGGCCCAGGGTGGCGCTCATCGCAGACGTGCCCGGCTGGGCCTTCGACAGGAACCTGCAGGACGCCGTGGCCCACCTGTCCGACCGCATGGACGCCGAGATCCTGTACGTGGCCGATCAGGACAGGTGGCCCCCGCTCGACGGCTTCCACGTCGTGTACCTGTGCCACCGCTGGTGGTTCGACGTACACAAGCAGGTGCCCTGGGACCGGGCCAAGGGCTCGTTGCGGTCGGCGTGGTTGGACCCCGACGGCCCGAAGCCGGTCGACATCGCCTGGGTGGAGCGGTTCAAGCGGTACCACGTCGTCACCAGGGACGCCTACGCCCGCTGGCTGCCCGTGATGGGCGACCGCCTGACGTATCTCACCAATCCCGTCAACACCGACCTGTTCAAGGAGGGCCCCGACCACGGCGAGGTGATCGCCTGCTGGGCCGGCAACACCGACCACGGCCTGGGGTCGGACCTCAAGGGGATCCACACGGTCATACGGCCGGCGTGCGAGGCGGCCGGGGTGCCGCTGCGACAGGCCGAGTTCAACGATTCCAGGCTCCCCCCGGAGGACATGCCGGAGTTCTATCGGGGGTCCACGGCGGTCCTGTGCGCCTCCGAGTACGAGGGGGCTCCCAACTTCGTCATGGAGGCCATGGCGTGCGGGCTGCTGGTGATCGCCACCGCCGTCGGCAACGTGCCGGAGATGCGCCAGAGCATGATCGACAACCTGGGCGACACCGGCATCTTCATCGTCCCCAGAGAGGCGGCTGCGATGGAGTCCGCGTTGAAACGCATACAGGAGATGTCGCCGGAGCGCCGGGAGGATCTCGCCTCCATGAACGCCACGGAGATAAGGCGTCGGTGGTCCTGGGGGGCGTGGGCCGACCGCTACGCCGATTTCCTGCTGGGGGACGTGCTGCCCCAGGAGCGGGCCGAGGTGGTCAACGTCGTCGTGGCCACGCACCGGCCGGAGTGGGGCAGGTGGCCCGACACCGACGACCGGGATCTGGCCGCCGTCATGGACGAGCCCCCGGTCGACAGGACGATGACCTACCGGGGTCGGGAGTTCATCGTCAGGGAGCACCTGTACCCCGTGTACGAGGCGTTCCTGGCGCTGGACCTGCCCCTGGACAGGCACTACTCGGAACTCAACAACATGCGCCCGCTGCCGGCGGAGATCAGCCAACGCCATGTCGAGCAGTTGAGGCGGTTTGCCGACGAGCGCGGCTGCAAGGTGCTTTGGTGGGAGCACGCCCACCTGTGTCGTCCGCAGTCCATACACGGCGTCAAGGACGTCTTCCCGCTCAAGACCCTGCACTTCGGGGACGACGCCCCAGGCTCGTCGGAGAGCAAGACGTTCCCGGTGTGCGACGGGTTCGACGCCCTGTACTACACGATGCTCGTGTGGGATTTCGACAGGGGTCTGCTGACCGCCGACCAGTACACCGACCGGGGCTTGGATCACCCCTTCTTCGTGCCCAGCACCCGCAGCGCCGGCCTGGACGAGTGGTGCCACGAGCACGCCTTCGACATCAACGCCAAGGTCAGGGCCATACGGGCGGGCTCCCTGCAGGACACCGTGTGGGTGGGGGCCATGGGCGGTTGCCAGTGGCGCAAGGATCTGCTGCGGGCCCTGGGCAAGAGGGAGCCTGCGTGGAGGGCCAGCCTGGGACCGCTGCGCCTGCACGGCAGCAACATGCTCCACGGGGTTGCCGAGCCCTACGAGGCCGGGGCGGGCATGGGGCGGGCCTGCGCCGCCGTGTACGAGGACGGCCTGTTCGGCTTCAACCTGCAGCACTCCTCGATCTACAACACCCGTCTGCGGGACCTGTGGGTCATGGGTGTCTGCCAGATCATCCACGACCGCCATGACGAGCTTGCGACCATCGGGGCCGTGCCGTGGGTCCACTACGTGCCCTTCAACGGCGGCCTGGACGACCTGTGGCGGGTGGTGGACGAGCTTCGCCAGGACCGGGAGAGGCTGGCGGACATCATCGAGGCGGCGTGGCACTTTGAGCGGGGGTTGGAGGCCGAGTGGTCCCCCAAGGCCGTCAGGGCCAAGATCTTCACCCAGTACGCTGACGAGGTGGTCGATGCCGGCTAACGAGGGCGACGTGGTCCGCATGGAGCTTCTGCCCCTGGAGGAGAGGGTGCTCACGGTGCCGGACGGCTGCCAGGACCACTGGTACGCCCACGCGGCCAACTGGGTGCGGGACAGGGAGGTGCTGGACATCGGGGCGGGCATGGGTCCCGGCCTGCCGCACCTGAATCGGGGCGGCCCGTCCAGGCTGGTGGGCATGGACCCGCTGCCCGGCGGCGTGCTGGTGGTGAAGGGCGTGATCGAGGACGTGCCCGACAAATCGTTCGACGTCGTGGTGGCCTGCGACGTCATCGAGCACGTCGAGGACGACGTCGCCTTCCTGGGGCACATGCTGCGCGTGGCCAGGGAGCGGGTGTTCTTCTCGACGCCCAACTGGAACCGCAGCCGGTGCCAGAACCCCCACCATTTTCGGGAGTACACGCCGGAGGAGCTTGCCCGGCTGGTCGAGTGGCACCGCTACGAGTCGTGGGTCTCCGACGACGACGGCATCGTCACGGGCGCTCTGTTGTCCGAGGTGGAGGACGAGCCCAACTTCGGGATCCTGATCGAGTCCGACAGGCTTCATCGCCTGTCGTCGTGGTCCCATGGCGCGTAGCCTCAATCTGGCCTGCGGGAGCAGCCCCGTCGACCTGCCCGGCTGGGTCAACGTGGACGCCAGGGACCTGCCGCAGGTGGACGTGGTGGCGGACGTCACCAGACCCCTGCCCTTCCCCGACGCCTCCTTCGATCTGGTGTACGCCAGCCATGTGCTGGAGCATGTGCGCAGGCTGGACACGCGGGACGTGCTGCGCAACTGGCGCAGGGTGTTGGTCCCCGGCGGGACGCTGCGAGTCGCCGTGCCCGACCTGCGAGTCGCAATGCACACCTACCTGCACGGCCACCCCGAGGCCGGCATACAGCCCGGCGATCTGGACCATCAGATGGGTCAGTTGTACGGCCGTCAGGACTACGAGGGGAACACACACCACCAAGGCTTCGACAAGGCTCGCCTGACCCGGATTTTGGGCGAGGCGGGTTTTTTCGACGTGCGCCCCTGGGACTGGCGCGCCACGGAGCACGCCCACGTTGACGACGGCAGCCAACACTACTGGCCGCACATGGACAAGGGCGCGGGACTGCTGCGATCCTTGAACCTCCAAGCTACGAAGGATTGATCATGCGTTTCACCGTTCTCGTGTCCGGCCGCCCCTCCAAGGACAAGGCGGCTTTCGTGCAGGCGGTCGCCCAGGCGCTGTCCGCCGAGGTCGTCTCCGCCGTCGAGCCCCCGGCTTTCAAGGCTCCGACCAAGCCGGCCTTCAAGGTTCCGGCCAAGCCGGCCTTCAAGGCTCCGGCCAAGCCGGCCGCCCCGAAGAAGGGGCCGGCACTCAAGAAGCCCAAGGCCCCCAAGGGGCAGACCCCCAAACAGAAGGTGGCGGCCGACAAGAAGCACGCCGCCGCCGTGGCAAAGGTCGACAAGAAGCACGCCGACGCCGTGGCCAAGGCCTATGCCAAGCACGAGGCGGCGGCCGGTAAGGCCCGCAAGGCCCACGACGCCAAGCATGAGTCCGCCGTGGCCAAGGCCCGCAAGGCCCACGACGCCAAGCATGAGTCCGCCGTGGCCAAGGCCCGCAAGGCCCACGACGCCAAGCACGCAGGCGGGTCCCCCATCGAGGAGGCCGGCGGCGTCGAGCGGGCGGTCGTGGACATCGACTGCCCCGAGCAGGCCGAGCGTCTGCAGGCGAGATCCGATCTGGGCGACGACATCTTCGTGGAGGCGTATGTCCACGCCGACGGCGACGGCTACGGCGACTCGTCGTCGCCCGAGATCGTCCACCAGCCGGGTCACACCAGCCAGGACGAGCGCGTGGCGTGGGTCGTCGGGGCGGTGCAGGCCAGGGCGTGACCCAAGGCACGGTCCTGATCGGCGGCCACGGCCGCTGCGGGTCCACGTTGCTCGCCTACCTGCTGGGATCGCATCCCGATGTGCGTACCGCCGGGGAGGTGATGTGGTGGGTGTTCGGCAACCACGACGGCGGCCTGGGCGACGACCTCTGCGAGCATATTCGGGGGGCCAACTGGGGCAGCGACGCCCAGGCGGAGTGCGCCGAGTGTCGCCATCAGGTGCCGCCGGTGCCGTGTCCGCATTGGGGGGGCGTGGCCGTCCCTGGGCGAGTGTTCCCTGCCACCGCTGCCCTCCACGGCCCTGTACGCCACCCTGCGGGAGCGCATGGGTTGTTCGTGGGTGGTGGACTCGTCCAAGTGGGGCAAGTGGTACGAGCGGTCGGTGCCGGCCAACCCCGGCGAGTACCGAATGCTGATCTGCTACAAGCGCCCTTGGGGGCAGCTTGTGTCCTGGGCCCGCCGCACCTTGGGCATCCGGCCGCAGGACATGACCGACGAGCAGGCGGTGGACGGCCTGGACCTGTGGCTGCTGCGGCACGAGGGCGATCTGGAGGTGGCGGACAGGTTCGGCATCCCTGTCACGGCCATCCCCTACGAGCGCCTCGCCTTCGGCCCCGAAAAAACGCTCACGCCGGTTTTTCAGGACATCGGACTCGACTGGGACCCGAGGGTGCTCGACTGGGGCTACCACGATCACCACCCCCTGGGCGGGAGCATGAGCACCGTGTGGATGAGGGCCAACAAGCCCGGCCGCATCGAGACCCGTCTGGACATCGACTCCATCTCCGCCGAGGCGCGCTTTGTGCGCGTTTCAATGCAGCACCCCGGCGTGCTACCCATGCTGGAGCGGCTTGATGCGCAGGCCTCCTTCCCCTATGCGCCGTAGGACACGCCCATGAAGGTTCTAGTCACGGGAGGGGCCGGCTACGTGGGCACCTCCCTGGTCCCCCAGCTTCGCAACGCCGGCCACGAGGTCGTCGTGCTCGACAGCCTCCGACACGGCCAGCCCGTGTTCCTCGACCGGGTGCGGGACGACGGGTTCGCGTTTCAACGCGGGGATGTCCGCAAGGTCGAAGACGTGGCCGCCGCCATCGACGGCTGCGACGCCGTCGTCCATCTGGCGGCGATCGTCGGAGCCCCCGCCTGTCATGCGGAGCCGGAGCTTGCCCATTCGGTCAACGTCAAGGGCCTGAGGGTGGTGGCCGCTGCGGCGCAGGAGGCCGGAGCCGTCTTCGTCTTCCCCTCGACAGACTCGTGCTATGGGGCCCAGCCGTCAGGCGAGTGCGACGAGGACACCCCGCTGGAGCCGCTGTCGGAGTACGGCCAGCACAAGGCCCACGGGGAGAGCTACGTCCGAGCCGTCGTGGACGACCACTCCATCCTGCGGTTCGCCACGGCCTTCGGGGTCAGCCCCCGGATGCGGACCGACCTGCTGGTCAACGATTTCGTGCTGACCGGGCTGCGCAACCGTTCGCTGGTCGTGTACGAGGCCGGATTCCGGCGCACCTTCCTGCATGTGGCCGACATCGGCCGGGCCGTGGTGCAGGCGCTGGAGGACCGGGACGTGTTCGGCGGCCGGACCTTCAACGTGGGCGACGACAACCTCAACTTCGACAAGGCGGAACTGGCCAAGGCCGTGGCCGGGCATACCGGCTGCTCGCTCAACATGGCCGGCGAGGGCACCGATCTGGACGGGCGCGACTACTGGGTCAGCCACACACGCATCGCCCCGCACTTCAAGGCCTCGATCACGCTGGACGAGGGCATCGAGGAGCTTCTGCGGGCCTACGACACCATGACCTTCAGCGACCCCTTCAGGAACGCACTGTGAGCCACACCGTATTCGTCACCGGGGGGCGCGGCTTCCTGGGCACCGCCCTGGTCGAGGAGCTTGAGCGGATGGGGCACCATGTCGCCGCCCCCGCCCGCATCGCCGTGGACCTGCTGGACATCACCGTGGACCGTCTGGCGGAGGCCTTCTCCGGCTGCGACACGGTCGTCCATGCGGCGGCCGACGTCGGCGGCCTGGGCTACGTCCAGAGGCGGGGCGGGGACCTGACCGGCGACAACGTCCGAATGTCTACGACCGTCCTGGCGGCGGCGATGAAGGCGGACGTGTCGTTCCTCGTGGGCATCGGCTCCGCCTGCGCCTACCCAGGAGAGGCCTGCGACTCCGGCGAGCCCCTGCGGGAGTCGGACCTGCACGACGGCGACCTGCACGCCTCCGTGGCCGCCTACGGCGTCACCAAGCGCGTCCTGCATCGCCTGGGGCAGGCGTTCGGCACGCTCCCAGGCAAGCGCCACCTGCACGTCGCCCCGGCGAACCTGTACGGGCCGGGAGACCGCTTCGGGGACCCCGACCGCTCCCACGTCCTGACGGCGCTGATCGAGAAGGTCGTCGCCGCCCAGGAGGCCGGGGTCGGCACCGTGGACGTATGGCACCCCAGCCCCAAGCGGGAGTTCGTGTTCATCAAGGACGCCGCCCGTCTCATCGCCGCCGCCATGGTGGCGTACTGGGCCGGCGACTCGGTGCCCGACGACGTCGTCAACATCGGTGGCGGCGTGTCGCATAGCATCGAGGACGTGCTCGCATCGGTCATCCGCAGCGCGGGCGCGAAAATCAAACCTCGCTGGAATCTCGACGCCCCGGCCGGCGTGCTCGACAAGCGCCTGGACATCGCCACCCTGCAGGGGCTCGTGGGGCTTGTGGAGACCATGCCGCTGGACGACGGCATCCAACAGGCCATGGACGCCTACAAGGCCACCAGGGCCTGATGTGCGGCATCCTCGCCAGGATCCACCCAGGGGACGCCCCGCCGGCCTCTGACGGCCCGTCCAGCGACCTGCTGCGCATGGGCCACCGGGGGCCCGACGGCTACGGGATGCTGTCCTGCAAGCTGTCCTGGGGCACCGCCGTCCTGGGCATGGCCCGGCTGAAGATCGTGGACCAGTCGGACCTGCAGGTGCCTCTGACCTTCGTGTCCCTGGGCGTGTCCCTGGCCTACAACGGCGAGATCTACAACTGGCGGGCCCTGCGGGAGGAGCTTTCCGACGGTCGTCCCTGGCTGGACGGCTGGCAGACGGAGTGCGACGCGGAGGTGGTCGCCAGGGCGTGGAGGGCGTGGGGCCCCGCCATGCTCTCGCGTTTCAACGGCATGTGGGGCCTCGTGCTGGTGGACCACCACGCCGACGAGGTCTTCATCGCCAGGGACCGGGCCGGCGAAAAGCCCGTGTACTACTCGGATCAGGGCGGCGTCCTGCACGTCGCCAGCGAGATCAAGAGCCTGGGCGTCCCCTTGGAGGAGGTGCGGTGCGACGAGGTCGACACCTTGGAGTACGACTGTCTGTCGGACACGCCGTTCAAGGACGTGTACGCCCTGGAGCCGGGCCACTGCATGCGTCTCGTCGGCGGGAGCATGGCGAACACCGTGCGCTGGTGGGAGCTTCCGCATTCCCCCCACCGAAAAGGCATCGACCGGGATTCCGTGATCGAGGATCTGGCCGGGCTGCTCACCGACGCCGTGAGGCTGCGTGCGGCGTCGGAGGTGCCGGTCGCCGTGATGCTCTCCGGCGGCCTGGACTCCGCAATAATCCAAGCCGTCGTGAAATCCGACAACCTGTACTGCGTGAGCTTCCCCGGCGAGATCGACAACCTGCGCTTCGCCAAGCTCGCCTCCCAGGGGAGGCAGGTGCGGGAGGTGACGTTCGGCCTGGACGACCTGATGGACGCGCTCCCGCGCGTGGCGTGGCATCTGGACACCCCGGCGACGTGGACGGCCGTCTGCCAGTGGTTCCTCACCGGGGCCATGGCCGAAGACGACATCAGGGTCGCCCTGTCCGGCGAGGGGGCCGACGAACTGTTCGCCGGCTACGCACGCCACCGCATCCTGTGGCACCTCGATAGAGCGGCCCAGGACCCTCTCCTGGCCACTTACGGCCCGACCCTGGACTATCTGGTCGGCCGGAAGGGGGCTTTGCTGGGTCGGTTGCTCGACCGTTCGGGCGGCGAACACCTCCCCAAGGCCGTCGATCTGGTGGACCGGTTCGGCCAGGGGGGCACATTGGTCGAGAGCATGGCCAGGATCGAGTTCCACACGACCATGCAGGTGCTGCTGCGCATGGCCGACAGGATGACGGCGGCGCGCAGCATCGAGAACAGGTCCCCCTTCCTCGACCATCGGCTCATGGAGTGGGCCGCCCGGCTGCCCGTCGAGTACAAGATGGACACCCACTGGACGAAGGCCGCGCTGCGGGACGCCGCCGACCGCCTGGGGGTGCCTAGAGCGATCACCCGCAACGCCGACAAGCGCGGGCTGGCGCTGCCTTGGGCGGCCTGGACGAAGCCTCACTCGCCGGGGGAGCGTGGAACCTGGGACCGGTCGAGCTTCGCCCGGCTGATGACCGACGCGTGGCGGGAGGCCTACGGGCTGATGCGCCCGGCGACGTCAATCGTCGCCTAGATGCTCCTCGGCCAACACCTCTGCGAGGTCCGACATGATGTCCTCGGACAACGCCTCCGACAGCGCCTGGGCCAGGGAGGTGGCGGCACCCTCGGGGCTGTCCTCGGGGTCCTCGCAGGTGATGTGCAGGTCGAGCTTGCCCTTCACGGCGTCGGCGCGGGCGACCGTCCAGCCGTTGTCGAGGCGCTCAAGGATGATGGCCTCGTCAGAGACCTCCAGCCGTAGCTGCGGGAGGATGCGGACGCCGTCTTCGGTCTTGGGCTTTGCCATTGGGTCTCTCCAGGGTGTCAGCGGGCCGCCAGCCGGCCCGAAGGTGGATGCGAAGGTGGGCGAGCCTCTGCCACTGCGCGGACCTCACGGGCTCGTCGCAGACGGGACACCGCCTCGTGTTCTGGTCCGGCGTGGTGCGCCAGTGGCCGTTCATCGCCGCCAGGGCCTCAAAGCCCGTCACCCTGCCCATGATCGCGTTCCTCCAGAGAGAGCGGGGCGGGTGTACCACCGGGGCGATTTTCTCGCCAGCGGGAAAAATCACGGGGTCCTGCGCAGACATTTGAGGTGGACGTAGCCGGAGCGGGCGACCCGCATGGTTCGGGTGTTGGCGGATACGCGCTCCACGAAACGCACGGGGACGGCGTGCTCCCCCTCCTTGAAGAAATCGGCGCACACCTTGCACACCGCAGGCTCCGGCAGCAGAGGCTCGTGATCGTTCACGACCATCCCTTGTGGGCCGTCTCGCCCGTCCTGACCTGGGCGGCGTCGTAGGCCTGCTCCTGGCGCTCCTCGCGCAGCGGGTAGTCCCAGGCCCACTCACCGAAGTACCAGTCATACTGGCGGGCCTCGGAGTCGCAGTCGGGGTGGACCTTGACGGTGAACACCCCGTCGCTGTCGAAGCAGACCCAGCGTTTATACGCGCTGTCCTTGTCGATGGCGTCGCCGCACAGGACGCAGACGTGGGCCTTGCGAGCCTTGACGATGCGGGCGTCGGTGGCCCTCACGGCAACACCCCGACAGCGTCCACGGCCTTCGCCAGACCCTCCATGCGGGCGGCCAGCGTCATGGCCCAAACGTACTCGTCCTCAAGGGCGATGTGCCGGGGCTGGAGCACTTTCTGGGCCACCTCGACCACGCGTTTCAACGCGCGGTATTGCTCCGGCGACAGGGCGGCGGCCTTGGCGGCGTCGTCAGGATCCTCAAAATGCAGGTTCTCCATCGCCGCCCTGGCGTCCGCCGTCAGGCCCGCCTTGCTGACCGATGCGGCAAGCTCGCACCATTGGTGGGGCTGGACGACCGTCTGGATGACGACGTCGCCGTTGTCGTCCCGGTGCAGGATGGTGCGGCTCATGGGCTGGGCTTCTTGCGACCCTTCCGGCGCGCCGGGCGGGGGATCATGCCGGCCAGGAAACCGGCGAACCAGTCGTGCGGGCGCTCCTTGGGCACGAACCGCGCTCCCTTGAGGGCGCGGACCTTGAGCGCCTTCAGCCGGGTCTGCGCCACCTTCCCGCCGGAGACGAGACTCCTGCCCACCTCGTACCCGGCCACATGCGCCACGGTGACGGCCGCCCGCTCCCTGATGAGGTGCTCCAATCCCCGCATGTCCTTGATTCGCACCGGGTGGCCGTCGGGCACGAGATCCCACCGGACGTCCACCTTCATCTCCATCATGGCGGCGGCCACGTCGGGCACCTTGATCCGGCGGGACCAGCCCGTGTGGGCGAACCCGAAGGTCACGGTGCCCTCGCCCTCGGGCTTGCCCGTGGCCCTCACGTTGATGAACGGCCATTTTTCGGCCTCGGCCAGGGCGGCGTCCTGCTCGTCCCAGGACATCGGCGGGGCGTGCGGGTTGTTGTGCAGGCCCTCCGCCGGCTCGTCGGGGTTCCAGTAGAACACCGCCCGGCCGCCCTTCTTCGTGTGCTCGATGGCGCTCGTGGCGCAGCAGACGTCACACATCGCCGGCCTCCTGTCCCGCCTCGGGGAACTCCTCGCTGGGGTCCACGGCCACCTCGATCACGGCGTCGGGGAACTCGGGATGCGGGACCGTCGTCGTCTTCCCGTGGCCGCAGCCCGGCCCGTGTACATGGTTCTCGGGCACCTCAAGGCGCGTGCCCGCCATCGCCCGGCGGATGAACGTGTCCATCTCCTTGGCCTGAAGCTCGCAGGTGGCGTGCAGATGGGCGATCAGGGCGTCCCAGAGGTCGACGGCCACGACGGCGTCGGGCAGCACGGCGGACTCCGCCGTCAGCAGGATCGCCTCCTGACGCTCCTCCTTGCGCTCGTGGTGCTCCTGCAGGGCGTCCCACTCGCCCGTCTCGTCCCAGGGCATCCAACCCTTGGTCTCGTTGCGGGGGCCGCGCTCGGACCTACGGCTCTTGTGGTCCGCCTTCGTCCGCTTCTTCCGCCGGCCCGCCTTCTTGCTCTTCTTCGCCTTCGCCATCGTCGTTCGCTCCTGTAAGCCAGTCCGCCACCCGATCGGACGGGTGGTTCGTGTGCATGTCGTGTTGGTGGATGTACCGCTGGGTGGTCGTGATGTCCTCGTGCCCCGCCGCACGGGCTATCCGCACCATGTCCACCCCCAGGGCGGCGCAGGCGCTGATGTAGGTCTTGCGCAGGTCGTGGGGGCCCACGTCGTCGCCCAGGCCGGCGGCGGCCGAACGGGTCTTGACGACCTTGTGGACGGTGCGCCGGCCGACGGCCCCCTCGCGCACGATCCGCCCACCCCCGGCGGTCGGCACGACGGCCCGCACCAGCGGCCCCTCGACAATGCCCGTGCGGTGCTGCCACACCTCGATCAGCATGGACAGGTCGGGGGCTACGATCTGCCAGTCGACCTTGTCCCGCTTGCGGTGGAACTCCACGAGGCGTCGGCCGCCGTCCAGGGTGAAGTGCTCCAGGGTCAGGACGCAAAGCTCCGTGACCCGGCAGCCCGTGAGCAGCAGGAACATCACCACCAGCCGGTCCCGAAGGTCCAGCAGGCTGCCCGACACGGGGCAGGCCGTGACGAGCCTGCGGGCCTCGGTGGCCGTGAGCGCCCGCCCCTGGGGCTCCTTGGACACGCGCAGCGACGGCACGCCCTCGGCCGGGTCGTGGGAGAAGTGCCCCCGGCGGATGCCCTCCCGGTAGAACCGCTTGACGGCCGACAGGTGTCGGTTGACCGTGGCCGGCTTGAGCCTGCGGCCCAGGCGGTCCTCCCGGTTGCGCAGGTGCGACCACCAGCGCAACAGGTCGTCGTAGGTGGCGTCCTGGGGTTCGACCCCCAACAGGGCGTGCAGTTCGCGTATGAACGCGCGGATGTCCCGCAGGTAGATCGCCTTCGTCCTGTCGGACACGACGTTGGCGACCGCCCCCTGCACGGGGTCGTCCAGCACGCCGGCCGGCACGAGGGCCTGCGGCGGCACCTCGACGGCCATGTCGCAACCGCACCGGGCCGGGGCGCATAGCTGGCAGAAAGCCGTCACGACGGCTCGGGGTCGTCGGGCAGGAACACGCCCTACGACTGGCGGTTGGCCCGCAGGAACTCCAGCGGCTCCATGTACTCGTACTGCTCGCACATGGGCATGGAGTGGGTGACGCCGGGCGGGTCGAACACCTGCCCCAGGACGCCCCCGCAGAAATGGCACCGGCCCACCTCCTCGCCCACCAGCACGTCGCCCTCCTTGCGGGCTTTCTTGGTGCGCCCTCCCTTACCCATGGGACACCTCGGTGCGACCGCACCGCCGGCACTGGCCGGGACGGCGGGGGTTGGGCTCGTAGCCGGAGGGGCAGAGATTTTGCCGCTGGCGGGGTTTTTCGACCCTGCCCGACAGCTTCTGCCGCAGGTCGGTGTTGTCCCGCTCCGCCTCCTGCAGGGCCGTCAGGCGCTGCCTGGACAGGTCGGCATCCTCCCGCAACTGCCGGATCAGGGCGATGGGCTCGGCGGCGGGGTCGAGCCCCAAGCCCGTGAGCGCCGCCTCGATGCACTCCATCTGGTCGTTGACCACCTCCAGCCGCTGGGCGGCCCGCACCGTCGTCAGGAGGAACTCCGTGCCCTCCACGGCCGTCCAGAGCGCCCCCGTGGGGTCCGAAGCGTCGCAGGCGATGCGGACGTGGGCGGCGCTGTCCAGCGGCATGGTCATGTGATCTCCAAGGCCCGCCAGCCGGCATCCACGAGGGGTGCCATGTCCGGCGTCTCGCCGTCGCCCAGGGCGTCGAGGCCCTCCAACAGTCCCACGAGGGCCACCTGCACGATCAACAGGTCAGCCGCCAGCCCCTGGATCCTCTCCTCCGCCGTCTCCTCCCCGGTGTCGGGCGGGCACTGGTGCGCAGGCTCGCACCGGCACACCACGTTGGACATCGACACGCACGCCTCGGTGTGCTCGTACCCGCACAGGCATCGCAGGTGCTCGTTCACGCCGTCATCGCCTCGCGCAGGTCGTCCCGCAGGTCCGAGATCGGGCGGCGCTTGCGGCTGGCGTACAGGGGGATCTTGCGCTCCTTGCACATGGCCAGCACCTCCTCGTAGCTCTCCGGCACCTCGATGTCGGAAGGCTCGACGGGCGGGACCTTGCCGCCCTCGCGGGAGGCTTTGGCCGCCAGGGCCCGGCACTTCTTGCACCAGGGCTGGGGGATGCGTCGGTCGGGCTCCGCCAGGGTGGGCATGGTCCGCGTGCCGAACAGGTCCGCCACCTTGCCGGTCCGCTTGCAGCGGGCGCAGGTGTGGGTCTTGCCGTTGGTCTTGGTCATCCGATGATCTCCTTGAATGTCTTGGTGCCGACGTAGGCCTTGAGCTTGGCGACCTGTTCACGCAACCGTCGCTGTCGAGGCCGTCTTCGGGCTTGCTCATGGGATCTCCAGGGTCGTGTAGGGCTTGGGCGGCAGGCCGTCGAACACGATCACCGCCGACGGGGCCGGGGCGTGCCACCGCTCGCTGCCGTCGATGAGGAACTTCACGCGGCCCTTGATGAAATGGCCGCCGGTCTTGATGGCGTGCTCGTGCCACCACTTCGTGTCCGTGCGGGCGAAGGTGAGCATCACGATGCGGCAGGCGGCGAACCCGGCGCTGTTGAACGCCTTGCGCGCCCAGTCCGAGATGTCGTAGCCCCGGTGGCTCATCTGGGTGCAGGTGCGCTCGGCCAGCCCGGCCTTGACGTGCTTGGGCGTGCGCCACACCCGGTCGGGGCAGTCGAAGCACTCCCGGCCGTAGGGCGGGTTGAGCCAGCCCGTGCGCCACTGCCGCCAGTCCACGGCGAACGAGTCCTGAAACCGCCGCTCCTCCTTGTCGGGGCCCAGGTACATGGGGCACTTCGCCGTCGCCCGCGTGGCGGCCAGATCCACGTCGAAATCGTAGATGGCGTCCAGGGCGTCGAACAGGGCCTGGGGGGTCTCCCAATCGTCTCTGGCGTCCAGCATCCGGTGGGCGGCCTTGTGGGCGAGGGGGCTCACTTTTTCGCCTTGGCCAGCTTTTTCCAGCAGGCCCGGCAGTCGTCGGGGCGCTTGGTGTCCTCGCCGGGCTCGTGGATGCGCAGGCGGCGGTGGTCGCAGTGGCTCATGTCGGCACCGTCACGCCGTGCGTCCACACGAGCGTATGGCCGTCGTGGGACTCGGCGTACTGACCACGCTCTTGCTGCACCTTACGGACGGCGTTGCGGAAGGCGGCGTCGTCCTCCCTGCAGACGTCGTCCAGGGTGCTGATGTCGTCCAGAAGTTTCCAGAGGGCCTCGGCGGACGCCCTGAACCGCCGGGCGTTGTCCAACTGCGTCTCGTGGAACGACGGCTCGGACAGCAGCACGTTGCCCGCCTCGTCCTCGACGCTGATGCCGTCCAGATCGCCCAGGGACAGGTGCCCGGCGCACTGATGGCATACGGAAGCGTAGGCGTTCTGCGCCGCCTCCTCGGGCGTGTCGGCCTCGATGTCCTCGTGGTAGCCCGCGCTGACGACGCCCAAGACGCGAAAGGTCGTCGGCTCGACGTCTTCGTCGTTCTCGTAGCTCATATCGGGCACTCGCCGCACTTGCCGCACCGGCCCTGGTCCTTCATACATTTGGCTACACGGTTGACCCTTGGCATAACCTACCTACCTTTGACTACAGTTGACCACGAGAACACGAATGGGAACCCACCAACACCCCCCATGGGGTTCCCGAAATGAACGCTTCGGGAATCGGTGCCCAAGTACACCTTGCCGTTCTACGGCACATGGTGTAAGACCGTCAAGACCTTTTTGATCGAGTGCGAGGACGTATGCCGGTGTGCCGACCCTGCGGACAATGGACGATGACAGGCGACATATCCCACAAGTGCCCACCTTTGTGGGACGTGTGGGTGGAGGAGTGGGGCGAGAGCCGGGGCGAGCGATCCCCCGTCCACGGCAGCGACGCCCAGGACGCCGTCGAGAATTGGGCGGAGAAGGACGACTCCGACAACGACATGGCCGTGCTCTGCTCCGGCCTGGACAAGGTCAGCGTCGCCAAGGTCGACAGCGACGAGGTGACTGCCTGGGCCGTGCAAGGCGACTCGGTCCCCACCTACACGGCCACGGAGGCCAAATGAGTCGCCCGCGACGCAACAACGCTGTACCCTGCCGGCTTTCCGCCGTATTTCCGTGATCGTGCGTTTCTCGCGTTGGAACGCACCGTCGTACCACTTGGAGCGATCTACATGCGCGTGCTCGTGACCGGCGGTGCCGGCTTCATAGGATCCCACGTCTCGGAGGCCCTGCTGGAGCTTGGGAACGCCGTACTCATCTACGACGATTTTTCGACCGGGCGGAAAATCAACCTCGATAACCACGAGGACGCCCAGGTGGTCGAGGCGTCGATACTCGACAAGGAAGCGTTGCAGCGCGCTGTCGAGGACGTCCACGCCGTCGTCCACCTCGCCGCCCGTCCGTCGGTGGCCCGGTCCATCGAGGATCCCGCCTCTACCAACGCCACCAACGTGCAGGGCACGCTCAACGTGCTCATGGCCGCTCGGGCCGCAGGCGTGCGTCGGGTCGTGCAGGCCTCGTCGTCGTCCGTGTACGGCGACAGGAAGCGGTGGTCGGCCGACGGGCGTACCCTCGACCTGCACAAGCGGGAGAGCCAGACCCCCTCGCCCATGTCCCCCTACGCCGTGTCCAAGCTCGCAGCGGAGCAGTACGGCGTGGCTTTTTCCAAGAGCATGGGCCTGGACGTCGTGGCCCTGCGCCTGTTCAACGTCTTCGGTCCTCGCCAGGACCCCGCCGGGGGGTACGCCGCCGTCATCCCCAAGTTCATCCGGGCGGTGCTGGAGGGGTTGCCGCTGACCATCTACGGCAACGGCCAGCAGTCCAGGGATTTCTGCTACGTCGCCAACGTCGTGGACGCCGTGCTCAAGGCGCTCAAGGCGGACGAGGGGGCTGTCGCCGGCCGGGTGTTCAACGTGGCCTGCGACGAGCGCACGACCGTGCTGGAGATGATCGAGCAGCTTCACGCCCTGGCCGGCACCTCCCTGTCCACCATCCACGTTGACGAGCGCGTGGGCGACATCCGGCACTCCCTGGCCGACATCTCGGACATCGGGGCGGCGCTGCGTTACAAACCCCTGGTCCGCTTCCCCGAAGGGTTGGCCAAGACCTGGGACTGGTTCAAGGAGCGACATGACGACTGACCGAAGAGGCTTCCTGGCGACACTGCTCGCCGTCCCCGCAGCCATCGCCCTGGCGCTGCGCCCCAGGCCCAGCGGGCCGAAGTACAACGTGCAGACGCTCAAGGACGGCACCCCCATCCGCCACCCGGAGATCCCCTGCGCCGCCGACCACGGCCCGTGCATGGGTTACCACTGGGGCGACCCCGACCTGTTCGTGGACGGTCGATGGATGCCCATCAAGGAGTGGAGCGCCAAGCATGGTTGGGGGGCCCGACATGGAGCCTGACGACCCTCGCCCGTACAGGATCAAGTTCTACAAAGGCCTCGCCGGCATTGGGGACAAATACGGCGAGGCCATCGTCCAGGCGTGGACGGCGGCGGACGCGATCACGCAGTTCAACGCCGACGTCGACCACAACGGAGACACGGGGCTGGGCAAGCACCGCATCCTCCACGTCGAACCCTTCATCCCACCCAAGGACTGACCCATGACCGTTGGCAGCATCAGCACCGGCACCCTGCGCACGCAGGATCTCGTCCCCGTCTTCCTGCAGGAGCTTGGACGGCGGGAGCACCCCCAGGCCGCCGTCCTGGCGGAGAGCGCCCTGGGCGGCGAGGACGACGACCCCTGGTGGGTCGGGGACGACTGCGCCGCCCTCATGGAGGAGCTTGTCGACGCCTTGAACGAGACGGCCCCCGACGGGCACTTCTTCGGAGCGCACGAGGGAGACGGGGCGGATTTCGGCTTCTGGCCGATTTCCGACGACTCCGCAGACGAGAGCCCAGGCCCCAAACTCGCCGTGGTCGCCCCGTTCCAGTCGGCAGACGACAAGGACTCGGACGCCGTCAGGAACCTTCTGTCGGACGCCGTCCACGCCGCCGCCGACGAGCCCTACACCGCCGTCGTCGTCATCCTCGTCGGCAAGGAGGCCGGGGTGTGGAGCAACGGCGTCGCCGGCACCACGCTCGACCACGCCCTGTTGCGGGCGGAGATTCAGGTCGTGTCGGCCGAGATGGTGGCCGACGCCATCGAGGAGCGGGACGAGGACGAGGGCGACGAAGAAGGGGAGTAGGTGTTTCAACGCGGGAACTCGTTGACATGGCGCTCGCCCCTGAAACGGCAGCACCGCTCGCAGCCGCAGCCCGTCGCCGCCCTGGACGCCTCCCCGTGCGGGCCGGAGTCCCGGTCGCAGGAGCCGCAGGTGACGGCCATGTACGTCAGGCGGGCGGAGACCTTCCCCGTGCCGATGCCCATCGACCCTCGCCACGCCGTGAGCCGGATGGTGGTGGCCGACGGCCAGCCGCACCGGGTGTACGGGATGCCGCCGCTCCATCGCTTCAGGGCGTGGACCCGGTGGCCGCCGCCAGCGATCATGTTGAGTGCGCGTTTCAACGCGAAGGCCTCGTCCTCAACGGCCGCCAGTAGCCGTTGTCGTTCGACCGGACGTAACCCGTGGACTCCAAGATCTCCAACGCCAGGGAGACGTCGCCGTTCGATAGCTGCGGACAGGCGTCCCGCACGTCGAACTCGTCCACGTACCGGCGCGCCTTGCCGTGCTTGCGACGGGGGATCACCTTCCACACGACGGCTACGATCTCCTCCTGGGTCACGGTGTCCCCTGGGGCGGCTCGGGCTCGGAGGGGTTGGGGGTGCCGGAGGGGCAGAGCACGACGGTGCGCTGCCGGCGGAAGCTGATGCCCTTGCGGATCACTGCACAATCCTGTTCGCCGGCCGGTAAGGCAGGGTGGGGTCGTTGGGAAACTGATGCTCTTGGACATACGTGGTCAGGATGGCGAGCCACTCGTCGGGCCCCTTGATGAGCTTGCCCCGCTTGACGGCGCGCCTCATGTCCTTGCCCCGCATGCGCTGGCTGCGCTTGTCGTAGACCTTGTAGCCCCGCTTGAGCAGGCTGGCCTTCTTCCTGTCGTCCAGCGGCAGGGGTCCCCGATCGAACAGGCACCGCTCGTGCTTGGACCGGTCCCGGCGGTAGGTGAGCTTGCGGGCCTCGGCGTCCCGCTTCTCGGCCATGCGCTCGGTGATGTGGTGGGGGCGCAGGCGGACCGTGTAGTACTCCTGCGGCACGGCCTCGGGCTTGGGGGCCTTGGGCTCCAGCTTGCGGCGCTCGCCCGCTCCCAGGGTCTGGGTGTGGACGTAGGTCGTGTGCATGTCGTGGACGACGGCCACCAACTCCGTGAGCGTCTGCGGCAACGTGGTCAGGGTGCCGTTCCAGTCCCCGCCCGGCTCCAGCACGGTGCCGTAGCCGAAGCCCAACTGCTCGCGCTCCCCGAAGCCCTCGCTGGCGTCGGGCACGGCGAGCCCCAGGCGCTCCAGGGACGCCAAGCCGTCTCTGTCGAACGCCACCCGCTGCACCATGAGCGTGCGGAAGAACTCCACGATCAACCCGTCGGCGCATATGAGATGGCCCAGGACGTGGACCTGCCTGACTTTTTTCGCCTGCATGGGAAATCGGATCCGAACCTCGCTGGAGTCCAGGGCGTAGCCGGCGTCGTAGGCGAAGTAGGTGTGGTCGAACGGGAGCAGGTCGACGTCGAGGACGGCCCGCTCGTTGAGTCTGCGCATGACGGTGAAGAACCGCCGGGCCCGCATCACGCGCTCGGCCTCCGTGACCTCGGGGGCGTCGAAGGCGAACTCGCCCCACTCGTCCACGAGCAGACGGTCGGCGTGCTCGTGCGCCTCGTCGTCCAGCGCCAGCGGCAGCTTGGGGTCGACGCTGTACAGCTTCGCCCTGCCCATGCGGGAGCGCAGGTCCGCTATCCACTCGCCCTGCAGGTGCGGGTTGGCCTCCTCTCCCCCCTCAAACGAGGTGACGGCCAGGGAGGGATCCTCCTCCTGCAACTGCCCCAGGTAGGTCTGCAGGTCGAGGAACATCTCCAAGGCCCACTCGTAGCCGGGCCGCCCGTCCACGGCCTTGCGGGCCCGCTTGCGGGCTCCACGGCGGCGCTTGTTCTTGTTGCGGGACGCCTTGCCCATCAGGGCCTCGGCTTCTTGTTCATGCCGGAACGAATGACCCTGGGGTGGGCGGCGACCCAGATGGTGACCGTGCGGCCGTCTTTGCGGCGGACGGTGCGGGTGTGGGCGGCGACCCAGATCACTGTGCGTTTCAACGTCGACATCAGACCCTCACCGGCTTGAGCGGCCTGTCCTTCAGGATCGCCGCCAGGGCGACGTCGGCCTGGACCTTCGCCTCCTCGATGGCGACGTCCACCGCCACCTCCCAGGCCTTGACGGCCTCGGGGGTCCAGTCGTCGGCGTCGGCGGGGGCGTCCACCATGACGAGGCCTTGGCCGGATGAGTACGACGTGGTGCCCTGACCACGGACCCTCCACCCGATCATCACGGGGCGGCGATGGTCCTGATACCCGCCGCAATGCTGGTCGATCTCCGCCAGCCGCAGGTCGCCCAGGCCGTCGCTCCGGTGCCATGCGTACACGTCCTTCCTCCAGCCCGTGACCATGGTGGACAGGCTGCGGCGCAGGCGCAGGATGACGTCGTCGCCGCTGCCGTCGCCCAGGAACGGGGCGACGTGCTCGGCAAGCTGGTCGAGGGTGTACACCCGCCCCGCCAACGTGTTGAGACGGCGCTCCCGCTCGACCAAGGTGATGCCGCCACGGCGACCGCCCTCGGGCATCGCCTCGACGCGCCGTCGGCGGTGGTTGGCCTGGGCCTTCCGCTCCTGCAGATGGGCGTAGAGCGCCTGGGCGTTCATAGGGGTGGTGTCGGACACTGTCAGTTTTCCTCCCGCTCGGGTTTTTCACCTGTCTCGTGAACTCGATCCTCGCCCCACTCCTCCACCCGCCCGCGCACCGGCCGCCCGCACCCCCGGCGAAGCCGGGCGTCGTAGCACATGAACGAGCCGCACCAGTCGCAACCCTTCGCCCCCGTCCTGCGCATGCAGGCTGCGAAGCCGCCCAGGACGGCACCGACGACGAATCCCGCCAAGGCGCTCATCGCCCGCTCCTGGCGGCGAGCACGAGCCCGCTGACGACCTTGCGGGCCTCCGCCTGGGCCAACGGCTTGGTGGCGGGCTTGGCGGCGGCGTAGGCGTCCGTGAGCATCGCCTGAAGCTCGTCGGCGCGGATGGCCAGGGTCCCCTTGGCGGCGTCGTGGTCGACACGGATGGCCCGCACCTGCTTGCGGGGGACGAGGCGTTGGCCCCCCTTGGCGGCGAGCAGATCCTTGTCGCTGCGCGCCTTGCCCAACGGCTTGGCGTGGATGCCGACGACCTTGTAGTACGGCTCGCCCTTGACGGAGCGGCGGCCGGTGGCGGGGTTGGCCAGGATGATGCCGTGGACGACGCCCTCGTACCAGCGTCCCCGCCTCTTGTGCTGATAGCGGACCATCTGGCCCACGGAGATACGGGAGGCCTTGAGCGGGCGCGTGGGGTCGAGCGTGGCGACCACCTGGGACAGCGCCGCCTTGGCCGCCGCCCGGAAGAGCTTGGCCACGCCCTTGATGTCGAACCCGTCGGGCGTCTCGACCGTGAAGGCCTGCGCCGATTCGGGCTGGTGCAGGACGACGTTCCACCTCATGTCAGGTACTCCGCCACGACGACGTTGCCGACCAACTCGTGGCCGGGCATGTCGGCGGGCCAGCCGGTGGCCTCCATGCCGGGGTCGTTGCGCTCCAGGCCAAACATCCGGCCGTCTTCGTTGACGTAGGCGATGACGGTGGCCGAGTACTTCGAGGTCCGCAACGTCACCGCCCGCGCCCTCGACCTCCACGGCCTGACCTCCGGGCGGGGAAGCTCCTGGGCCCAGCCGCCGACGATCTCCCGCACCCGCTCCAGGGCGATGTCCTCCCCCTCGACCGTCTCCTCGGCCGTGCGCCCGTCGGGGTGGATGGTGGTGAGCTTGATCTTCATGTCGTCCTAACCTCCTACCGTGTAGACGATCACTCTACAGACATCTGACAGGCGTTCAAGCGTTTTTATTCCGCTTCCGTGTTTTTTCATAGGCGGCGACCGCCTGGGCCTCGCTGGTGACGATCCCCTCGCGAGCCTGCGTGGCGACCAAGGTGCGGACCATCATCTCCCGGCGCAGGGCGGGGTCGAGCAGGATGCGGCGCAGGATGGTGCGGTCTCGGCCTTGGCCCATTTTCGTGTGCTCCCAGAAAATTCAGACTGTCGACTAGGAGTCTACACGAATGACCAACCTCGTTCCACAACTATCTTTTCTTCAATGATTTCAAGGAGTTGGGAATTTCCCACACCGAAATGCTGGGGGCGGCATGTCGCGCCGGGCGTCGGGCGTCCGGCGTGATCGCGTGGCTTGGCGTGGCGCTGGGAGACGTCGCCGTCCCCCCTCGCGCGAGCGTGGGCGCTACTTGTTGAGATGCGGCCAGTGCGTGCGGAAGGCGACCGCCTTGTCCGCCATCTCCGGCACGCCCAGCATCCCGAAGGCGTCCAGGGCGGCGTCGGCCAGCCGGCGGCGGCGCACCACGAGCATGGCGACCGGGCCCAGGACGAGCAGGTCGACCAGCAGGTGTGGATCCTCGCGTTGCAACGCCATGCCCTACAGGCTACCAGCGAAGAACGAGCGCGTCCTGCGCGCCAGGGCGTTGAACTCCCTGGCCGCCTGCCTCGCCCCCTCGGGGTCGGCCTCAAACCGCCCGTCCACGAACTTGAAATCGTAGTGGGTGCTCAACTCGGTCTTGAGCCAGCGCACGTAGGCCTTGCCGCCCATCCATGTGCCGTGGGCCACCCCCTTGACCACCAACCGCTGGGCGGCGTTGGGGTAGTAGGGCATCTGGTCGGTGGGCGGGATGTCCGTGACGTCGGCCACGACCTCCTGCTCGCCGCAGAAGGCCTCCAGCACCGTCCTGGCCTCCACCCTCTCTCGGGTGCGGGCCATCAGCCGCAGGCGGTCCAGATACGCCCCCTGCTGCTCCCAGGCGGCCTCGCACAGGGCGGGGACGAAGACGAGGCAGCGGTCGATGGGGACGTCGTAGCGGATGAGCGTCTTGGACAGGATCTGCATGGAGGTGGTCGTGAAGTAGGCCCCGGTCGTCTCCTCGGCTATGTGCAGAAGCTGCCGGGGGTCGGTCGTGGTGCTGACCACGGTGTCCGCCCTGGCCTCGTCGCCCTGGTGCAGCGACAGGATGCGATACAGCGCCACCGTCGGACCGAAGATGTCGTACAGCGCCTGCTGCGAAAAATCGACCACGGCCGGTTTTCTGGCCGCAAGCTCCGCCAATCCGCCCGTACCGGTCTCAAGCTCCTCGACCAGCAGGCGGGCGTCCTTCTGGGACAGCCTCAACTCCTGGGGGTTGGCCCGGCGTTCCCGCAACAGGCGAGCGCGCTCCAGCAGGGTGTCGATGTGGCCGCCAAGCTCCGGCGACCTCTCTCTCGACCACGCCCCCCCGGTCTGGATGAACTCGTCGGTGGCCTCCCTGCCCTGCTCCTCGTACCAGTCGGGAACGGGTTTGCGCGGCCAGTAGCCGTCGTGCTCGTAGAAGAACTCCACCGGCAGCGTCCGTATGCCAAGCTCGGCGGCGATTCCCACCCGGTGGTTGCCCTCGCCCACGATGGCTTCGTACGGAGTGACCCAGACCTTGATCGGATCCCCGATGCGGCCCTGGGCCATGCCGTCCTTGATGGCCTGCCACTTCACCGGGCCGGGCACACCTGGGACGAAGGCCTGCCTGCCGTCCTGCTCCACATACACGGCCCCGCCCCGCGCCTTGTCGGACGTCCACTCATACTGTCGGATGCCGAGAAGCTCCTCGACGGCTACGTCCACGCCAAGCACCGGCCTGCCTGTCAGGTCCACCCAGTGGGGGTGTTCCGGCACGGTGAGCTTCTTGCGGTTGACCTCCCACTGGGCGACGACGGTGTCCAGCCTGACGACCCGGCCCTCTGGAACGCTCCAGTAGCCCTTGCCGATGGTCACGCCATGTAGCCGGCGACGTTTTCCATGAAGCTGGACGCCTGGACCTCGTCCATGCCCATCTCCTCGGCCATGCCCCGCCAGTCCTCCTCGTCAAACGAGTCGAAATCGTAGTCCTGCTCGGCCAGCCACTGAAGCAGGGCGGCCCCCGACACCGGGACGGGCGGGTTGGCCCGGCGGGCTGCGCGTTCAAACGCGGTGACGGCGTCGAAGGGGCTGCTCATCGGGTCTTCCTCACGTCCCGGCGGATGCCGTCGAGCTTGTCCAACACCCGATCGAACTTGCGCTCCTGCACCGCCTCTATGCGCGCCACGTCCTCTTTGACTCCCTGCACCTGGGAACGCATCGCCGCCTGCTCCAGCTTGACTCCCTCCACCTCCGAATGGATGGAGGCGGTGTCGTTCTTGTGTGCGGCGTCGGGATGGGGGACGGACAGGTGTTCCTTGAGCAGGTCATCCCTCTCTTGAGCGATGGCCACCTTGGCGTCGCCCACGATCTTGCCGGCCACCTCGCCCACCACCACGACGGCTTCGTCCCGCGTTATGGCCCCCGCCTGTGCGGAGCCGGGGGCGGCCAGCGTGTATCCCGCCTTCCAGAACACGGCGATGACGACGATGCCCATCAGGAGCATGCCGGCGACCGTGCCGCCGGTGAGCTTGAGCTTCACCTTGCCTGGGATGTCCACGAGCGTCTCCGCCCGGCCGTTGGTCGGAAGCGGGGGGCCTCCCAGACCCGACGGAGCCTCGTCGGTGTCGGCGGTATCGCTCATGGCAACAACTCCTGCGGTATCGGCACCGCCACGTTCAGGGCGTTCGACGCTCCCATGATGCGCCCACGAAGGGCGCGTGCCTGCTCGGGCTCTATGCGGTCGATCAAGGCGAGGATGTCGTTCTGCAACCAACCGGACAGCTTGGCCATCTCCCGGCAGTCGTCGCTGCAATAGGCCCGTTTTCTGCCCCCCTTCGGAAAATCGAGCGCCGCCATGTACACCCCGCAGGTCGGGCACGGGAAGTTGTAGTTCCCAGGCGGGTTGTCGATCCGCCACTGCACCTCGTCCAGGCGGTCCAGCGCGTTGAAACGAGCGTTCTCCCTGCGAGTGCCCCCGCCGGCCTTGGCGATGTTGAGCAGGTTGGACATGCTGCGGAACTCGGCCCGCCAGTGCTTGACCCTCTCCGGGGTCATCCCGCGCCGGGCGATTGTGCCCAGGCGGGTGCTGGCCCACTTCAGGTGCTCCTTGAGGTGGTCGCACCCGTCGTAGCAGTACTTGCGCCTACGGCCCCTGGCGGCCATCTGGAACTCCGACCCGCAGATCTCGCAGATTCCGGTCCGCATCAGTGCTCGTGGTACGTCACGGTGACGCCCCCGAAATCGGCATTGCTGGCCGGGCCTGGGCCGGGGTTCAGTCCGCCCCAGCACACCCTGCACTCCAGACCCTGCGGGAACTCCCGGCGCAGGATGCGCTCGTACTCGGGAGTCCTCTTCCCCAGCTTCGCCCGGATCTTGCCGCCCTTGCGGCGCGGGCGCTGCACGAGCCACGACGACAGGGCGTTCCCCGTCTCGTAGGCGTCGATCTCGTCCTGGGTCCACGCCTCCTGGCGCATGATCTCCATGGGGTCGATGCCGTGCTCGTCCACGAGGTGCGCCCAGCCCCTGGGGTTGACGGAGTTGCGGCAGGTCGCCTCCCTGGCCATGAAGGCCGGGCACTCCCACTGGGCGTCCTTGCCGTCCACGCCGGCACCGGAGCCGGCCAGCGGGTAGTCCCGCAGCACGGCCTGGGTGGCGGCCTCGGGGGCCGGCTCACCGAACCGCAGGGCGGACGGCCGGATGGTCAGGTTGGGCAGGCACGTCACCCACCGCTGCAGCCTCGCCCGGAACTTGGGCAGGAACCACACCCTGGTCGGGAACCAGAAGAGCACCTCGGGGAAGCTCACCGCCACCATGCCCCACAGGTCGATCATGTAGGGGGCGGCGAAATCGGCGCTGTCGTGGACCCGGAAGTGCCGCAGGGAGTGGTCCTCGGACGCCCTGGTGGTCGTGTGGGAGAAGGCGACCCCCAGGGCCTGCACCATCGTGACGGCGGTCTCCCGCAGCCTGTCAGGCGTCGGTGAGCCCGTGAAGCCCGCCGCCCCGGCGTCGGCGTTCCAGACCTTGCCCAGGGAGTACTCCAGCCAGAACAGGCGCAGCGCCGCCGCCATCTGCGTGGTCAGGTTGCCGTAGTTGCCCTTCAGGGCGTAGCAGGCGTCGCAGATGTTGGTGGAGCGCAGGTTTTTCGTCGTGAACGAAAATTCGGCCCCTGCATCGAGCAGCCCGCGCAGGGAGTAGGCGGGCCGGGTCTTCTTCGTGCTGCCCACCTGCACCCGCACGTCGCCGCCCTCGGGGGGCAGGATCGCCGGGCCGTCGGGGGTCATGACGATGGGGTCGATGGCCGCCTGCTCCGCCGCCATGTCGACGCCGACCACGCTGTCGATCAATCGGACCGACCCCTTGTAGGCCTTGACCGTCGTGCGCTTGTCGGGGTCGTCCAAGGGCGTGCCGACCATCCCCGCCATCGAGCGCGCTCCGGGGCAGGTGCCGCCCATCTGGGACGGCCCGGCCGGCAGGCTCCACGACAGGGTGGACATCTTCGACGTGGACGAGAAGAACACGAACGTCCGTGCGAAGCCGTGGACGACCGGGTAGTCCTCCAGCTTGGCCTCTGGGTGCTCCGGGCACTGATAGTCCTTGGCGCACCCCTCCAAGGCCAGCAGACCGTCCAACCCGGTCGGGCCGTCGCCCCGCCAGCGGTACAGGCCCGTGGCCTGCCCGCCGGGCTCGCCCACGCTGTTCAGATACAGCGACCCCGACGTCCAGATCTTCCCCTGGCGCTTTTCGGCGGTCCACACGGCGTCGGGCAGGGAGTGCCTCTTGTGGGGGCACACCACCCGCACCTCGTCCACGAACCGCTCCTGGCCGTCGGCGTGGACGCCCTTCCACTTGCGGGCCCGGCGCAGGGAGATGAACTCGGGATCCTCGTAGCTCCAGATGGGCGGGTCGATCTGGATGACGGGGTCGGGCGGGTCGTGGCGGATCCTCGCGTTTGAACGCCTGACCTCGGTACCGGCGTACACCGCCTTGATGGCCCGCTTGCCGGCGATCTTCTTGCCCACCTCGGCCGCCGTGGGCTCAAGGATCAGGCGCACCTGCCGTCCAGGGGCGGAGAGCGCCGCATGGATGGCCCGCCGAAGCTCGGACAGGCGCAGGATCTCGGCTCGGCCTACGGCCACGACTCCCCTTTGACCATGTGGCTGGCCTTGATGGTGAGCTTGACGACGTACAGGTCGTCATAGCCGGCGTCGTCGGCGTCCAGATTGGCATCGGAGAAGCCCAGCGTGACGGTGGAGCCCTGCACGGACGCCACGACCACCTCGCCCCAGCCGGGGCCGACGTCCAGACGCCTGTCCTCCAACAACTCGGACAGGCTCTCGGCCAACACCTCGGTGTCGACCCCATCTATGCCTTTTCGGACCACGGGCCTCCCTCGCTTTGAAACGCCTAGTCCGTTGTCAGGCGGCCGATGAGGTAGCCGGGACCAACGGGGCCCAGCAGCGACCAGCCCAGGAACGGCAGGATCAACCGCTTGTTCAGGTTCTTCTTCTCGACCTTCACCCCGCGCTTGTAGCCGGCGTACAGCAGGCCGCCTGCGATGGCGAGCTTGAGGACGGTCCAGCCGGGGCCCGCAGGTAGCCCCCAGCGCCCCCCAGGAGCCGGCGGAGGCGTGGCGGCACCGAACGCCGGGTTGGTAGGCACGACGGCCCCCAGGCCGTTCCAGCCGGCTGCGGCGACGCCAAGGTCGGCGGGGGCCTGGATGTTCCCCGGCGGGTGGACGGTCCCGCCGGACATGGCCACGGGGAGGCCGTTGATCTGCTGCGGCTGGTTCATCAGGCCCTCCCGGCCGCTGTCAGGTCCGACGAGAAGTACAGGAGCGCGCCCACGCCGAGAACGATCCCCAACGTCATGGAGCCCGCCGACCCTTTTTTCGGCTCCTCGCCAAAACCGGCGCTGCCGCTCTTGCGCTTGCGGCCGGTGCCCTTGGTGGCCTTCCTGCGCTTGGCAGAGACCCGGCGCTTGCGGCCGGTGCCCTTGGTGGCCTTCCTGCGCCTGTCCAGGCAGATGATGGCCCCCGTCCTGGGGTTCCTGCCCACCCGGCTCCCAGGCGGGCAATTCTCCGGCGACAGGACGAAACGGATGAAACCCTCGGCATCCTTGGGGGCCGCCCCCGTCCCGCCGGCCCCGTTCTTGGGAGGCGGCTCGGGCAGGGCGGGGGGCACCGCCGACCTCTCTGCGGCCTGGGCGGCGAGCAGGGCGGCCTGGGCGGCGGCCTCGGCCTCCTCGTCCTGGCGCTTGCGCCACCAGCGGTACCCCAGGAAAGCGGTGCCCGTCAGGGCGACACCGCCCACGACCATGGTGACTGTCCTCATATCTCCACTCCCAACAGTTTGCCGCGCATGAGCTTGGATACGCCCCCGACCACGATCACGCCAATCAGGAACGGGACGCCCCCCTCCCGCTTGGACGCCGGCAGGCGAGGGCGGACCACATACGCCACGCCCGTCGCCGCCCCGAAGAACAGCAGGCCCTTGATCCACGTCCTGGGATCGGTCAGATCTCTTCGCAGGCTGTCGAAGAACCCGCCGACCTCGGCCCGGTCGCTCTTGCGCTCCTCCTCGCGTTTGAACGCGCCGGCAGGGGCGTCCCTCTCGGCCTCGCAGCGGTTGTTGTACGTCACGCCATCGACCGTCACGGGAGCTATGTGCATGGGGCAGACTGTCATGCCGGGCTGGACTGTAGCCCTGCCCAGGCCCTGCGCCCCGGCTCCCCGCTGCACCACCATGAAGGTGCCGTCGTGGATGCGGTCGCACTCGGCCCGGCCGCCCCCGACGACCCGCCGGGCGCGTATGCCGCCCTGCCAGTTGTCGAGGCTGTACACGTTGCCGTTGTTGCAACGCACGGTGCGCTCGCCGCTGGCGAGGCTGTTGGGGTCCGACGCCGGGCCCATGGCGGTCCTGGCCCCTGGGCAGCAGCCGCTCTGTTGGAGCCGGGCGAATATGGACGAGGCGTGGCTGGGCTTGCGGCCCATCTTGGACCACGTCATCAGGGCCAGGGGGGACATCTGCCCGGCGTGCTCGATCAGCCCCTGGCGGTTCAGCCCCGTCGCCCCGCCAGCCGTAGCGGGCGGCGGACCGGGTAGAAGGCTTCCGCCTCCTGGGCCGAACGGTGCCGTGGACATGGGGAGCATCAGATGTACTGGTCGTACAGGTTGCGGGGGCTGATGTCGCCGTACACCTCAAACCGGCGACGGATGTGACCCAGGTGGGCGAACACCGCTTGTCGAGGGGTGTACGGGCCGCTGTCGAGGAACTCCCGCAGGTTGGCGAAATAGAACGGGCCGATGCCGTTGACGAGGTCCATCATCCCGGCTGCGGCGTCCTTCCAATCCTTCGCTGGGACGATCTTGAAATCCCAGTCGCCGGCCTTCCGCAACCCCAGGCCCACCTCGCCAAGCTCGTTCTCGGCCACGGCCTCGACGGCGTTCCGCCAACCTCCGTAGACCTCGGTCTCGGCCTCGTCCCGCGCCCTCTCCCCCAGTTCCTCCGCCGCCTCCTCCGCCTCCTCGGCTGGCTCGCTCTCGTAGGTGCGAAGCCCCTGCTCGTAGGCGTCCTGCTGGGCGTCCGCTACGTACTCCCAGGTCTGCTCGTTGATCTCCTCCATGTCAGGGAGCCCGAACAGCTTGGCCAGATCGTCGTAGTCGAATCGTCCGCTGTACTTCGACATCAGCCCAACCCCGCCGCTTCTTCCCCATCCAACCCGCTGGCGATAGCGTCGTTGAGGGCGATGTGCAGCGCCTGGGCGATCAGAACGTGGTCCTTGAATGTCACGGCCTCGCTGCCACCGTCTTCGACAACACCTCGATGGCCTCCTCGACGTCTCCCAACCCCATCTCGATGGTCCCCGCCGCCTCGTCGGTGGCCTCGTCGTCCTCATCGTAGGCTTCGTCACCATCGATCAGGTTTTGGATCTCCTGGGCGGCGGCGTCGGCCTCCTGGGCAATCATCTCCAAGACGTCGTCCCACTCCTCCTCCCACTCCTCCTCCCGTTCAGCCGCGGGCGGTGCGGGGGGATGGAGGCTGGTCCTCGCCTCAAGGGCGATGTCCTCAAACTGGCTCAAGGCCTTGTCGGGCAGATTGAGATACACGGTCATCGCCATGTCGTGCAGCTTGGCGACAACGGCATCGGCTTTTTTGAGAGAGATCATGTCGTTCCTCGCGTTTCAACGCAGTCCATCAATCGCTGTATTGCTTCACGGCGTCGCTGACGTCGTTGAGAAAATCGATGAGGTCGGGCGACTCCTTGCGGGCCTTGGTGAGAGACACCCCATAGTCGTCCGCCAGGAACGCCTGCATGTGCTTGAACGCGCCGGAGGCGTACTTGCGCTCCATCTCGTCGTTGTCATCGAAGTAGAACCCGCTGGCCGACGTGTCGTAGGGGTTGGCGTAGAAGTTGGCCATCGACGGTGCTCCTGCACGCGTTTCAACGCGTTGTTCCGACCCTGTCCAATACCATGCGATTTTCCTCCAAAGCCAGGAAAATCAGAGTCCGTTGCCCTCGACCACGTCGCCCCAGCTTGAGATCCACAGATTGTCCGTGTCCCACTTGTAGATGAGCGTCGCAGCGTAGGTGTCGCCCATGTTCAGATAGTCGATCGTGCCGACCCTCTCGCTACCGGGGATATGCTCCACGCCGTGGGCGTCGATGACCTCGTTGGCCCCCTCCAGCACGGCCGACCGCCGCCAGATGCGCGAACCGAAGGGGCTGCGGTGCAGGCTGCGGACCCAGGTGTCCGTGCCGGGCAGCTTCTGCTCGATGATGCTCTCAAGCTCGTCGGGGTCGTCCACGGCGGCGCACAGGCTGCGGATCGTCTCCGCCCCCCAGGTGCCGACTCCCAGTTCGCTCTTCAGCCTCTTTGCGGACGGGCAGCGCATACAATCCCCCTACTTCGCCGGCTCGAAGCCCATCGTGGCCACGAAGTAGCCCCCGATGGCCAGACCGATGGCCATGCCCACGCCCTCGATCGTCGCCCTGGCGACCACCTTGTTCCACGAGGGCTCGATGTCCACCTCCAGCTTCTCGACCACCAGGGGGCGAGCCGGAGGCGGGATGGGCACTGGTATGGGGTCCGCCCCCAGGCCGGAGAACAGCGCCCGACCGACCCATTTGGGCTCGTGCGTCGCCTTGCCGCCGGCAGACCGGGCCACCGCCCACAAGGGCATCCGCACCGGCCCCAGGCCCTTGCCGGGGTCGGCGCACATCCACCGCTTGGACATCGGGTCGCCGGGGGCGCACGGGCCCCACTTGCGCTTGAAGGCCTTGGGGTGGACGAAGTGCGTCCGGTTGCCGATGGGGTTGCCCTGCGTGCCCGCCAGCATCTCCTGGGCGAAGGCCACGGCCCTGGGAAAGCTCTTCGCCTCGCTGACGGTCTTGCCGCCGCGGGTGCGGCCTGGGCACGCCTTCGTCTCGGTGAGGTAGCAGTAACCCTTCGTGCGGCGGCCTCCGAACCACGCCTTGCCCGCCTTCACCGTCACGGCCTCTTGGATGGTGGGAAACCCCTTGAGGCGCACCCGGTTGAGGGCCGTCTGGGCTATGCCGACGCCCTCGGGCTTGCCGATGACGCCCCCGCCGCCCTCCGTGAGGATCAGGCGGGCCAGCCAGTCGGCCTCCGTGGCGTTCTCGGTGGCGGCCGTCTGGAGCGCCCCGTCCAAGAGCCCCCCGCGCCAAGCCAAGCCGATCAGGCCCAGCCCGGCCCCGGCGTACAGCAGCCCGGCGCGGGGGGTCGAAGCCATCTAGGGCTTCACCAAGGAGGGTGCGCCGACGACCGTGCCGATCTTGGTGAGCGTGAGGATGTCCTCGATGAACACCGTCTGCTCCCGATCGACGGGGCCCACGCCCGGAGCGGGGGCGGTGCCGTGGATGGTCAGGATGAGGTTGTCGTCGTCCACCCTGACCATGTCGCCCTGGATCTGCACGGGGCCGTTGGCGAAGGTCTGGGGGCCAAGCTGCACGGGGCCGATGAAGCGCAGGGAGACCAGAAGCTCCTGGCCCTCGTAGCTGCGGGCGAGGTCGGCCATGGCCTTGCGGGCTGCGGGACTCATCGAAGGATTGTCGGTCATAGGTCGCTCCAGGGTATCTCGCGTTGAAACGCGGGTCTAGCCAAGCGGCACCGTCCCCGGCCCGGAAGAGGCCGGCTGGATGTCCGCCGTTCGTAGGAGCGTGCCGTAGGCCGGTGTCAGCGGTCCGACGTAGGCTCCGAGAGTGTTGAACTGCAGGTACTCCTCGGCATCCTCGCGGGACAGGGCGTCCCGCATGAGGATGGCGACGCAGGCCTCGTAGTCGTACAGGGCGACGGTGGCCTGCCCCTCCTTCCCCCATATGGACACGGTGCCTATCAAGGCCTCGTCAAAGCCGTCGGCCGTGAGCGTGCCGGGGTCCAGACAGGCCTTGACCTCGGTGGGGGTCATGGTGTCTCCCCCGGCTGGTAGCAGCGTGCGGCCAGAGGCCGGCGGGCGGCTATGAGCGCCCATACGTGCTCCAGCGGCGGCTCGGGGAACAGGCCGCACGGGTTGCAGAGCCACACCTGCGGACCGTCGCAGAACCCGTCCCGGTGCGTGCCGGCGTCGCCCTCGGCCTCCAGGCCGCAGGCGGCGCACTCCCGCTCCATGTCGAAAAGGTCGACGGTTTTGTCGGATCCACGATTTTTCACGGCGGTGCTCATGTAGCCCAGGAGTCTACAGGGCGGGGGACCGCTGGCAACCCC
>Ga0080013_1000985_pt1 | contig 38776 bp, 56 predicted proteins | sample ETNvirenome_6_85_FD_69236 | JGI IMG/M metagenome (GOLD analysis project Ga0080013, IMG submission 69236) | Marine viral communities from the Pacific Ocean - ETNP_6_85 (SPADES assembly) (version 2) | ecosystem: Environmental > Aquatic > Marine > Oceanic | place: Pacific Ocean | collected 2013-06-19 | reverse complement strand
CAGTTCGCTGCTGTAATCGACGACGCTGGATCACTTCAACCCCTTCAGGAAGTCGATCTGCAGGCACCGTATATTCTTGCCCACTAGCGCTATCACGAACTAACAACACCTCAGGTCCCTCTGTCACATCCACATAAAAATAATCAGCAATCCGTACCGAATGCTCCGGATACCACTCCGGCATTGTTAACCCGGTTGATTGAAAGGCAGCCTCACTCGTCGAAATCGCACCAGGATAACGTCTTTCAAACTCTGATTTCGGAATATCTTCGACAATAAAGACAAAGCGACACTTTTCTGGTTCATGCAATGGGCAAGCCGGGTCCCGAAACACTGACATTGAGTTTTCAATCGGCTGATATCGAATACTCTGATCAAACAGCGAATCTTCAGGCGCATTCCTATCACCTTCATTTTCATATTCGGTCACAATCCGATAATAGCCAAATCCCACAGCTACAGCTGATTTGAACGCTTCATCCCGTGCGGATTTCGCATGTCCCTTATTTTCAATATGACGAATCAAGCCTTGATACACATCAGCCGTATCAATATCTGCTCCAGAATCCACCGGAACAGTTAAGAGACTGGGCTTGGCAGATCGCTGACGTCCAATAAGCTGACGAAAGGGTTCGCCAATCTGGTCAATCACCAGCGTCGGACGATCACCCCTATCCCGTTCATCCTGCGGGTCCCACTGTTCAAGATTGAGGAAGCGGAGGTCTTTTTCGCCTTCCTCGCGCTGGACAGATTCTGCGGTATCTGCACTCCGCCACCGATCTAACGCCGTATTTAAAAACTCTCGACTACGTTCATTCATAATAGGTGACATAATTATTGACTCATCCAACTACGCCAGCCAGAACCTTTCTGTGACCGACTCTTAATAAACGGTACATGACGCAAGACTGTTGACGCGGCAAACGTCAGCGCCAACGCATCTCCGTCATCCGGAGAATCAATGCCGCGCCCTTTCATCTGCTCTTTGGACTCCAGAATGACCTGATCTTTGCCATTATGCTTGTAGCCGGGTCCCGTCAAATCGTATTCCAGACGCGGTGTTTTATCAATCGCGCCGCGTGCCAGCCATTCCCGACACTTCCCCCACATATAACTTCGCATATTTGCAAACTTTGTTGAAGGACTTTTTGCACCGAACTGTACTTCGACGACATTCTTGTGTCCCATCTGACGCAACCGATCCACAATCGGACCGCCAATGCCGGTGCCATCGACAAACATCGTCCCAATCCGTTTGCCATCAAAATCCCGATCCAGGACATCGGCAGCTAATGTCACCAGCCGCATTGAATCCCGTGTATCTTCGCCCCCCAGTCGAATCGGAGCGATACTCCTCGCATCCTGCCCACAGCGAAAACGAAAGACCGAATGATCCTCCCCGCCCCGCGCCACATCCAATCCACAGACTAAAGGTTCATCACGCAGACTAATAGCATCACGACGTTGCGCGTTATACACAATATCACTACCGATAAACTGTAAATCTGATGCTGAGGGCGGCAATCCTCGCACTCGCACCCGATAGAAATCAGAATCCTCGCCATAATCATCAGCCCACTCCTGCAACTGAGCTTTATTCGTGAACTGACATTCCCGACTATCAATCATCACACTATCCCACCGCTTCCGCAGGGAACCAAAGCAGATCCGATGAAACGCGCCCGTAGACCGCGTGGGATTGCCAAAGACAAACATCATCGGTTCGCCGTCCGTCAACCCCCCTTCGGCCACCTCAAAAATCTTGTCGGGGACCGCACTGCTCTCATCGACGACGTAAAAGGAGGTCGAATCGGCGGCGTGCTGGCCGGAAAAGGCTTCGGAATTTTCTTCCTTACAGCTTTGGGCAGAACAGAACCAACTGGATTTATACCCGGTATGATACATCCGGTCGCTCGTGACGGTAAACCAGTCACCCGTCAGACACAACTTCGTCCAGCGCTGAATCGATGCCCAGCTCTTGTCCCGAAGCTGGGTAAAGGTATTGGCGGTAATCGTCCCTTTGGCATGAGGCCGGGTGGACATAATCCAGTTGACAATCCACGCCACCATGGTCGATTTGCCGATCCCATGCCCTGAACTGACGCCCATACGAATCGGAGCCACCGGCATTTGTCCCGTAAACCCGCGTTCCTTGACTGCTTTACCTAATCGGATCAGAAACTCCCGCTGCCACACATCCGGACCCTCATAAGGCTGCAACAGTCCCGGCTCCCGCCAGGGATACATCATCTGCACAAAGCGAAGGGGGTCGTGATAACATTTGGCGACTTCCTCGGCTAACGCTTCCTGGGCAGACTGTTTCATCGTGGAATCTCTCGCAAAGTATTTAATAAAGCGACCCCTAAAAGATATGCGATCTGGGGGACGATAGCATTCCCTAAAGCTTTAATCTGGTCCACTCTTGTGGGAAACCCATCAACCACTCGACAAATCTCGGGTTCAGTTTTCCAGTGGGCTTCGTTGAGTCCTTGACCATGGCAGCAAGGTAGTAGTGGGTATTCCAATGGTTCCAACTCTTGCTTCCGACTGGACCGCAGTCCTTGTATTCGCTGGCTCTCGGAGTCGGCCACTGAATTGAATCCGATAATCCAGATGCGTTCACGGCGGTGCGGGGCTCCGACAGCCGAAGCTGGAATATTGAACGTCCTAACGGCGTAGTCTTGATCTTCCAAATTGGACCAAACTTCATCGAGACCGCGTCGAATCTGGCCCTCAACATTCTCGAAAAGCACCATAGGAGGTCGGCATTCTCTGACGAGTCGGAAGATGTCTGGCCAGAGGTATCGCGGATCTTTTGTCCCTTCTCGTTTAGTGTTGGCTGTGCTGAACGACTGACACGGATAGCCAGCCGTGAGGAGATCGACTGGAACAAGTCCGTCTGCTTCCAGTTGGGCATACGTCAACTCCTTTACATCGGTATAGCATGGCACATCAGGCCAGTGCTGTTTGAGGATCGCTTGAGGATAGGCTTCGCGTTCACAGAAGGCGACAGTCTTCACGCCCCCCGTGGCTTCCAGCCCAAGACTGAATCCTCCAATTCCGCTGCACAAGTCCAAGTGGCGCAGACAGTTCTCTTTCACCCCTAACTCTCAAGTTTGGCTTGCATTCGTAAGGTAAATAATCCGGGATCGAAACCAGCCAGCATACACCAGCCTCCACATTCCTCTTCCGTCGTTAAAAATCGACGAGCCATAAAGACTTGGCGGCTTGGAGTCGGATCCACGTCTGCCCCGACCCGATTCGAGATCTCCCAGAGATCCGCATCACGGACTGCCGCCAAGAGAACGGCCTGTGCCAACCGTCGATACGACTGTCCATCAGGAGGATAAGGCACGCTCCTTGTCTTCCTCCTTCACGACTTCCACCTCAATCACCGGCTGCCCGTCTAACCGCTGTCGCGCCGACATGAGCCGATCCAGAATTTCCTTATCCGCTGAGAGGTGGAGGCGTTCGGTCAGCAGGTTCAAATGCTTGAAGAGCAGCGTCAGATTGGCGGGTTTATCCCACAACCGAATCCGCACCACGTCTTCCTGCTTGCCATCGCCTGCGGTCAGGTTTTTCTTGGTAATATCAATCGAACTGACGGCGGAGGCCAACGCTCTCGGCCATTCCTTGATGGGGCGCACATTTCCCTGATCATCCAGCAAATCCTGAATATTGGAATAGGCCAGTTGTGCCGCTTCACGCAAGGCCCGGTCCGGATCAATCAAATCTTCCAAGCGTTCCTGTGCCTTGCGCTTAACTTGCGGAGCCGATCCTCCATGTGTGCCACAGACGGTTCCCCCGAGAATCGCCGCTTTTTTGCAGCGCTCTTGTGACCGACTGCTTTTGGCCGTACACCGTCGAGCGTCATCCATCCGATTCTTTCCAGTCCTTCGTTGGGGGGTTCCACCAGTAGGTGCCATCCCGCCGCATTGACGCATGGAGGCCCATGACGAGAATCAGCACCAGAATATCCGCCAGTGCCAGCCAACTCATCCAGGCTTGATCGCTCATACAATCTTCCACCATTTCATCAGCGCATAGCCCCCGCCAATGACGGGAATCCCCTGCAGAATATTCTGGATTTCGTTGCCGTCAAAGACGCTGTTGGTATGCCACTGGCTGACGCCGCTGGTCATCACATAGAGCAGCACAATCGGCAGCGCCTTGCTCCCCATTTCGACTACGCGATACCGCAGATCGTTAGGATTCGTCCACCACGCCATCAGGCTCACTCCATGAGGTCCGGATTATCCCGGTAATCTTCTCGGGTCCCCGTTCAGTCCGCCACTGGTGAATCACGTCGTGGCTGGTCTGCCGAATGGTATTTTCACGGAGATCAATCATCTGCTCCAGCATATCCTGAATCTGCCCAATGGATCGATCCAGTCCATGCAGATGCGCCAGGGCGCTTTTGTAAGATTCGTTGGCTTCATCTGCGGCTCGTCGCTCGGCTTTGGTCATGCCCACCCCGCTGGTCGCTTTGCATGCTGCTGCGTGGCAAACTTCGTCGGCGTAGACCTCTCCATAAACACCGGGGTCTTCTCCGCTAAACTCGTTCCAGTCACATTGTAGCTCATATGCTCATATGCCTCATCCCGCGTACACCCATCCCGCTCCATGAATATCTCGACACATTTCTCATAGTCATACACCGCAACTGTCTGCTGACCCTGCTGCCCATACCCCAGCAACGCATCGCCCAATCCATCTGCGACCCAGACCTCCTCATCCTCCTTCGTCTTGGTCGGTCGTATCGTCATAGCGGGAGTCTACCACAGTTTCCTCATCCTAGTACCTTCTACTCTATAAATATAGATAAAGATATAAAGCCATCGATTTCATATGGGGTACCCCATCGACCTTTCGCATATTCCCTAAGGATTTCGCGCATCATCGGAATTTCGGGAGAAGAAAAATTTCCAAAATTTTCAAAATTTCTATGCGATCACATGATCCGGATCCAAGACGGGGGGGGGTTTGGATCCCTTTTTAGTTTCCCAGAGCATACTCCAGCAGAGCTACTCCCGGCTCCCGGAGCTGGTCGGCCATGGCCGTGGCCGGGAGCGGTGGCCGGAGCTGGGAGCTGATGTCGATGATCCTCTCTCATTCACATGGCCGGAGCTCTGGCAAGCATTACGACGGCAGCTGCAGCTGGAGCTGCGCGCAGCTCCCGGATCCCGGAGCTGGGATTACAGGCCGGAAAATAGATGGCCGCTCTTCTTAGCAGCTGGACGGGTTATCAACCCGTGGCAATAGGTAAGCAAGCGGATGGCCGGGATAGTCTCTTACCGTCGAGCTGATGAGCTGCTGAGGGCAGGCCGGGTGCTTGTCAGCTAGTCATGCATGGGTGTGGCCGTCATAGGTCTACAGCTCGGGAGCTGCGCGCCTGGACTGGACTGTTCTAAGAGTGAGGCTCTGCCGGGAGCTGTGAAACGGAAGACTACTTATCTGAGTTTTGTTCAGCTGGACGAGATGCTGATTCGGCTATTCTCTGACAAGCCGACCCCAGCATCTCGATCTGATTGTCCGCTGCTAGCATCAGCTCGGACAATGCTCGGACAAACTCTTCCAGCTTCTCGATTCGGAGTCGGTGCGACTCCAGCGTGAGTCGTGCCACCGGATCACTCATGGCCGGGGCTCCAGCAGGCAAGGTAGCGAGGGCTCTTAAAAATATTGCCTTGCAGTCTCGGAGCACCTTGGATCCAGCGCTTACGAGTTGAGTGCTGCAGGGCGTCAACTACATCGTCGATGAGGTGTGGCCGGGTTACCTCTGGGTATATCAGGCGTTCCAGCTTCTGGGGTTGGATGGTCAATCGAGGCGTTGCGAAGGTTTCAAACTTCTGCATTGTTTTCTCTCTCTCTCTACAGCTCCCGGCGGAGCTGCGAGAAGCATAGCAGAATATTCGAAGTGGAGCGAGTTTGTTATACTCGGGGTTTCCCTAACTCAGAGAGCGAGGTTACATGAAAGTAAAGCTTTATCGAAGTCCAGCTGCAGCTGCAGCTGCAGCTCCGGCCATCCTTGCGAGATACAGCGGAAATCGGAAGCTAGGACGCCGACAAACTCATGCGCTGGGATGTTCGCAAGCGAGCTGTAGGGACTGCGATTTACTCGTAACAGATCCTGAGCTGCAGCGCGACCAAGCATACAAGTGCTATGCAAATAATGGACTGCAGCAGCTCTCGACTACAGGCCGGGTGAATGCTAACGCAGTAACGGATCCGGTACGCATAGCGCGAGCTGTAGCGCGACTGATAGACGAGCTGACAAACTCAGCAGCTCGACGGCTCCCGTTGAGGTTGTTCACGGTCGGTGATAGTCCCTCAGTCCGAGGAACCCGAGCGATTAGCAAGGCCGTGTATCGCTATCTAGACAGCGCGAGCTCAAAAGGCCTGGCATCTCGCTCATGGGGCTACACTCACGCGTACCGCAGGGTCAAACATAGCGACTGGACAAGGCGTCCAGACTTCAGCATCCTAGCGTCACTCTCGACCCTCGACGCGAAGACGGGCGAAGAGCTCCCACGGCGGACAATTCGCGGACTATTCCGGGCAGCGCTGCGCAAGGGCTACAAGCACTTTACGATCATCGTGCAAAGTTTCCCGGAGCACAATCAGCCCATCGAGATCGCAGGCAAGCGGTTTCTACAATGCCCCTATCAAGTCGAAGCCCTACGAGCCAAGGCCGAACACCGCACCGCGAACGGTACGATCGTATGTGCCAATTGTCGCGGTTGCATGAGCTCCCAGCTCGCGAAGTCTGGGCTTGATGGCGTGGCGTTTATCCCGGACTAGGCCGGGTGCCGCTCCCGGCGAAATCCGCACATAGTAGAGCCTGCCAAGAGTGCTAAAAGTCTCGTGGTGAGGCTCTCAGGGCTTAAAATTTGAAAAAAACGGCCGAAAATCCCCGGATCCGGGGTGCAAGTTTAAAATCATCCAAAAAAAAACGCCCTACAGCGTGTTAGCTGCAGGGCGTTCCTCCATACGATTACAGATCCGGCTACAGGTTGGGATGATTCCGCAGGGCATATTCGACAATGCGAGCTGGGATCACCTTGGCCTTGTCGCAGGGGTCGCAGCATCGGCCAGTCTTGACGGGTTCCGCGTTAGCACCTTGGCCTCTGAAGGTCTCGCCACACAGACAGCACGTCCGTTCCTGAGTATCTCCCCAGACATGTGTATCACCCATTAGTTTGTCCTCCCGGATGCAAATGGAGCAGCCAATAATCCGAGCAGCTCCCGGTTGGTGATGCGTCGAGAATTATCCACCCGGAGCGTTCGAGGATCCTGCTGATACTTGCTCTCGACGTAATACAACAACTGCTCCCGGTAGGTGACGCCGTTCAGTTTGGCAGTAGCTTTGACCTCGTCTTTGAGGCTCACTGTGTCTGGCATTAGTTTGTCCTCCCTACGAGCTGTTGAAAGAATCGACCGACCTTTTGCCCAGCCTCATAGCGACTGGCTGGGAGTTTGATGTCTTTAATCGACCGGGTGCAGGCATTGTTTAAGCCCCAGAGACTACGCGGTGCACAGTCCTCAAAGCGGTGGAATCTCGGATTGAAGGGCGTACAGTCCACATGCCCATGTTCAGCCCCATCGTCACAATACATCAGGTAGTTCCGGCCAGTCTGCTGGAATAGGGCTTTGGGCAGCACACTCTGGTTGAACAGATCAAATAAGTGCGCCTTAGCCTGCTGGGTCGTGATGGGGTGATTCTGCATCCGCTCCACGTCGGCCATATGGGTCTCGGTTCCCTTCAGAAACCGGTCAATGCCACGGCCAAGCACGTAGGGTAAATTGATGCCTGAGGTGTTCTTGCGACTGACAGCATATTCACCGTTGCCCGACATGCACATATTGGTGCAGACCATGACCTGCAGCCCAATAATCATCTTGATTGAGGTGTGCTGGGCAGTGCTATTCCGGAACCCGATCATGCTCTGCATGTCCGGGTGCTCAACCGTGCCAGCACCCTGGACACGCATGGTGCCAACAATAATCTGATCATGCCGGGACAGCCCGAGCTGTTGATCATGCACGGTCAGGCCGTGCGCAGCACACTGCGCGTTCAGGGTCTCGACCAGCGCGTAGTGAGGGATGTACTCATGGCGTTGGCCAAAGGTTTGCTCCTGCTTCAGCTCCCTGAGCTGGGGCAGGCTGACTATCTGATCGGCATAAAGTCTCGCTTTTAATGCTTCTGGCATTTTCTCTCCTCGGTTAAAGAAACGAGTCACAATTATACTTATCACGCTTAGAAACACAATAAGAAAGTCCTATATTGTGTTCAAAAGTTTGCTAAAATCGGGTTCTGCAATTAATCATTAACCAAGAGAGAGGAGCACGAATTGACTACCAAAAAACGGGAACATATTGTCATTCCCAAGTTAAACCTGCAGATCCTCGATATCCCCATCGTGGGCAACCAGCCGTATGTGCAAAATGCGTTCAGCTCGAAAATGCGGAAGGCTATTGGGGACAAGATGCGCGAAGGCTCGGTCGGGAAAAACCACCGGAAGAAAGATCCCAAGGATTTTCAGGCCGAATTTGAGAACGCCAAGCACCAGTCCCCGGACGGCTGGTACGGAATCCCCAGCGCAGCGTTCCGCAATGCCATGGTCTCGGCCTGCCGGTTGTGTGGCTTCCCGATGACCCGGGCAAAGCTCTCGGTCTTCATTCAGGCCGATGGCTACGACGCGCAGGATCCGAGCTGTCCCCTGACGAAAATCACCAAGGGGGAGCCGATCTACATGGAGAGCGTAGGCCGTGTCCAGCAGACGATTAATCTGATGGCGCGACCGATGTTTGCGCCGGGCTGGGAGGCTGTTGTGCGGTGTGAGTGGGATGCCGACCAGTTCACCGCGACCGATATATTAGCTCTGATGCAACGTGTCGGAAAGCAAGTAGGCGTAGGCGAAGGCCGGAATGATAGCCCCAATTCCACGGGCATGGGCTGGGGTGGATTTGAACTGAAAGTGGAAGCCCTAAACGAACAGGAGGCTGCATGATTAAGAAGTTTGAGTGGGCAAAAGGTGCTCGGGTGAAGGCCGATGCCAACGAAGTCGGGGAAGTGTTCGAGCACCTGCAGTCCCTCGGGGACAAGGTGCTGGATGAAGATGATGTGATCACCGAGGCGAGGGATTTCAATAGCCCTCTCCACCTCTGTTTTGAGTGGGATGACACCAAGGCTGCCTACGAGCATCGCCGGTCGCAGGCGCGGTATCTCATTCGGAAGCTGTGTGTGGTCGTGGAGGATGACCCGAAGGCGCAGCCAATCCGCGCCTATGTGTCTGTCGAAAGACCCAAGGAAGTGGATCGGGATTACGTGGCAGTGAGTCGGGTGATGAGTTCCGACGATTTGCTCACAGAAGCCTGTCAGACGCTCTTGAAGAAGCTGGAGGGGATCACCCTCCAGTATCAGCACTTTGTGCGCGTGGCGAACATCCTCCGGGCGACACGAGAGCAACTCATCAGCCTGCAGGTCGAGGTGGAGCTGGAGGTCAATGGCACCGAGGTGAAGGTAGCGAGGGCTGAGGTGCAGGACGCCTACTAACTAGGCATGTCGAGGCAAGGCACGGCAACGCAACGCAGGCAAGGCACGACACGACATGGCAAGGCTAGGCAGAGCACGGCAGGCATGGCAGTGATGGGAGTGGCAGAGCGCAGACCGGCAAGGCACGGCAGGCAGGGCTTGGAGCGGCTCGACCCGGCAGGTCGGGGAATGGCGAGGCACGGCAGGCACGGAGGGGCGTGTCAGGGACAGGCACCGCAAGGCAAGGCATGGCATGCACTTTTTTTTTCAACGGAGGAATAATGGCAACACGGACACAGGAAGACTGGAATAGAATTCTGACGGCAATTCGGGACAGTGGAATTATTAATATGTGGGGCGCACCACGCTACCTGCAGGACGAATATGGCATCTCAAAGAAGAAGTCGATTGATGTGTTTTCGGCGTGGAAGCTGACCGTTGAGAAGGAGGAGAGTCATGGCTGATTTAGACTGCTGGAATCCAAACTGCAACAACAAGGCGCAAAGCGAAGATGCGCTGACCTGTGCAGGTTGCACTCTGGCTCTGGAAACGACCGACGCAGGTATTTGTGAGGCTTGTAAGTGTTGGACTGAGACCGCTAAATGTAACCCAAGCGATGGCACACCCTACTGTCCTGCATGTTACAAGGTGGAAGTTGACCTTCAGAAAGGACGAGACCCAATGACCCCAGACGAAGCCAAAACCTTTCTGGACACACACGGCGAGACAGTAAAGTTTGCGCTCTACCAAGCGGCTGATTCGCTGGCTGACAATCGGAATTATGGCTGGAGTACGGTGGTGGAAAACCAAGTGGTGGAAATTGAAGAGGCCTTAGGGACGCTTCTTGGGTTGAGGAAGGAGTGCAATGATTCTTAAATTTGAGGTGGACGTTCCGCTCGTCAAGCGGACGATGATTGAGCAGGGCATCACGGCTCCCGAGCTGGCGTCGCAGGCCGGGATTACCTACCAGACCCTGCGCCGATTCCTGAACAACAAGAAATACGGGCAGAGCCTCCGCACCTGTCGCAAAATTGCCCGAGCCTTGCAGATTGAGGTGGAGACATTTGTTCGAGCCAAATAAGAAAAGCCCCTCTCCACGCGAGCTCACAAGGGAGAGGGGCTTTAGGTCGCTATCTTTTTTGGTTTGAGAGAGAGAAGAAGAAGAATCGCAACCTGCAGTCATGGTATTCAATTTCTGAATACCTGTCAACAGAAAGGCAAGAGATGATCCTGACTCATTCACCCAAAACGATAGAAATCAACAGAGCGTTGCTCGTCGCACGGCAGGCGTGTGGCAAGGTGCGCCCGAAGGAAGAGGTTAACCCCCATTTTAAGAGCAAATTCATGCCCTTGGCGGAGGTGCTGCGGATTACCGAAGCCCCACTGATTGAGGCCGGGGTGCTCATGCTACAGGCACAGGGACGTGACTCAAAACGGCCTGAGTATGTGGCGGTCGAAACCCGACTGATCCATGCGAGCAGTGGGGAGTATTACAAGGCAACCATGTCCATGCTTCCCAAGAATGAAGGCTGTCAGGAGGCTCTGTCGTGCGCGACCTACATGAAGCGGTCGTGTCTTGCCAGCCTGATGGGACTGTCGCTCTGGAGCGAGGATGACGATGCGGAAGCCGCGACCGACTCCACGCCAGTCCGCACTGATCCATTCCGCACCACGCCCCCCGGGTACCAGGAATTTGTCGCCGGGATTCTTGATGCTGAGACGGATGCAGAGGCCTACGATGTGTATTTGAAAACACAGACCAGAGACCTGACCAACTGGCTGAAGCATGATGAGACCATGCTGGGTCTTGCCACGATCTTGAAGGATGAAGGCAACCTCCGACGGGCGACGCTGATTGATCCAGACACAGGACTGCCTCCTGTTGCAAAGAAAGCTCCAGCCAAGAAGGGGAAAAAACGTGCCTCCAAAAATTCATAAGGGTGAGCAGCGAACCCCCGAGTGGTTTCAGCTTCGATGTGGGAGGCTGAACGGGTCTCGGGCTGGGGATATGCTGGCTACTATCAAGACGGGAGAAGCAGCAGCACGGCGCAACCTGCGCGTGGAACTGTGTCTGGAGCGACTCCTGAACAAGCCACTGGATAGTGACGGCTACACCAATGCAGCCATGGAGTGGGGGGTTGAGCAGGAACCCCACGCCCTGCGCCGTTACGAAGATGCTGTGCTGGGGGGGACGCTGAACACGCTCACCAAGGTGGCCTATGTCGCTGACGACCTGTTCATGGCAGGCTGTTCACCGGATGCGCTGCTGGAGGACGGCGTGATTGAAGTGAAATGCTTAAAGCAGGCAAATCACTGGTCGATTCTGCGCGAACAGAAAATTCCCAGCAAGTATCTTCCGCAACTCCGCCATAATATGTGGGTGACACGCACAAGGTGGGTGGATTTTATTTCCTTCGACCCACGCTTTCCAGAAAACCTGCAGTTCTATTGTGAACGGCTGTGGCGCAAGGATGCCGATATTGAAGGCTATGAAAAACAAGCTGCGCTGTTTCTTGAAGAGTGCAAGAAGGAGGTTGAATTTATGAAGATGGTCGAACACGGGCATCCGAAATGGTAGACTGTCCCTCATGCATGAAGACGTTGTAGCAACCGCCACGGTCGAAGCAGGCAGGCTCACCGTGAACAAGCCGGATCGGTTTCACCAGCTTGTCCACCAGCTTCCGGACGGGGAGTATCACCTCAAGGTGACTCCCCTGAAGGCCTCACGCAGTCTGCGCCAGAACAGTTACTATTGGGGCGTGGTCTTGAAATACATTGCCGAGAAGACCGGTCACAGCCGGTATGAGATCCATGAGTCGATGAAGGAGTTGTTCCTGTTGCGTCCCATCATCTTTAAAAACGATGTGGGGCAGTTAATTGAATTGCATATTGTGAATAGCACGACGAGTCTTGATATCCCGGAGTTCTTTGATTACACTGAGCGAGTGAAGCAATGGGCATGGGATTTCTTAAAAATTACTATACCGGCTGCACCCAAAGGTTGAAAGTAATCCTGCTCCAGAGTCTCTGGAGGTGGATGCAGGGCAGCCTGAGTCCGGATGCTGAACGGGTGATGTTCGTCCATGGACATCGGGTACTTGACGAGTCGTTGTATCATTGGAATGGGAGAGACAATGAGCGACCAACCACGAAGAAAGAGTCCAGCGTTTCAGTTCTACGCCGCTAGTTTCCTTTCGAGCACCGCCGACTGGACACTCAAGGAAGTCGGCGCATATATCCGCCTACTTGCATATCAATGGGATAACGGGACGATTCCCCGAGATCCCGAACGCCTCCGCCTCTTGCTGGGGTGTGGCAAGAAAGAACTCGAAAAGCTCTGGGGGACGTTGCTGCCAAAGTTTGTGGAGCAGGGAGAGGGCTATGTGAATCCCCGACTGGAAGAGGAACGGGTGAAGCAGGCCGAGTTTCGAGCCAAGGCATCGAAGGCCGGACAACGGGGTGCCATCGGACGATGGGGTACCCCATCAAAACCCCATCCCAAACCGAATGGGGTCGGCGTAGCTTTAAAGACTGTACCTGTACCTAGATCTATTAGTGTCACCCCAGAGCGTCTTTTCAATACGTGGAACGAACTCACGACCTATCCCATTCCCCGAGTCAAGAATCTTACTGGTAAACGTCGGCAGAAGCTGGAGCGTCGGATTGAAGAAGTCCCCGACATGAAGACGTGGAAAGCCCTGTTCTGCTGGGTGAATACGCAGGACTGGATGCGTGGCCTGACCAAGCGTGGGTGGACAGTGACCTTGGACTGGCTCATTAATTCGGAGGATGTCCTGAACCGCTATATCGAGCGGAGTGCGACCCCCACACGCCAAAGTGAGATAGAGGACTCGATTTCCAGCTTTCTGGAGGAGGCACAATGATCGACAAGGACAAGGCGAGATTTGCGAAGATTTTTAACGAAATGCTCCAGACGCTAAGTTGTGGAGCCGAGCAGAAGGTTGGCGTGAAAGCCTACTTTGACAGCTTTCGTGATTTTCACACCCCGTTACCAGTCGAAATAGTCGAGCAGGCTGGACGGCAGATTAAATCAGAGCCACACCAGAAGTGGATGCCGAGTTCCGGGGAATGGATCGCGCTGGCGAACGCCCTCCACCATCGTGCGGAGCTTCAGCGCACCGAGCAGTACACGACGAGTGAGGATTCGCCAGCTTACTATTGCGATCTCTGCTCAGATACCAGTTGGCGACCCAACACCCCGAAATTTGATAAGGCCTCAGGCCTGATCCTGTCCTCGGTTTCACGCTGCAAGTGCTACCATGAGAACCCGGTAATTGCTGCCAAACGAGTGCGACGGCTGGATCACATGCGTGGAGTCAAGGAATGAAACTACGTTTTCCTAAACCTGAGCGTCGAGCCACGCGCAAGGCGCGTCAGAAGCGTGAATTACAGGCTCTCAGAGCCTCTGTACGGCGAGATGTCTTCGCCAGAGACCGAGTGTGCAGGGCATGTGGGAAATGCCCTCCTGAGCACCTCCATCACATTAAGTATCGAAGCCAAGGTGGGGAGGACAGCACCAATAATACCTGTGGCGTGTGTGCACAGTGCCATGCCGATATCCATGCCAGGAAAATCGACTTGGAGCCTCTCACGGATCGGGGAGCCAATGGCGCGATTGATGTAAGGTGTCCTGATTGTGGAGATGGGTTGATATACAATGGAGATTCAAGTGAGAGCTAGTCGGGTAGATAAGAATCAGGCTGAACTGGTGGAGTGCTTTCGCACGATGGGCTGTTCCGTGCTGTCGCTGGCACAACTCGGCAAACTGATGAAGGCTGGCGTCCCCGACCTGCTGATTTCCTACCAGAAACAGTGCTATCTCGTGGAAGTCAAATCGGAGCACGGCAAGCTCAATACATGGCAAAAGGAATGGGCAAAACGATGGGGTTCTCCCGTTTATCTCGTGAAAACCAAGCAGGACTGTATCGCATTATTAACCAAGCTAAGGAAAGGCAAACCATGAGTGAGAAACTACAGAAGGTCGGCGCGTTCTGGAAGCCCCGTGAAGGAGGCAAAAGCGCAGGGACGGGCGTGATTACAGTAGCTGGCATGAAACAGAAGTTTGTGATGTTTAAAAACAACTTTAAAGAGGGTGATAAACAGCCCGACTATATCCTCATGTCGGGCGACGAACCCGAAGTGGACGAATGGGAAGCCAAGAAGAAGGCTGAACCAGACGACGACGTCCCCTTCTAGAGTAGTCGCGCAAGGCTGGCTCCGACGACCGTGCCAGTCGCTGCTCCCAGTCCGAAGATTACGGCTGTCCACCGTCCATCAGCGTGGGCAGCCGTTTTTGCGTTGTGCCACCAGAGATAGCTAATCAGGAAGCCGGTGACAAACGCATAGCCCATCGCCCCCCGTGACAGGAAGACCACGTTCGCACTCGTACAGCAGACAATCCCGAACGCCCGAAGGAACGTCCTACTCAGTATCCACATCAGGCAGTCCAAGCATGTCTGGAGTCAGTTGCCCACGTTCCTCGAACTCGATCAGCGCAGCCACACCCCACAGCACCGCCCCCAGGTGGTCATCTTCCAGGTTCACGCCATCCCGATAGCGAAGTAAGTGATCAATCAGGTGGTCGTAGACCTGGGTGAGATAGTGCGGATCAGTACCGCCTTTGAGCCAATTATGGGTGCCATGCTTTTCAACACCCAACTGATAGCGTTGGGCGAGTCGGCGTAGGGCTGAGGAGGGGATTTGATGGTAGCTTGGGGCATATTCACTTCGTGACGCTCCGCTTTGAAACACGACTTTGGACATCGGACTCCTTAAACAGTAAGACACCGTTTTGATATTTCGTGCGTTGATGGTTGTTGTTGATGTAGACATCAGGCTCCCACCCTAACCCGTTCAGGGGGTCAAAGACCAGCCCATGCCATAGTGCGAGAGAATGGTATTCTTTACTTTTCAAAAACTTCACGACAACCAGACCATAGCCTTCATCGAAGGCGCGTTCCGGTGACACGACGCGCATCTGAATCGGCGGAGTCAGGCCGTTGACCAGCTTCTCCATTTCGGTCAGCCACATGCCCGACTGAATCACGCTCTTCAGTCCTACCTTCCTCGCAGTCTCCGCGATAGTGTGATAGGGAATCCCCGTCGCCATCGAGAGACTCGCCACACTGCAATCACCGTCAGACATCTGCACCTGGGGCTGGAACACAGTTGGGGTTATGAGTTCCACGGGCCATCCTCCACATCAAGCCAGTGAATCTTCACGGAATTGAGATCAGTCACGCCCTTGACCTGTTCAAACGTGACCCACCCCCTACGTTGGGGTCTACCGCCTAGCCTTGGAGAATGCATGTAGGAGGCCGATTTGCACAAGGCTCCACACTCTACAAGGAGGCTTCCCGCACGAAACGGGAAGAAGGATAGCTGATGCGTATGCCCCATAATAAAGAGCCGAATCCCGTCAATGCCCATCGCATTGGCATTATCTAATATCCAGTCCTCGTATGCCCTGACCGCGGCTCCCGGCACTCTCGAAAATTTCTCAGGATGAGCAAGTAAACAATCCCCATGCGTCATTAGCCAATCCACTTCGTGATTGGTATTCGGCACCTGATGACTCGCAATTTCGACATTGGGAAACTTCTTTGCCAAGGCTGTGATGGGGCAGAGTGTTCCTCCCGTCATAGTCGTGACCGCATCCAGCATATCGGGCGTGAGTTGTGATGCCAATGCCTTCCTGAGTCTCGCGTCATGATTCCCGACGATAATCTTCACCACGGGAAACGACTCCGAGAGCGTTTGCATCATGAGTGTGACTTTCGCCCACTCATAGGCAAACGACACCGGCTCATACTTGGCGAAGCGCGAGAGGGCATAGCTATCAGATAAATCCCCGATCTGAATCGCCACATCGGTCTGTTCCGCTTCTCTGGCAATCATCGCGGCCACCATCTCTGGCTCCTCGAAGGGGACATGCAAGTCAGGAATCACTAAAATCCTCTGACGGTCTTTCTTGGGAACAGACTTTGCGGGACCTCGATAGCGGTTCTTCGCCATGCCAATGGTCTGCTGCCACAAGGCCCACGCTTCCTCGAAGGAGGTTAGCGGTTCACGAATCAGCTTCTTAATAGCTTCCTGCGTTTCCGGGGTAGTGCCACGCTTCTTATAACAGGCCATACAGATTTTCGCCGTATGACTTTTCGGCTGACCGCAGACACAGGTACTTTGCGGTCGGGCGACCGACGAAATCCCAATCCGTTCACGGTAACATTGGAGACAGCTTCTCGCGTCTCGGTTTGTGACCATGTTGACGGGATTGCGCTTAATGCTCTGACAGACCTGACAGGGGTGTTTTGGTCGCATGGGCAAAACTCAAGGCTCGACTCAGCCAACCATTCAGATAACAGAGTTGATCAGGGTTTTTGGTCACATGCCGCGCTAGGCGCAACGCTCGAATGACCGCCAGTCGAACCGGCAGATCATCTTCCGCGTCCACACAGGCACGGGTTGTTTTGGGGCCACAGATACCGTCCACTGTAACTGTTCCCAAGGCTTTCTGGAGGTCCTGAATCGCAATATAGGGACCAGAGAGGACTGCATTGTCCACCAGTTGCCCTTGGATGGGAAGCTGATCCAGACGGTTGATGCCGTTCGCTTCGACATACCGGCGCTTTAGGATACGAAGCGCCTCATCTTCACTGAGCGTCCGGAGTTCCTTGCGGGTACACCGCCGACCACGCCATGCTTCCAAGGTTCGCATGGTAATCCCACCCTTTGTGGGACCGCCGCGATCTCTCGAATCATCCGTGTAAGCAGGCCATCCCTCACGTTGCAGGATGTCTGCCAGTATCGTGTCAACATTCACGGTCCCTCCCGGAAGCTGGTGACCAAGGCGCTGACCACCGCGCTTACCAATCCCCCAATAATGGCTGCATAGCGCAACAGCGTGTTTTTGGATTCCATCGCACGATCATCTCGGTCGGCTAGGACGGCGACCTTCGCGCTTAGGCGATTAACTGAACTTGACAACTGATCCAGCTTGGCATCATGGCGGTCCATCCGTGCCATGAGTTGTTGGATTTCCGTAGACATGATTAGCCACTCTTGTTCTTGTCAAACTCCTTAATGGCATTTTCAAGAGCGACGACCGCGTCAATGACTTTTCTGGCACAACTCTCCACCGACGCACTGGCTAAGAGTTCCTTCTGTGTGACCTGTTGGGAAATATGAAGCATACTTAAAATGAGCTGAATTGCCGCATCCTGCTTCTGTTTCCCCTTTCCACTGGTAAAACACTTCTCGACCCACTGCACCGCGTCGATAATATAGGGAACCAGCGACATCGCTTTCTGAAGGAATCCAGTCATGCTACTTCTCCTTTGCAGGGCTGACAAACTGACGTTGGACAAAACTGACCACGGCAATGACCGTAGACAGGGTAATCGACAACTGCTCCACCGTTAAGTCTAGCCCAAATGCCCCGGCTAATGCGACCGCCACAGTAATGGCACCGCCATACATGACCGGTTCGTTCTTGAGTGTTGGTTTATTCTGCATGATATTTGAGACTGCTTTCTGGATGGTCGTGACCAGCGCCTTGCGCTTGGTCGCTGGCATGTCCGTGTCTTCGAGGAATCCTCCGAGTTTTTTGCCGAGAAACCATGTCACGGCCTTGCGCTTGAGTCCTCCAATTACCTCCAATTACGCCCAAACCGTTCTACATAGTCCAGGAACCAACTGGCATTAGGGTTGTTTTTTGCAGTCCATTTAAGAAAATCACGATACTGATCTTCACCCTGGAGCTGTTGACGCAACCCCACCCTGCGATTCCCGGCGTACTTGTTTCGGTCTATGCGTTCCTGCGCCTTACGTAGTTGTTGTTCTTGCTTCACATCAGCAGCGGTTCGTTTGTAATGTATCCCCCCGCCACCCCTATCAAAATCTCTCGCACGAATACGCTCTGCGGCACGGTCCGTTCGATATTGAAAACCCTGAGTGCCTCGTGGTGCCTTAAATTTGCCGGGACTCAGCAAAAGTTTCAATAAACTACGCAACCCTTGCACACCAGCTACGGGGCCAGTGGCCGCATGTTCGAGTATCCCCGGTCCTCCGATAAACCTCGGTCCCGGATCGGCCCCAATTTGTGTTTGAAATCTCGGATCAATACTATATTGAGGAGGAGGAATAGAAACTGGAGGCAGACCAGTCGCAGGGTCTACTTCAGGTTGTCCAGCACCGACAAGAGAACCTATCCACTCCCGCGCCAGCGCCGCTAGGTCAAGGTCCGATAAAAACCCGTCTTGATTGCCTGCCATAATATCCTCCTCCTAACATGGGAGCGTATACGCACTCTTATAGGCATCCTTGAGCGCAGCGGTGACGTCACTGTCCGACACCGTGTTTAATATCGCAATGACCGCTTGTGCCTCTGGACGCGCTAGATAGGCAGTCGCAGCTTTCTCGGCCTGTTCTTCGAGAAACGCCGTGTCCTGCTTGGGGTCATAGGAGGCTAAGAGTGCCTCGCCAGCAGTTTTTTGCTGGTCAGTCGCCCCCGTATAATCCACCTTCCAGGTCGTCCGGTCATTCAAATCGCCAATGCTGACCCCGCGAATCGGGATGCTGGCCCGTGTAAACAACGAAACAAGTTGCGCTACTATCATAATTAGTTCCTATAGACAGCCGAAATTCCACTCTGGCGAGCTAAAGGCGCACCATTATCCCCATACCATGTCGTTGTGCCTGCTGCCGTGTTCGATTCCAGCATAGCATAGTAGTGATAGCCCTCACTTTTGTGCTTTTTGAGATGCGCGGAGGACGTCAACGTATAATCAGCCACGACCGGAGTCGCGGCCATGACAACCGTGCCGGTCGCATTGGCCGTGGTGCTGCTCTCGCCAATCCCCACCGCCATGTAGGTGTTGACCGCGGCGGCATCACAACTGCACATCACCCAATTATCAACCGTAATCGAAGCGGTCGTGTCAAGTCCTGCTACCACCTCGATCTTATTGGCGGCGGTATTGTTCGCCTGTCGAATCGTCGCGCCTGCTCCCGACCAACTGTCGGCTGACGGCAAGTAATAGAGCGCCCGATCTACCTGATTGTAGGCGTTCCAGACCAGCCGCTTGGCATACGAATCCTCACATTGCCCCGTCGTGCCGGTAATGCGATAGGTCCCGATATACCGCTGGTCGAGTGCGCCGGTCTTGCAATAGACCCCATCCTGTAGGACTAAATCGGTGGCACGCGTGGTATCCGCAGCCCAGATCAGCGCCTCCAGGCTGACGACCCCATTCGTACTCTTGGCGAAGATGTCGTAATTCTTGTCGGCGGTTTCGCCACTCAGACTATGGGAGAGTTGGGCAAATTCATGCACCGTCCATAGCCCCGTGGTCGTGTTATAGAGGGAAATTTTATTGCCCATATAGGGCGTGTAATAAATCGTCGTTGCGCCCGTCTGATCCGAGTAAGACACCGGCACATTGCTTTCCAAGGTCAGCCGTCCTCCGGCCACGGGACCCAGGAACAAGTCAGTCCGCGCTGGCGCAAAGGCAATCAGAATCGTATCCGCCGCCATCGCCCGTCCGACTTCACGGGGACTGGTGGGCTTGGTTTCGGTAATCGCGCCAGCCGTCCCACTCACAAACTGGTCAGCGCCGAGCGTCAGAGAGGAAAACCCGTCCATCGTGCCTGCAATCCGAATCGTCCCAGTGGCATCCGCAGAAATAGAGGCCGTAGCAAAGCCAAGCGGAACCCCCGTACTGCTGAAGTCGGTATCGGCATCGGCCTTATACCATTTGCCGCCGGTCTTGCTCCCCCGACCATCCGAGAGATAGACCAGATTCGGCTTCGCCAGCGCTTCGCCTGCGGTACCGGTAATCTCGACCGTATCGGCCCCGATTGGCACCCAATAAACATTGTCCTGCACCCACTGTTCGACATCGGAGGAGTTGTCCAGCTTGAATTTATAGGCTTTATTCTGCAAAAAGACGGTCGCCCGTCCTCCGGCATCGAGTACCACCGGATTAGCATTGGCTGATCCCGACAAATCACTCGTCGTATAGGTGGCGAGATTGTTGGTCGTCCCGGCGGCATACGTATAGAGCTTGCCGCCACTCAGCGGATCGCCATCCGCATCGAGAAACTGTATTCGTGGGACGGGCATGACCGTGCCAGTAGCCATTACTGCATACCTCCTGGATTCTGTTGATTGGCTGGAATACGATGTGACGGAACTCTTAGCCTCCTACCACCAGACTCAGACGCAGTTGGAAACGCCGTCTCACGATTATATTCTTCCTCGAACTCCTCCAGCAAACGCTGATGTTGCGCTGGTAAAGCACTCCGTGTAAGTCTGCCTGTCATAATACCTTCCACTATCGCAGGAGGCACCTCGGGAAGATTGATGCCTCTAATGAACAGACGTGCTAATTTTGGGGAGTTCAGCACCTTCGATGCAACTATCTTAGTCCCAGTAAGCGCAACAGCTCCAGCCACAGCCTGAGGAAAATAGGGAAGTCCCATCATCGCTTCAAAAGGCAGTGTTAAAGCTCCAAATAATCCACTCGCTTCTACAATTTTCCAAAACATGCTTGATGTAGCATGACTGGCAGTGCCGCCTAAAGATAATTGTACGCCCTCCAAAACCTGTCTAATATCGTCATGGTACTGCTTGGAAATGCCCAGCATCTCCCGTGTCTTCGGACCAATATTTTTCCATCGGTTTAATCCGGCAGTCGCACGGGGAAGTGTAAGAGTCTTCGCTAAAATCCCAGTACGTTGGGGGGTAAACTCCATAACCCCGCTTTTCCCTGGAAATAGCGTGCGTTCCCAATTAAAAACATTTTCTAACAGATTCCGCTTTAATGAAGGAACAATGTGCTCCTCCCATGCTAATTTCTGGCTCGATGATTTCAATGTCTGTAATGTTTTTACCCCAGCATCTCCCGGCTTCATAATCGCTGCAACTGCCTGCTCTGCATTTTTCGGTAAACCACCTACACTTTTCCATTCGGAAAACGCTCTTGAGAGTTGCGCGGTGCGTTCTTCACCAAAATACAAGGCTTTTTGCTCGGCAGACAGCTTGTTCCACTTATTCATTGCCGCCGAAGAAAATATCGGGATGTCATCAGGACTAATAACCTGCCCCGGACGCGGTTGATCAGTCATATCAAGAATATCTTCTACAAAACGTCGTCCGAGCGCGTTCATTTCGTCTGGAGCGAACTCAATGATATCTTCCATCAGCTTCACTGAACCAGGAGCCTTCGTAGTCAACATAGATGTAGCTCGACCAGTCTCAAGAGGCTCAAACCGACTCATTGAATTAAGCGTGGTATCAATACGCGCTGCCAAGGCAGCATCACCTACAAGTTCAGTCTTCGTCTTCGGATCTAACTGACGCCAATTATTCCAGTTACTCAACTTCAATGACATCGCTCCAGATCCTGTCCGAGCCACTCCTTCAGTCGCCATCTCCGTCGCAATCTTTAAGTTATCAGTAATCATGTGACGACCAATCTGCGTGAGAAGCGTTGGATCAAACTGCTTGATCATGTTAATTCGCGTTTGTCGTCGAGCTCCTTTATCCCCTAGCATGTCAACAATTTGTGCAGGTTCATCGGCCAGATTTTTAATAAGTTCGGCATTCTTATAAAACTCATCCAGCGCCTGCGCTTGACCATCAGGCCACAGCAATTCCCGAATGTCACGAGCTGCCTTACTTTTGCCAGGTCCAATTTGTTGTGCAAACTTATCAGGACGAGTCAAGAAATACTCCTGCACGGACTGCGCGATCCAGGGTCGTGCATCCGGAGTCACCTCAAGAAAATTACGGAGCGCAATAAATTTCGGCTCAGGTTCGGCAAGACTCGCAATTAATTTGTAAGGTTCCTCAGGCAGTTTATTCATCAAATCAACCAAGAAATACTTTTCAGCCACCTGTTTATTGGCGGTCACGTACTTCTCAGTCATCCCTACCCGTTTAACGGCGGCCTCAATTTCCCCTTTGACGCCCTGCCATATCTGCTTCGCAAGCCCTCCTGCTTTATTGGTGAACCCCGGCACCTGACCCATTAATTCTGTTGAGGTAAAAAATCGTCCCAACTCCGTGGCCATCGGACCTAATTCAGCCGCAGATACAACGTCCGGCAAGGTTTGCAGTCTCTCTATGGTTTCATGTATTGACCGTAAAGGAGTCGGGATGGCAGTATTTGCTACCACTGCTCCGAGATCATCAACTAACGGTGCAGTAGCCGCTTTTAAAGCGCTCGTATCGATAGGATTCTGAACATGCACTTGAGGCGGGTAGATCATCTCTACTTCACCGGTTTTTGGATCCTTTGCTCCTGGCTTGGGCGGTGGCTGACGCATCGTAAATGTCGGCTTTCCATCAACCGTTTCTTTAACATTCTCAAACTCATCCCAAAAGGCTTTCACTTCCTTGTTCAACTTGAGAATCGCGCCACCGACCTCACCCCTTCTCGCCTGATCTATGACAGCTTCGACATTCACGACTCCTTCTTGCAAGTACTCTGGTGAGGCAACCCGATTTTGCAACTCGGCATGTCTGCTCCGAATAGAATTATCCAAAACCTCACGAATCTTATCTCCAATTTGCACCTTGGATAAGTTCTGACCAGGAATCTGTCTAGCAATATCTATCATTTGACCGCTATAAGCCCCACGCACCGCATCAACCACTCCCGCTACCGCAACCTCCGTGTTTAGAGTCGGTAATTCTGAAAGGTTGTTCAAATCATCTATTATTTGACTGCGTGGAAACCTGCTGACTGTTTCCTCGATCATCCGGACGGCTGGCGTGGCGTCTACAGAATAAACTTGATCCAAATACCGATTGGCCGTCCGATCAATCCCACTACGCACCTTGATCATCTGTCTAATCTGAGGACCAAATCCAAATAACCCCCCTGAACCTGCTTTATGAGCGAATTCTGATACACCCAGCACCGTGCCTCCGAGTGGTATATTTGGCGGTTCTCCACCCATCGATGCAAACAAAGACGGTTCAACACCTTCATCCAACATTCTGGCACCAGCCTGCGCCGGACCCCGAGCCACCAATGAACTTTGCCAGTCCATACCTTTTGTACTGTATCCGGGCCGACGAAAAGCCCTGCCAACCGTTCCCGCCGCTTTTGTTATCCCTGTCGCCGCTGTTGTCGCCGCTGTAGCACCAGCCGGGGTATAAAGTCCGAACACCGAGGCGCTTGCCAATGCGCCCCCTGGATCTTCTTTCCCGCCCAACTCTACTGGTAATAACTCATCAACGATATTGACCGCTAAGGGACCAGCCATCCACACATGAGATGCTAATCCAGTTAATGCCGACTCAACATAATCCCCTCTTTTACCCGCAGCATCAGCACGATCTCTTAACTGCTGCGACATCTGACGAAAACCCTGAATTGTATCAAGATCTCCCCACCCGACCCACTCGGGATCATTAGGACCCCTTCCTTCCAACAGAAGACCTGGATTGGTCATATAAGCCTTAAAACCTGTCTTCAGTATATCCAGTCCAATTTGCCCTATTCCCCACGCTACGTTGAGGGGACTCCCTTCCTTCCAAAACCGTTCGATATAACGTGGGCCATAATTATCAAAGTACTGCATCTTCCTCGCCGTACTCACGCCTGTAAGAAATGGTTCAAACACATCAGGAATCAACTGATTGACCATCGCGCCTTGCAATGACCGCTTGAATGAACCCTCAGGCGCTAACGACTCCTCAATCTCCCCCAGCCGGACGGCTCGTTGATCCATGCGTTCTGCTTGTTGACCGGCAGGCGACGTATCCCGATTCCATGGATCGATACCGCCGTGACTAACCGGCGCATCTTGATTCATCCGAAATGTTTTGGGCAAGACAGGAATAGCAGACGTTTGACCCGTTGCCGTTCCAGGAACTCTCGAACGATCAGACAAATCAGGTAACATCGATTGCGCCTGCCTCGGTATCCGATGTGATGGAACTCTTAAGCGTTGTCCATTCGCCATATCAACATCTCTTATCGTTACCAGTCTGGATCGACTCCATATTCCCGAATCATCCAATCAGGAAGCTGCTGATTCGCACTTGGAGTCCAAAATTTTTCATACTCATTGAATTGATTTGTTTCACCCATGATCATCATGCCATAGCAATCCGGAGTACCTGGCTGACAAGCCTCATTTTCGTTGGGATGGTTTCCACTTTCAGTTTGGATTGAAAACTGCAGACTCTGCCTTCCTACCACGGGTTCTTGAACAATCTTATTCGCACGCTCAGAAGCCGCGGCCACCTCATCATAAATTCCTGGAAGCTTCCAGCTTGCCCGAGCCTGCTCTTCCGGAGTCATCGTCGAATTGACAAAGTCTGCAGAAGGCGCACTCATCTGCGCCCAGTCAGGATGGTCTTCCATAAAGATTTTTCCAAATGCTTGCCGTTCTGCCTGCCACACCTCAAACGTATTTTCGACCTGTCCCGTAACAGGATTTATGCCTTGAGAGTTCATAATGGCGGGACGCACATTATGCCACGCCTGAATACGCTCATTGACGTCCATCTGAATAACATCCAAGGCCGCTAATGTCGCCTCTGTGCCACCTTTGGTCCGCAACAAACTAATGGCCTGGTCCCACGCCGGATTGGTAATCGCCTGATTCGGAGAAATCAACGCAGCTAAAGTATCGATGACCGTGATAATAGATGTTTGCGCCGCAATCCACTGCTGTCCCTCCTTCGTATCTCCCCACGTAGTATTATTCGCGCCGAAATCGACTACTTCATTCCACAAGACATTATTCGTTCGTTTTAAATCGCCTAATAACGTCCTCATAATATTGGCTTGGCGTGAAAACGTACTCGCCTGAACCATCATCTGCATAATCTGATCGCTATTCAAGAATTCGTTAGTCTGTGCGACAGCCGATTGCATTTGACCCATCGTCCACGGATCAAACGCTCCCATTCCCATCTCGATACTGTTCCTATTCGCGCTATCCCAGATTGCTATATTCATAGGACCGCTCCGACCGCGCCACGTAGTTGCATTAACATCCATCGTTCCTAACGCCATGGCCATACCCATACGGTCAATTTCAGGGGCCATTAATTGTGGTCCCAAAATGGCTGCTGGGTCTTTCGCTAGAGCAACGCCTACACAATCTGGATTTGTTTTCTTATCACAGCCAACTACGAGGGGTTCGACTCCGCGTCCTCCATAAGCGAGTCCGTCTTCCCGTAACAATCTCCACTCAAGGCTGGGTGTGATCGTGCCCGTATTATCATCCTTGTAATTGACTTGCACTTGTTGCCATGTAGTTTTCTCTCCAGCACCCGGTCCATACTCCTTCTCTAGTCTTAGTAACCGGTCATATTCTGGGGTGCCAGGAATGCCATGAATGATGGCTTCGTTATAGTTCTTAGGAAGCAACCTCGGATCATGCATGTAAGCAAAATTCTGCAGTAATGTCTTACGCCTCGGACCAGGAGCTGCTCCCAGAAAATCCATTGGCACCTCCTGATTCTCCAGAGCTGCTAAGATATCCACTTGCTCTTGAAACTCTGGCAGCATACTATCGATAGTCTCTGGAGACGATCTGGCTAACCCAAACGCTAATGACGACAATCTCGATTTCATTATCGCGGTTTCGCTGTGTTCTAACCCCGTTTGCTCAATAGCAAGTCGATCCTTAGAAACTTGCAATCCCTCCTCGGCTAGACGAATATTTGTGAGAGCATTCTCACGACTCGCTTGACTGGTAAGAATACTCTCTTCTGCTTTCTGTCTCTCCAGGTCATCTTGCATTAATCGTGACAAGCCCTGATACTTACGTGCAGGTGCCTCTCGACGATCCTGCATAATCTGGCTCGTGAGATCGGCTGCCTGCTGGCCCAGTCCTCCTACAAACTGACCCAACGCACGACGACTGGCTCCCGCCTGCTGGCCACGACGCTGACCGCCCTGCACAATGAGATTGGCTAACGCAGTTGAATTATATGGAGGCATAAATTTCTTTACCTACGTGGAAAAAATGCTGAAGGTGCTGGCATATAAGAGGGACCCTGTGGCGTTCCTGCACCATACGCATTATAGGTCTCGAACGCCTTCTTCCTCGCCCAATCGCGTTCCCATCGATCTTCATCCAGACGATATTCATCCCAAGCGCTTTTACGCTCCCAATCTCGATCCAGTTCCGTGGCGCGTGTCTGGGCTTGCCACTCGGCAAACTGTGGAGCATACCGATCACGGGCTTCATCCCGCTCCATCCCATATGTTCCAAGCACATTTTCCCGACCGATATCATAAATATCTCTCGCTCGTCCATAGCCGGTCTGGTAATCCCGTTCCCGACCACTTCGCATTCGATCATACTCAGAGGCCCGACGCCCATAGACATCCTGATAGCCCATCTCGCCCATGCGCTGGCCGTAATTTATCAGATCGGTCTGTGTTTGCCCTGAATGTGTTATACCTTTGGCGGCAGCACTCGCTTCCAGCGCCTTCCGCCCCTGCTCCATTCGCATCTGAAAGCCCGGAGCGGCCTGTGCTTCTTCCATCGTCGGCGCTCTAAACTCATCCGGTGGTTCCCACGCCTTATAATCAAAATCACTTAACTCTGGAATATCCGGACCTTGATATCCTGGAACACCGGGATACTGTGACAGCGTCGGATCAAAATCTGCCCAAGTCTTCCCATAACCTTGAGCATAGTCAGGTGTCGCAGTCGTTCCAGTTGTAGTTGTATTCTTCGCTTCCGTAGGATCGACACACCTCTGGGACACAGGATCCCAGACCCGTCCACTTCCATCTGCTCCACATTGATTATTTAAGCGTTTGTTCTCCTCATCGCCACCCGTTCCATGGACACCAGGTACTTGCCACTTATCAGACGCCCCTTCTCCTGCACCGCCTGCAAAGGGAGGCGTGAAATCTAAATTGCCATACAAGTCATCAGGGTCATAACTTCCGCCCCATGGATTCACCCAGTTATCAAGATCATCCCCATACAATGACTGATTGGGCTTAAGCATCTCGTCGAGTTCGGTTTTGGACCAATGATCGTCCATTTCCGAAGAAGGTGATCGCCTAAGCCAGTCTTGATCCCATAATCCCATAGTTCTATCCTCGTATTATCTTTGGAACGGTCACTGGTTCCACGGACGATTATAATTGGCTGAATCGAGCATTGGTGCTGTCAATGCTCTACTCAATGTACGATAGGGAAACTTTGGTAGACTCCCGCCAGGAATAATTGGACTAGTAATTCCAGGATTCCACGCCTCAGGTCCACCCGTAATGCCGCCTCCACCAGTACCAAATAAGAACTTGCCAATCCCACTGGCCGCAGGTCCTAAGAACTTAAAGCCGGGTACCCCCAATCCTCCAAGTGCTAAAGCGCCACCCGCGATAGGAAGTCCCCACTTCAGCAAGGTAGATAACTTACCACCGCCTCGACCTGACGTATCTAATTCGGTACCAGCAAGTGGATTGACACCCGCCTCTTGCGACAGTTGTCGCGTAAACTCAGGATGCATCGCCATTTCAGGAAAACTCTCAGGATCTGCCGTAATCCCCGAGGAATCCCAAAACTTTCCAATAGCCTGTTCCCGTCCGCCCAATGTCGGGCGTATAATCTTATTGTAGTATTCAATGTCCTGCTGATACTTCTGGTTTTCGAGAATCTGGGCGCGTAGTCTATCTTCCTGTAAGATCGCTTCTGCACGCGCCTCGGCTTCATTTTCCTCATCCCACTGCTTTTGCGCGGCGGACCGATCCGCCCAGCTCGACAGTCCCGAGGCCCCAGCCCCGATGACGGCAGGCCAGATCCGTTCTCGCATCGAGGGCGGGTTAAAAATATCAGAAAACCCGGTACCACCAAGTAACGACACGAGAGGATTTAACATGTTTGTTACTGCACTACCATTACCCATAATATTTCCTTATAAGACCACCTGTTCCATCACAAGGTCGAGCCGATACTGCATCGCCGTTGCGCCGGACGAACTATACGCTGTTTCATACGTCACCGACGCATCCGCATCACTCCGGATCATCAGATCCAAACTCCCCGTCGTCGCGGTGGTGTTCCCCGTGAGGGCCGATCCGGACGATGTGCAGGCCACCGTCCCATCCGTCCACCCCAGGGTGACGGTCAGGCTGCTCGATGTAGAGGCTGCTTGCGTAATCCGTGCATATGTCGAAACGCGATACAGTCCCTTCGACAGTTTCGTCGTCAACCCAGTCGGGGTCGAAATCGTCAGACTCGTCGCAGCGATAGCCGCGCTCTGGTCCGTCAGCGTGTCGAACACCTTGGCCACCGCATGAGGACTGTTCTCGGCGCGATCCTGCATCTGCAAAAAATACTCGAACCATGCGCTGGACACTAAGCCGGTCTGCAAATCGCCCCCCGACGTGGGATCGATCTCGGTCGTAATGACCGGAGACGTCACCGGAAGCGGAGCAACTTTCGCCATTAGTGTAACGCGCCTTGGGCATCAATAATCGCATCCACTATCCTCCACGGTACTGGATCACTCATCGCTACTGAAATAATAATATTCCGTCCACTTCCACATCGCCACCATTGAGCACGGTGCTGATATTTACCCAGCTTCCCAGCCGAACGCCAGCGTTCTGCGCTCCATGTTTCCCCGCCATCGGAAGACATTTGCATCATAATCTGTGGATCATAGCCCTGATCCGAAGACCCAACCAACCCGATGCCGACATCACAGTGTAACTGAAACCGATTAATCATAATCCGGTCTTGATCCGATTCCAGGATAGGAGGAATCCGCTGTCGTCGCAAGCCGTTCCCATCGACATCCGTATAGACATCAATATTCATTTCATAGATGCGTCCGGGTCCCGACGTATCGCCCACGAGATGTTTGTTAAATGCATAGCAGTGATAGCGAGGTCCCCACACTTGATACTTCGTTTTCGCACTGTTCCAATGACCCCGCTCATGCCACAGACCAAGACTCAAATCATACACCCAGGTCGCATCAGCACGAGGCAAGTTTAACACATAGAACTGATGTCCTTGATCCTGATACGTATAGGCCACCGCATCCGATATATCATCATAGCGTGACAATGCCATTTCCATCGCATGAGTACTCACCCGTTGAACATTATACCCCTGCATTTGCACAACTTGCCGCGCCCCATCTTTACTTTGTGTGACCCATAATGTTGAGTTCCCAAGACTTTGTGCGGAAAAAGGTGCATCAATGCCATACGGAATCACAATCCCCGGCACGGGCGCGAACGGCATCGGGGAGGTTCCGGCATCGTAAATCGGCTCGGTCGTTTCCGTGCCAAACAGGATAATCGTGCGGTCCCGAATCACCATCGCCTGCCACGGATCGGGGGCTGCCGACCGCTGTAAGGTGAGAATCCCACTCCATGTGGACCCATCCAGCAGGTCAGAGACTTTCAGTGTGGACGTCGCAGCATCAAGCGCCACAAAATAGCCGTCCACCATACCGCATTGGGTGACATCACTGACCGGATTGGTAAATTCGCCGGTGCCAAGATTGTAGAGATAGCCTTGATTGCCGCTAGTGACAAGAAGTTCATTTCCAGCATCGCCATTCATAGCAAAGGTCGCCGGATTATCATCAATCGCCACCGTCCCAATTTCAGTCAGTCCTCCAAACTCCAACACTTCATAGAGTTTGGTGCCAATGACCGTAAAGGCCCGTCCTGCTTGAGAAAAGATGCCGCGGCAAATACCGCCTTCAGTTGTATCCTGAGCAAATAATCGTAATCCTGGCGTCGGATAGAGGACTAGGCGCGGCTGTCCTCCCACTTCGAGCCGTTCTGGATACATATTCATGCACTGTTCCGGTCTCGCCAGCAGGCTTTGCGACTCATACGACGGACCACAGAAGCCGGGATACGACGGCATCAGAATAATCCTCCGCGAAACTGACTGTTCGTCATCGTCCGGCTTCGGCGCGTCAGTGACCGATCAATTGGCACCTCGCGCATCCGCACATTCGCACGCTTAATGCGTAGCATCGCACTGGATGCTTGGTTGCGGAGATCCGGCGATACGGGTATCCCATAAAAGGGAGCCAATTCGACAGCCAGATTACTCCGAATAGCCCGTTCGTACCCCGGCGGGAACGTATAGGCCGTTGACAGATCAGCAAACTCCGTCAATGGTGTAGGTAAATACAGCACGAGTTGCGTCGTAGCGACATTCGGAACAGGCCACACATGAATATTGCCAAGTCCTGCTGTCCACTCATGATCATACCAAATCCCCTGAATTAAGCTGGACTCCAAGGTCTTTTGAGCAATTCGTGAGTATTCATCATCCGTGAACAGCTCACGAGACACCTCTACTGGCGTAGAAGAACCCGTATCAATAATAAGCCCTACATTCTCAATCCAGATCGGACGGGCCACATTAATCGTCCCGCCACTCCCAATCGTATAACTCGACGTCCCACTCGCCAGCGTATGGGTTTGGCGCTTCACCGTATAAATGGTGTTGCGCTGAATCCCGAGCTGATCCACCCACTCATTCAGCACATTCAGAGCGAGTGCGGCGTCCTCACTGGAGATGGTATCAATCGCTCCGGCGACCCCGATAGACTGGAGTGCGCGAGTGGCGAAGTCATTCGCACTGGGCATTAGTGTGCGCCTCCCGTACTCGCCGCAAGAAATGTTGCGTTCGCGCTGCCTGACGTAAACGCACTGACTCTCGCGCGAACCAGGCGATACCCGGCGACATTCGCTCTCCACGCACCAGCCGCAGTGGTGGAAGAGACCGCCGTCGCACTATTAGAGGGCAACATATTCAACCCCACGAAGGTCTCGCCATCCACGGTCGCTTCAAATTGGACCGTTAGGGTAAACGTACCAGCGAGTTGCAATCCGACCGCCCCTAATCCCCTGACGTCAAAGAGCAAGACTTCGCCATTGGCGTCAAAGATGCGTTCGGCTATTGGCGCGGCCACACTCATGATCCACCTTGCAGGATCGACTTCACACGGTCTTTCACGGCTCCGCCAAACTCTTCTTCGGTCAGACCCAGTTGAGAGGCCACTTCCGCGATGAGCGCACGAATGGCAACATTGCTCTCCAGTCGGTCAACCGCTGCCTGTTCCTGCTCGATGCCCTGTGCGTGATAGTCCGTAGCCCATTGCGCCAATTTACTGGCCGATGGCTGTCGCCCCGGTCCATCCCATCGGACAATCTTCTCATCGTCGCCAGAGCCACGAATCACCACCCGCGCTGTGGGTTCTTTCCACCGTATGATTTCTGATAAATGATGACTCATATTAAACGTCCACTTCTAGAAGAACCATGGTTGACGTGCTGGAGTTCAGGCCCACATATACAGTACCTGAGTCTCCTTGACTCATAAATTGGGTTTTATAGACGATTTCGCTGTCTGTTTGGGGATCATCAAGCACCGACCAACTCGAACTACCTGTGTAAATCGTACCGCTATCCGCTGTGTAGGCTTGGGAGTTTTCCACCGCAATCGTCGTCGAATCGCGGAGCAACTGCGTATGGATGCGAGTATTTGACGTCACTTTGCCCACCCCGTTGTGGGATACCAGCACCAAGATTTTGTTATCGTCGTCTGCGGGAGTAATCGACGCGGTGAGTCCCGTGTCAGCCATCGTGCTGGAACTTGACGACGCCGACGACGTATCTACTCCATAGACAACCTGCAGAATCTTGCCTCCACCAGACGCCGCCGCCCAGCCGATATCATTGCCGTCAGCCATCGTCAGGACGTTCCCGGAACTGCCTTTGGCGAGTCGTGCGCCGGTCGGCGCTCCACTGGTGCCGACCAGCAGGTCCCCGCGTGTGGTCAACGGAGAGACATCCGCAAACGTCGCGGCTGCCGTCGCGCTCGTAATTGCGCCCGTTCCAGCCCCCTTCAGATAGTTGCCAGAGGTATGGGTCGCTGCGCCGGTCCCCCCACGGGCCACCGCAAGGGTGCCAGCGGTCATATTATCGACGTCGAGATAGTAGGAACCGTCCTCGCCATCGAGTGTTTCGGCATCGCCGCCACTCGCTCCAACACGCCCGGAGGCGGAGGAGGCTAAGAACGTCACATCGGCACTGCCAGAGGTATAGGCGCTTACTCGCGCCCGCATGAGCTTGAATCCCGCGACATTCGCAGACCAGGCACCCGACGATGTCGAACTCGTTGCTCCTGAAACACTACTACTCGGCAACATTCTCAGAGATACCCAAGTTTGTCCATCGACCGTGGCTTCAAACTGGACAGTCATGCTGAATGTCCCACTTAATTGGAGCGCCACACCCCCCAATCCCCGTACATCCAGCAGCAAAAATTCACCATTCGCATCAAAAATGCGAGAAGCAAGAGGAGCAGCAACCATGATTAGCCCTTCTGACGCGCTTTGCGTCGTGGTTTAGCGTTCGTTTTGGGTTTCGCTGGAGCTTTTGAGACAACAGTCCAGACCGTAGGCGAATCCGCCCACTCCGACCCTAATGCGCGATCTTCCTGCTCAGAATGGACCATCCGTGTCGCGCCGTCACGGTGATACCTTACGCCCGGATATGATTGATGTATGTACGGAATTGCAGCAGCCACGATGAATCCTTTCCCTGCCATACCTGTGCCAGTATCATGCCGCCTAGCACACTGATTGCCACCATCGGCAAATACATCTGGTGTTCACTGAAAAAATTGTATTGCGGCACCACCAATCGTGGAAAGACCGAGAGCAATATCCAGCCTCCAGCCCATGTCCATACTGGTGCCTGCTTCCACATCTTGACCATGACAAGAACCGACAGAAAGATCAACCATCCTCCGACAAAGCGCCACAATAAACTCAAGGTTGCCATGTCGTGGTCCACGGTGAACCCAAACGGCCAGACTGCCAGTGCGAATAAGCGAGAGAACGCCCCCACTTGGGTGCCGACAAATTCCGCCCACGATAAGGACGATCCCCCTGCATGAACCGGCAACGTCATCCACGCCAGAAATGTCGGCCATTGCACCAAGCAGAGCAGCGCGACCACGCCCGCCCCATACGCCATGAGCTTGAGATGCTGTCGATAGATGAGACAGGTCCAGAGCATCAAGGCTGCCACCACCACCCCGATTTCCTTCGTCCAGCCTGCCAGAAGCATGGCTACGGCGGTGATCAGCAAGCCCCGTTGTCCATTCCGAAGCCCCCACAGGGCCACTAAAGCACAGAACGTCAGCAGTAAATCCCCTCGCGCGGCCACATAACTCACCGCTTCGGTCTGAAGCGGGTGAATCGCAAACATCCCGGAGGCAAAGATGGACCCCAAGCGCCCCACGAACGGGATAGCAATAATCGCCACCAGCACACTGTTCACTAAATGAACACCGACATTCAGGACATGAAACCACGTCGGACTCACCGGCCAGCCAAACGATGCCGGAAGTTCCGCCTGTAGTTGAAAGCTGAAATTGGTAAAGGCGCGACTCGGCCATGTCCACAGAATTTCCTGATTGACTGATCCGAGCCAGCGTACATCTTCGTAGACGAATGGCGCAGCCTTCAATGGCAAATACAGACAGAAGGCCAAGGTCACGAACAGGGCTACTGAGAGGCGATAATCTTCTGTCTGGTAATCCATGCGTGCGCCGCAATCGTTTCCTGTAACTTGTATAAGTGCATCACCGGGGTTAAGCGTCCCAACGCCCGGTCGTATTCTCCGTGCTGCGCTTCGAGCAATGCCAGATTGGTTTGCGCGACCGAAATCCCACTGGCGCGTTCGTGGTATGAACGATGGGGATGTTGCGCCAAGCGGGTCGAGCGCTGAAAACAGTCAATGGCAAAGTGTTCGGCGCGGTTAAGGAGGTACTGCGCCCCCAAATTGTTCCACGGACGTGGCTTATCGGGAGACTCCTCAATGGCCTGTTTCCACAAATGCAGCGGATGGCCCCACCGAAAGACCTGATTCGCAGTGGTGACGCTCCACACTAGGCAGAGCGCCACCACCAGAACCTTTCCTACTTTCATACGCTACGGCAAGGTTGTCGGGGTTGAGTTCTCGACGATAATTGCCGCACGCGCCCCACGCCATGCACTGGAGTAACACTGCCAGAGAATAGCGCGTTGCACGTTAATCCACGGAAGATACAGGGCTTGCCCTGTGCCTTCTGAACACGCCTCGCCGGTTTCTGGATCAACCTGTTGAAAATGGTTGCCAGCCCCCGTAAAGGCCGCATCTCCACTCGCCTGCGCTTGGGCGCGAGTCCCAAGGATGCCGCGAATGACGCGAATAGACGTACCGGACACGGACGAAATCTGCATCGCTTCGTCATTGACCCACACAAACTGTCCAGCCGAAAAATTCGTCCCGGACGCGACCGTAATCGTCGTCTGAGAGTTGTTAATCGCTGCACTGAGGGTCGTGCGTGTCATGTATGTCTGTGCATCAACCTGCTGTGACATGCCCATGAAAAAGCCAGCCACTAGCAGAACAAAGAAGAATTTACGCATCCTACACCTTCCTTTTCTGTTAAGCGGCTGCAATCGCCACCGACCACTCTGGTCGCTGGGTCTTGATGCCATAGAGGACGTCAAAACGACTCTTCCAAATATCGGAATCGCCGTCATACCATTCGATATACCGCAGACCGACACCCGACTGTGAGTCATACTTCATCGAAGCCTGATTCACACCCTTGGGTCGTTCGAGCGGCACGATTGCCAAGGCTACAGCTTCTTCGTTGAACGCCACGCCCTGAGCATACACATTGCCGGTCGTGCCAAACACCGTAATCGCTGCACCATCCGCAGGCAGTGAATCAACATTCTGGAACCGTTCGCCCGGCCCCACGATGGATGGCGAAATGCTAATCGTCATATCACCGGTCGAGTCACTGACTGCTGTGGTTACGACAAACTGCTGAAGATCAGACAGTGTAGCCTTCGTAACCGGATTGACTGCAAAGACGTTTGCAATCGTAAAGCGGTCGCCCACCGTCAGGTTGGACGCACCACTTGACCAGCCATCCGTGATCAGACTTGATCCCGTTTGACTGGCACCATTGACCAACGGGGTGCCAGCATAGGTGCCGACGGTATGCGTGTAGACGTTCTGGTCGGTATACCAGTTGTAGCCTGCCACGTAATCCGCGACCTCTGCCTTGTCGAACACCTCGTTAATTTTACCTGCGCGATGAAAGTAGTCTCTCAACGCAAAGGCAATGTCACCTTCCATCTCCGCATTGACCATCAGATGACGCTCACCATTGCCCCGTGGACAAGTCATGTTCGTCAGCTTGACGCCTGCGTCAATGTAGGTTTGCATCGTGGAGGGAGTGGTTCCCGGAGTACCCACGGCATTGTAAGTCGCTTTCGTCACCTCTTCCAAGATGTTCGCATCGACTTCATTCGCCAGTCGGACAATGGCAGGCTTTAACACCTGCTGTGTCAAGCTGTTCAAATCCAGCTTGCGCTCCTTTGAGGTCATCGAAAAGTCCACACCTTTTTGCCGATCTAACGTCAGCGTATCGGTCTGCTCTTCAATGTCCTGCCCCGCCCACGCTTGGCCGGTCCGAACGGTGAACTGCGCCGGTTTCCGAATCCGGAGCGAATCACCAATCTGACCACCCTTCGACCCGAAGTCGCCTTCGAGCTTTCGACTACAACACTTAGCGGCATAGAGGTTGTTTTCAAACACATCTAGTGCAGCCAAAGTGATGTCATCTATTGTGGGTAGATTATTCGCCATCACTTACCTTTATGAAAATCCCACCTTACGCATTTCGACGTCCACCACGCACTCCGTTATGTTTGCGAAATTGGGCCAGAGTCGCCGTCGAACTATTGTAATTAGTGGGCGTAGCACCCGCACCCACCGGATTCATTGGTGGCGGTGGAGTGTCTACAGGAGTAGATACAGGCGTAGCTCCTTTTGATAATTGAGCTTCGACCTGCGCTTCGATTTTTCCAATCGCCCGAAGATGCGCCTTGAGCGTAGGCTGGTTGTACAAGTCCGTGACCGCTTTGGGATTCGTTCCCAAATAATGGGCCAAATCGTGACCGATGGACGATGTAAGGAGCGTTTCGACCAAGGGACGCTGCCTGCCATCGGTGGGCAACGCTTGATACATATGATTGTACGCCTTGTCGAAATCGGGAAGCCGTGTTCGTACCTCATCGAGTTTGCCGTCCCAAGAGGATTGTGCATCTTGGACCCGTGCTTCTACCTGCGCGGTACGGTTCGCCGTAGATTGCTCTGCTGCCTGTTTCTGAAACTCTTGTCGAGCGTGCCATCGTGCATTCGCGGCCATAAATGCCGCATAGGGATCAGGCTCCTGACTAAACTGTGCTAAGGTTGGCTCTGGCTCTTCCGCGGGAACCGCTTGCGCCTCTGGTGCAGGCGTTTGGGCAGGTACCTCGGAAGGTGGCTGCTGACCCGCAAGCTGCTGACGAAGAAGATGACGCTCTCTGAGTAAGACCTCAATACGTTTTGCTGCCCGTGTCCGACGATCCAGCACCTCGCCAGTATCCGGATCATAGACATGCTTGTCCGGATCAATCGTCTCGGTGGCGATAGATTCAGATTCCTCAGTCGCAGCCTCTTGAGCAGGTGGCTTCTCTTCTGCGTCGTCAGACACCTCTCCATTTCGTTCGGCTTTCCGTGCTGCACGAAACTCAGATAGTTCGTTCACTGGCGGTGCATCAACGGGTTCCGCCCCCGTTTCTTCCGGTGTAACCGGAGGAGCCTCTGGCGTAGTTTCAACTGCGTCTTGTGTCGTTTCTTCTATTTCAGGAGCCATTTCTTCTCTTTCCGCACCTCGTTCTGGTCGGTGCAACACCAAAAGAGCTTGGAAGAGGTCGTGTCACCTGCCTCTTCAGTTTCAGGGTTCACACAGTGGATTGCACGCGCCGTACCTTCTGTTTCCCTTCCAAGCTCAAAATCAATACCGCATCTTCGGCGGTTTTTTCGACGGTCGTGGTTTCTTTTTAGGTGGCATTTGCCCTCCGTTTTTTTGGCTTCCTTGCCTTGCCTGCCTTGCTCATTGCAATGGCGACCGCCTGTTTCGGTTTATAGCCTTCGTGACGCAATGTCCGAATATTACCACTCACAGCCTGCTTACTGGAACCAGTTTTTAATGGCATGATAATCCTTTAGACCATCGGAGGACCTTGTGGTGGCATCATCGGTGGCCCTTCTTCTGGCATTGGCGGTCCTTCCGGCGGCATCATGCCTTCAGGTCCCGGCGGAGGACCCGCTTGTTGTGGTGGGGCGGTCATCGCCTGTCCCATCGCCGTATCCATCGCCACTTCCAAATCGGCTAACTTCAGCAGACGCTTGGTTTCTTCCTGCGCCATGGCAGTACCACCGGCGGCGTCAATCTTCATCATTTCCTTGATCAGTTCCATCCGCGTACGCGCCATGTCCGATTCAGCCTGAATCCGCGCTACTCGTTCCTTGGCTTGATCCGATTCTCGCGTCCGGGTCAACTCCTTTTGCGCCTTCACTTCATCCATCTGGATCGCTCCATCCAGTTCGGTCACGCGCTGCGTTAACTGTTGAATCATCTGCTCAGACTGCTGTAGTTGCTGTTGAATTTCGGGCGGAATCGGCGCTTCTTCCTTCTCGCCCTGTAGTTCTGGCGGCAAGGTCTGGTTGAGGCGCTTCGAGATTTCCTGATTACCCGGTCCGTCAATGTTCTTGACCGCAATCGGTGCCATCGCCGCGGCCATCTGTGGGGGTAGCACTTTCATTAGATCGAGTTGCCATGCGGCGGCTTCCTGACGCCGTGTCGTATAACTTGCGCCGACTGTAATCGCCACATCATACCGTCCGACACCCCACTCGTAAATCCGACTTGCGCCATTTTCCCCACGATATGGTTGACCCATTTGCGCCATTTTTGATTGGGTATCATCTTCCAGACCAGCGAGTCGAATCACCCGCCCCGGTCGGGTATAAATCTTCGGAATAAGGTCAAGGAGAATCATTCCTTCATAATTCAGAGCTTCGCCAAAGTTTTCATGGTAATTGGTATTCCCTTCGGCCTGTGATTCTTTCCGTGCCAGAATCGCCTTGCCGCTTTGATCGGCTCCGCGTCGATTCGGGTCGGTCGCGTCATACCAGCCCGTCGTCGTCCGAAGATCGGACTTATGCTGGTTAATCGCCACAACGAGCGCCTGAATCTTGTTCGGATCAGTAAATTGGGCGACAGACGGGGCAGGCAATGCGCGTCCTTCCGCATCAAAGGCTTTAGTGAGCAAGGCGGGAAACGGCATCCGCGCCG
>Ga0080013_1000984_pt1 | contig 38792 bp, 76 predicted proteins | sample ETNvirenome_6_85_FD_69236 | JGI IMG/M metagenome (GOLD analysis project Ga0080013, IMG submission 69236) | Marine viral communities from the Pacific Ocean - ETNP_6_85 (SPADES assembly) (version 2) | ecosystem: Environmental > Aquatic > Marine > Oceanic | place: Pacific Ocean | collected 2013-06-19 | reverse complement strand
TTTTGTGGTTTTTCTTCTTTTGAAGAAAACCCTGCTTTCATTGCCATCTTAATTTCCTCCGATTTATAATCCTTGTACTAATGCTAATCCTTTAACCCAAGTTGCTGCTGTTCCAGTTGTAATGACTGTTGTATTGACTGTTAATACCCAATCATCTGAACTTGCTGCACTTGCATCAAAATCAATAATACTTCCAATTTCACTTGTAACACTAACTGGTATAACATCTGTTACATTCTTCCAAGTTAAAGTATCATCATTTCCTACTGCTGCTTCAGTTACTTGTGCTATTTTACATAACTGGTACCCATCATTAGTTCCTAATGCTCCAGGTATAGGAGTTGCACTCATTTCATGGTCTGCCATCTTAATTATCCTCCAATTCTATTTATTTTAAAAAAAAATAAAAAATAGGTTTTACCCTATCCTATATTTAAGCTGTTACATTAGGTATTGCTCTACCTACAACTCTTATAACTCGCACATCATTGTTTGTTCCTGCTGCTATTGTAACAGTTAAAACACCTGAACTTACTGCAGTTGTATTTGCTTCTGTAGTTATAACACTATTAGAAGTGGTATGAACCCAAGACTGAACTGCTAAAAGCCCAGTATCTGAGATACCATAATCTTTCAATGTTAAAGCTAAGGTGTCATTTGCATCTGCTGTTGCTAATGTTTGAAACCAAACCTCAGTTAAACCAGCATTTGGTGATGATTGAGTTACTGTACAATCAGCTACATCTATTGCTACCATTTTTCATTATCCTCCTTATGCGATACCAGTAATACTACTGCAGAATGTTGGTGCTTTAACAATTAAAGCCTCATATATCTTCAGCAGGAATTTACTGCTATCATTAGTCTTTGCCAAGTCTTCGTATGTCAAATCTTGTAAAACTCTCATTTCTACAACGCTTAGGTCTAAGAAATAAATAGCATTTGAACTTGCAGTTTGAGCTGCATTCAAAAACATACTTGGTATTACTGGAATATCTCCGACCATTGTATGTAATACAATAGTTGTGAATCCCCAGAACACAGTCTGTGTTGCTTGCATATATCCAATCTTAGCTGTTAATAGTCCTAACAAATCAGTGTAAGCTTGAGAACTTGCTACTGCTAAGTTCGGTCTTCCACCATCATCAAAAGCTAATTTAACTGCTGTATCAATATCTCCTAAAGCTAATGCTGCTCCAGCTTTTGCTGTAGCGTTGGCAGTGCATAATGCAACAATACCATCAAATTCATTAGAATCTGAAGAAACTGAACCATTAATGATAAGTTCTTCTTCTAACTCTCTCATATCTCTGGTTTTAATTAACACTTCTAACTGCTTAGCGTTAGGTGCACTACTTGAACTAAATGCTCCACTTGCTCCACCCTCAGGTGTTAAACCTTGTAAGATATAGCTTGGAATTGCTGCCATAGCTTGACCAGTTACCCTTCCAACGCTGTATAAGTATTTTATACTTGTACTTGCTCTGTCAAAAGTTGTATCTGTTTCAGCAAGTGCTGCATCTTCTGCTGCTACATATGCTCCACCTTTTGCTGTGATAACATTGTAATCAGCTGTTATCCCTTGATTGCTCACTCTTGGTACTAATTCCACCAAAGGTGTGTATTTCCTTGTTCTATCTACTACTCTTGGGTCCACATAAATTGGAACCATAGCGTAACCTGCAGTTCCTGCTCCCCCACTTGTACTCTCTAATGCTTTGAATCCTATATCAAAAGCACCTTTTAGTTCAGGTCGCATATCAACATCAAATGATTTGGTTTCAGCATTGAAACTGCCTCTTGCTCCTCCATGATAGAGTGTGCCATGAGGTAAAGTTCCAAAACTATGTTGATAAGCACTTGCACTAATATCTTTAAAACTTCCTACTTGTGCCATTTTATTATCTCCTCCATTATTTATATTGCATCTAAAGGATTGACATTGCCTTTCATCTGCATCTCCTGTTCCTTGTCTAATGTTTCAACATTATCTTTAAGAATAGGTTCATCTAACTTTTTAGTTAAACTTTTAATCTCTGTTTTAGCTTCTGCTAAATCTTCTTCTAACTTTGTGATTCTATCCAACGCTTTCTGTTCCACATCTGATTCTTCTTCAGCTGGTTCATCGGCAGATTCTTCTGCTTCTGGTTCAGCTTCAGCTTCAGCTTCAGGTTCAGCTTCTGGTTCAGCTTCTGTTTCTTCTGCTACAGGAGCAGGTTCTTCTTGGACTTCATCATCTTTCTTTTCAACTACTTCTTCAACCATCTTAATTTCCTCCATATCTTTCAAACTTTTGGTAAATACTTCCGTCATCTTACACTCTGGATTAACAGGATTACCTGTCAGAGCAACATTCAAAAGTTCAACACCATTAAGCACTCTGGTTTTAACACCATCAACTACTTTATGAACATAACTCGTTGTTTTAAAAGCTATACTGAAAGCATCTAAGAAACCACTCTTAACACTATCCCATACTTCTTTAAACCTACCATGAGCCCTGTTCAAAATAGCTTTAACAAAAATTCCTTTCGCATCCCTCTTAGCTTCAATTATTTTACCAACAGGAACTATACTTGGGTTTTCCTCTCTCCAAGCTTCATGCTCAACATCTAACTTGATATTCTTATGGTTAATCTGTCCAAGCATAGAACTTAAAGCTTCTTCACTAACCACATCATTTACTAAATCCCTGTCTTTTGTAGAAATGTAACCAGTTATGAAATAATCCTTTCCACCCTTAGTTTCAGTTTGTTCATAACCAACTTCATCAGTAAAGAATGTGTAATGTTTTATGTCTGCCATTTTGTTATACCTCCTATGTATCTTTTAATCTTTATAAACTATTTAGTTAATTGGGTGCATATTGAGTATCCCCCAACCAGCTAAACCTCTTACCTTATATCTCGGTGTTACCTCATCATCTTTAAATCGCCTTATTAATTCGCACCTGTCATCAAATATTAAATCGTAACCTTCCTCATCATATTTGAAGTCTTGCATAAATGCTTGTACTAATTGGATTCTGCCTTTACCTTGATAATTCTTAGCCCACTTAACTGCCTTTTTAAATATCTTAGGTTGTGGTTCTAAAATTATATGCTCTTTAACACCATACTTTTGAAAAGCTGTTGCAGTATAACCAAGTCCAAAACCTATCTCTAAAACCTTTTTAGGTTTATACTTCCTACATAATTCTAAAACTCTTTCAGTTATCGTTTCCTTTTCAGAATAATACATAACTTCACTATCATTAATCATTAAAGCATTACCTTTCTTATACACCTTCGCATTCATAAACTCATCCAAGGACATTATTTTTCTTTTATAATCATTAACCATTTTATCAACTATTATTCGAATAAGATATTACCACCCACTTACCATTTACACCAATTGTACCATCAAAAATAAATTGTGCAGTATCAGTATCTCCTACAGCAATTGAAGTACCTGGCACTATTAAATTATCACCCATTGCTATTGCTTCAGTAAAAGTAGTAGTAACACCATTCCCTATAAGAGTTATAATCTGACCTTCAGTTCCATCTTCTATCTTTGTTATGGTTTCTGACCTACCACCACTTAAAGCACATCTAAATACATTTCCACCTGCAGCACTTTTAGTACCTCCAAAAGCCCATTGTTGAATAGGATTAATTACTGCTCCAGTTATTTCTAAATTTCTTGTATCAGTTCCTGTTCCAGCACTTTGTTCATCAGTATTTATTTTCATATTAGTTCCATCATCCTCAATAGAACTATCATTTCCTGTACCTAACAAAACCTTTTTAGAATCTCTTAATGCCATATCAGTACTTAACTTAACTATTCCTGTGCCTACATCATCAGCCAGAATATATAAATTTGTTCCATCATAATAAATACTTGCGTCTTGTCCATCACCCAAGATTAACTTCTTGCTATCGCTATCTATCTTAATATCATGAGCAATAACAATATCTGCAGTTCCATCAGTGTATGGAACGAATCCAGTTGTATCTGCTTTCCCACTTGAAGCATAAGTCTTTAAATTAACCATATATCAAACCAAGTAATGCTAAAAATATTGATAATGTAAAAGCAAAACTCCCCCATATCATTTTTGTATTAAATTTAAGTTTTCCATTAGTTTCTTTAATATGTTCAGAAAGCTTAGCTATCTCTATTGTTAAATCCTCTATCTTATCTACAATATCCTTATTCGTGTATTTAACATTAAAAGTATTTGCCATTTTAATTATTAACTGCTATAACGCTAACTCCCTCACCATTTACTGAACTATCTATCCAAACAATATTGTTTTGTGATAAAGCTAAACTAACACTATCTCCAGCACTTAATTCAAAACCATTAGAACTATCAACAGTATTATCTCCAACATAAATAAGTCCAGTATTACCTGCCAATGCCTTAATCGTTAAAGAAACACCTGCATTACTTTGTAATTGAACTGCTGTACCAGCTGTTGTTACAGTGGATTGATTACTATAAATCGTACTCGGTATTTGTTCTATAGTCTTTAAAGCGTTATCAGAATTAACCTCAGCCCTGTCCTCTCCATCATGGTCTTTAATCTCAACTGCACCAATCTCAATATCTTGAACCACTAAATTAGTGTTTACAGCAGTGTTACCAGAAGCATCCTCTACGAACTTATCATACTCTCGGTCAAGCCGATTATCAGGCATAGCCATTTAGCTAATGACCTCCTTCTTCCTTAACAATCTTAAAAGTTACCCTACCAGTATCAATGCTGAAAGCTCTCAATGCTCTCTTTAAGTTATCGTCTTTCCAAATCAAGTCTTGCTCAGTGCCTACTTTTAAGTAAGTTGATTTAAGTAAACAATAACCATTTTGGATATACAAGTCTATCTTCTCCTCATCTTCAATGTAGATTATTAGTCCACTCTCTAATGGGAGCATTGTTTTCATTGTTTCAAAAGGTATATTGAATAAAGCCATTATCGTTCCAACTCATCAGATATTTTGTCTATCTCTTCCATAGCTCCACCTAACTCTCCAGTGTTATCAAGTATCTTTTCTCCACCTTTTTCTATGTCATCTAAATCTTTTATTTTCTCACGAAGATTAGAATATATAGAATCTTTTTTATCTTGTAATACCCTTCTTTCATTATCCAGGTCATCTATCTTTTCATCAAACTTGTCATCAAGTCGGTCAAATTCATAGTGGAGTGCATTTCTCTTTCTCTCTATCTTTTCTTTAAAGTCACCTAATTTCTTTGCATACTTAGTGTCTGATGGTCCAGTAACTCCTTGACTTCCTTTTGGTTTCTTGCTTGGTTTCTTTCCACTTGGTTTCTTTCCAGATTCCTTACGATATGTATAAACATATTTACGACCAACTCTCTTTCTACTTAGGTATTTAGCTTTAAGACTAACTCCAATTGTTTCTAATGGTTCCATTTTACTTTCCTTTGTTTACTTTTCCGTTTTTCTTCTTATCTCTCTTACCCCATTTACCATAGGATTCATCACGCCTATCTTTATCACTTTGTTTCTTTCCAGATTCCTTACCTGTTCTTTCACCAAGTGATTCATCCTCTCTATCATCATATCCTTGAGCCTTTTTACCACCACAACCTTTACAATAATCCGTAATCTTTGTTAATCCAATTCTATCTAAAGGTCCAGCTTTAAGTTTAGCTTCTTTATCTACCATTTTATTCCTCCTTAGTTTTACTTTTTACTCTAAATGTTGTTATTGCTCCACGACAATTAGGATGGAAAGGAGGTGTTTCCCAACTCTTTCCGGTCGTCTTATCGTAAAACTTATCATCTAAATTCATAGATTTACCACTATATTTTCTATCTAATCTTTTACACAATTCACAAGTCTTATCATCCATTGGATTAATAATGCTCTTTCCTTGTACTATCCCACTTTGTTTGGCACCAGCTAAAGCACCCATATTCTCTGCCCTTGCTGATTCAGTTCTTACTATAGCTTTAGCTCTTATCCTATCCTTGTGGAATAACTTAGCTACTTCATCTTTAACTTCAGTAAAAGGTTTCTGTTCCATGTGAGCTCTTTGTAAAGTGCTTCTTAATCTATCTGCTGTTTCTTGGTTCATACCTTTAACAATGTCAAAATTATAATCTTTTAAGAAATCTAATTGCTTCTTGTCAGGAAAGAAGTTCTGAGCAAACTCATACTCACTCTTATTCATCCCTTTAACATAAAATTCTTGAGTGAACTCATCAACTAATGGTTTAACAGAACTATCATTAAACAACCCTTTCAAATTATCAATTAACCTACTCCACAAATCAGTGAAGTCCTTAATCTCAGCGAGTTTATCAGAAGTGTAGATAGTGCTTAACTCAGTCATAATAGCCTTCTCTGTTTCCCTTAAAAAACTTAATAAATCCTTTTTAAACTTCTTTTTAACCTTACCAGGTGTTTCATTATCCTTCGGACTTAAAGGAACGCTTGAACCAACTGCTTTCTTACGATTAGAATTTATCAGGTTACTATCAAAATCAGAAGTTGAATCTATTGATAAACTTTTAAAATCAAACTCAGTCTTTTCAAACTCCTCCTCATATTCCATCAAGGCAATTGATAACCTTTCAGTATATTCATTCCATTCATCTTCATCCATTTTTTAAACAGTTTCAACCTTAAAAGATTCTCCTCCAACTGCAAAATTATTATTGTTATCAACAAAAGCATAACTATCAACTTTATCTCTTAATTTCATAACATTAGCTTTTATTTTAGAACTTGATTTAGCTATTAATTCATAAGGTACAAACCTTTTAATTTCCTTAAATCTTTGGTGAGCCCTACCAATTGCAACATCAGCATCCACCAAACTCGCTAATAAATGAACTTCATACCCTTTATCTTTAAGTTTTTTAATTAATTTTTCTGCATTACCCATTGTTTTAAGTGTTTTATCAAGTATTACATTATTGCCTTCGTTTATATGTTTATTAATCATAGCCTTATTTATATCTAAGCTTTCCCTATGAACAGCCACACTATTAAATCCATTATATTTTTCTCCTTTAAAAGTTAAATGTTCTTTAATATCATCAGCAGTGAGATTGACAACATCATCCTTAACATATTTGTTTAAAACAGTTGTTTTTCCAGCTCCAGGAGCACCTGCAAATATATAAGCTGTAGGTTTCTCACCTTTTTTGGGTTTTGCCTTCGGATTATTAAAATCTTTATGATTTAGTATTTTATCGTGTAATTTCTTTCTTTCTTTAGTGTATTCACCGTTTTTTGTATTGTTGGTTTTACTATCTTTCTTAGATAAAAATGCTTCTGTATAATCTGTTATTTTTTTTTTATTAGCTAATGTTATATCATTATTGGAATCGTTTATTGCTTTATCAATTTTTTTACCTACTTTCCCTTGCATCTTTTTAGGTTTTTGCCCTGCTGCTAACTTACCTGTTTTCTTATTATAATACCAATACTTCCTCTTACCAGGTCCACCTGTTCGTTTGATATACTTAGCCTTTTCTTCCATATCAAAGCCTTCCCTAATATCTGCCTCTTCATCCTCACCAAACTGCTTACTCCTCTCACCACCACCAAACCTATCATCACCAGCTTCAGGATTACCCCAACCAAACTCCTCCTCTTGAGCACCAGCAATCTTATCACCACCCTCAACAGGATGCATACCAATCTCCTCTCTAACCTCATTAATAGTTTTAATACTGTTTCTTAATTGAATTTCATAAAGCTTATGCTTCTCTAAATCCTCGTTTACATCATAATCGTTGAACTTAAACTCTACATCATCATATCCGAACTCTGGAATAATCTGTGTGTTAATATGATACTCCAAAACCCTAAGCAAAGGTCTAATAGCTTTTCTTTTAAACACCTTACTTTGAACCATCTCAGTAGCTCGGTTACTACCCTCAGTGTACCCTAACTCGCTTGGTGTAACACCGAAACAACTCCAAACTAATTTACTAAACCAAGTCTGTTGTTCAATAATACCCATCTCTTGGGGTTTTAAAGCAAAAGGTGTAAACTTGACTTCAGAATTAGAAATTGGAAACTTATGGAAAATCTTTCTCCAGTTACCCCAACTATCCTGCTTCTTAAACTGTTGCTCGAATCGTTCTCTGAAAGCATTCATCTGTTCTTGATTAGCACCAAGTAACTGAATAACACCATCAGGCATATTGTTATTAACGAAGTAATCCAAGTTGTAAGTGCTTCCATAAATAAGTGTTTGTAACACATCTTGTAATATCTGAACAGGACTACGACCATAAATGCTATCACTTCTGGAGTTACGCATCATGTAAACTATCTCTCTCGTACCAAAAGGAATCGGCATCATAGCAACCCAACCATACTGGAAATAAGCAGCACTCTGAACTACTGTATTAGCATAAAAAGTTTTCTTACTCTCCTCATCCTCAAACTGCCCAGGCATCGGAACATACGCTGACCGATTCCCAAGATAGCCATGAATATCTGGGTTTTTAAGAAATGTCCCCCCGTCACGAGCAAACAACTGAACCATCTTACCAGCTCTGTTAAATACTTTAACCCAAACACCACTGTCTATCTCAAGAATATCTCGGACAGCCGACCTTATGAGAAAGTTGAAAGATTCATCATTCCCATTAGGATTATTAAAAAACTCTTTAACCTCTTTGATTCTCTTAACCTGAGCAATATCAACTTTTGGTGCTGTAAAATCCTCTACTATGTCACTGTCACTCTCATCCTCGTCAGGTTCATCCCTTTCAATAGGCACAATATCCCAATCAATAGCACCTATCTCATCAATAATCGTGCTCGTAACTTGCCACACATAAGGACTCTTAGCCAACGCCCTCATAGTTGGAATATCTAAATACCTTGGATAACCATAAGGTGGTTTATATAAGAAATCGTTCGAAACAAAAGCTTTAATGTAACCTGTATCAGTCCTAACCTTAGCCTCATCAGTTAAAGTAATACCTCTATCAGCGTATTGGTTTTCTCCACTGCTAAGATAACTGGGATATGTACTTCGGTTTAAACTCCAAAAGTTACTCGCAGCACCTTTTAATCTGGCTAAGATTGTAGGTTTTACCATAGTTATACCTAACCTTATGTTTTAATCTTTATAAACTATTTACTTACTTTCGCAGTTTTTCAATGATTGGCTTTAGTTGAGATGCTTCTTTCCTTAATCTTTTAAGACTGGTTTCAACATTATTCTTTCCTTGTTCATCTTGTTCCATCTGGTCTAAAGTTTTTAATTCAGCAATCTTAGCTTTTAACTCTTTAAGTTCATCAACAGAATAATTTAATGTAGTAGTTGTTTGTCTTAACTTAACTTCTTTAAGTTGTTTCTCACACTGAACTACCTGAGCAGTTATACCAGAGTAAATCTTTTTCATCTCATCAACATCATACTCTTGCTCAAACCGATTCTTCGTATGTCCAATGTCCTTGGTTCCATCGTTAATCATACCCTCTTGGGTTACATTAACCATTATCTTATTCTTTGTTCTATCGTATCTTACGATTTTATTTTCTTTCATTTTGTTTTAACCTCCAAGTTAAACGATTTTTCTAATCCACAACTCAAACATAAGAGTGATAAGCTACGCATATTAAAAACTTTTTCTTTATAATGTCCCCCTTCATAAACCCTGTACATTCCTCGCTTCCGACTTTTCTTACTTCTGTGAGTGTAAGAATCACATTTACACTCTAACCTTTTCCTATAAGGTGCATATACGCTTTTTATTACCATTTTTAAAAATCTATGATTACCTCCGATTTTAAATTCCAACAAGCCAACGCTAAAGCAATCACAATATCATCATGGTAGCCTTCAGGAGCCGAGTAGCTCGTATGTCCAGTGGTTTGACTTTGTGTATAAGCATAAATGTTAAGCTCATTAATCAACTCTGGAATATCAGGATAACTAATATTACCCTCTTGAATATTTAAACTAAGATTCTCAATTAAAGGTTTCTTACTAACACCACTAATCTTATAAGGAATAATGTTTAATCCCAATCTGTTAAGGTCATCAAATATTGGGTCGCCTATACCAGTAGCGTCAATAGTACACTGAGCATTATTGTATCGCCTAATGACATTAGCAATCTTATTCTTTTGAAAGTTCCAATCAAGCTTATGAAACCTATCAAAATAAACCACTTGCATATTAGTCTTATCCATTACAACAATCACTGTATAATCCTGATACTTAGCTAAGTCTACACCCATTACATAACTCTTAGCAGCATCTGGGTCTTCTAATCTGCCACCCACACAATCTCTCACACCTCTAAACACTCCACCTATATCTTCAATGAACTTACCTTGAAACTCCTGTAAGAAAACTCTCTCTGGTAAATTCTTTTTTGCGTGAGCTATTTCCTTTTTTGGAATATAAGGATTATCAGAAGTTAAATAATTCCAGCTTTGCATTTCTTTTATCTTTCTATCCTGACCCCTCACATATTCTTCATAAAACCAATTCTTGCCTTTAGGAGTAGAAATAAAAAGAGCTCCTCCTTGTCTATCTGCTAATGTAGGTCTAAGATACTCCTCCCATACCTCTCTTTTAATACTTGCAGCCTCATCTATAATTAACAAATCCAATCCCTCTCCCAATAAACTAACTGGATTATCTGCAGACTTACCTACCAACTCTGAACCATTTATTAGTTTCATATAGCTCATAGACTCACTCTGTTTTAAAATCCATTTTGATAAGTACTTATTCATTATAATAATCACTTCTCTAAACACCTTCTTAGTTAGCTCATAATTAGGAGCAACAATCCACACCCTCGTATCAGCTTTCATTATCGCCATTACCGCTTCAGTACTTGCTAAAGTACTCTTTCCAAATCTCCTACCACTACATAAAGTCCTAAATCTTGCTTCACTCTTATGGATTGACACCTGTTTAGGATGAGGAACATAATTAATTCCATTAAACAACCTCTCCTTTACTTTTTTGTAATCCGTTCTTTGTTTTCCTTCCATTGATGTTTACCAAATAACACTTCTGTTAATTGAACCATTGCCCCCTTACTCACATCTTCAACTCTCGTTTCAGCCTCTCCCATTAAAAGTAATTCATGTTTCATAGCATCCCTCATATCAGCATTGCTAAAAGGAATTAATAACTCACCCCTATCTAACTTCCTGCCACTCTTTTTTGCTTCCTTAATCACAGCTTCATCCATCTTTAATAAATCAGCAAATCTCGCCATCAAAGCATTCACTACTCTCCTTTGAGTTTTCTTCATTTGCGTAACCTCATCGTTTACTTGTGACAATGCCTGAGCTGATGTTTCCTTATTTCTTTCTACCCATCCTTCACTCTTAATCCATCTATAAATAGTCCTCTTAGATATTTTACAGTTCTTAGCAATTCTCTCGATAGGTATTCCTTGTGCGTATAGTACAAAGACATTCTCTTTTACATTATTATCGTGCCTCATTTCAATTCAATTGATACTACAGCCTCCATCTGTTTAGTGAATGCTATCTTCATAGATATAATCCTATCAAAAGCATATTCTTTATCTTTTACTTTTATCTTCTTCCCTGTATAATCTATTTCAAAATCTGTTAATCCACTAAGCTCTAATAACTTCCCTTTAATAGTTTGGTACTCTAATTCCATCTCCTCTAAGCTCTTTATCAATTCCTCCTCTTTCCCACTCGGAATTGATTTTAAAAACTCTAAGTCCTTCAATTCTTTTTCATCCATGTGAAAAGCAGATGGCAAATTCTTTATAATATCCTCTGTCTTTACAGCCTCAATTAAATGAGCAAATCCTACTGGATTAATCTTGCCTTTAATCCTATTCAAATTTACTAATACAACTCTCGCTTCACTCTCAGAAATATCTTTTAGATTAATACAAGGAACTGTTTTAAACTTTAATTCCTTAGCAGCCAACCATCTGTGTTCTCCATCTATCAATACCTTCTTACTCTTATCTTCCCTCATTACAATAGGAACTAAGAACCCTCTCTTTTTTATCTCCGATTTCAACGCCTTAAACTCCTTCTCAGACATCTCATTAGGATTTAAAACATCAGGGATTAATTCTTCCACTTTAATTTCTTCTATCTTCATTTGATTTCCTCCAAACTTTCAGCATATTTTAACCATTGAGATAAATTCCAATAATCAATGAAAAAGTTATTCATTCCAGATAGTTTCTTACCATACTTCCCTCTAAATTCTTTCCTATCAATTGCCTCCAATCTCTTAGCATACTCATTAAAATAATAGAACACTCCATAAATAGACCCTGCCTTCCAGCTTAAACTATCCACACTCTCAAATTTATATCTATCCAACACTTTGAATCTGGTTAATCCAAATCCATGAACCTTAGTATTATGCTTTTTAGCTTCTCTTAAAAATAAAGGTAAATATTTATCCTCCACTTCCTTCTTCCCACCTTTTGAAACAAATCCACTAAATCCTACATAATCATACTTCTTACACATCTCCTTCCAATACTTCCAACCCCTTTCTTTATGCCAAACCACAATCGGTTGCCTTCCAGTTTCTTTTATTATCTTCTCTGTCCATTCTTCTACCCTATCCAATCCAACCACATTCTCAATATCTAACTCCACAAAACAATCTATATAATCTGAATAGTTATTTATAAAATTGATATATCTGTCTACAAACTTATCGTAATTTATTTCCTTACCCTTTTGAAGTGTGTGAGCTCCACTATCCACCATTACAGTAACATTATTTAATTTAGCTTCTTTTAGAATCCTATAATCTTTTAAATGAAGAAAGGAAAACAATAAATACTTTACTTTTAAATCTCTAAAGAGCTTTTCACATGACAAATTCTCTGCTCCAGAGAAATATAAATTAACCATCGTATCTTATGTCCGTTTTAATTCCACCCCTTATCATAACATCTAATTCTACTCCCAGCTTTTTTGGCTGGACTTGTTCTTTAAATTCCTTATATATCTTAGCTTGTAAATGTTCGTGACTTATTGGTAAATCCCTATAACCCATCAAATAGAATTTCAAAGTCTTAAGCTCTGGAATATATTTATTTGGAACAAAATCAATTTTTACTCCATACAAATCTTGAATACCAGTAACAGGACATAAAGCTGTTAATTCTTTATAATCATAAATAATCTTTTGGTCTATCTCTCCTATATAAGGAACTAAGGTTAGTTTATCCATCTCCCATTCCCAAGCCTTTCGTATTCTATCTTCTAATTCTTTTCCCTTCATATCTTCCATTACCTTTCCAAAAGAAAAATCTCTTTTTTTAATCTCTTTCATATTTAATCACATCTTTAATTCCTGCTTTATCAAAAGCCTCTAATCTTTCAACGCAACTCCCACATTTACCACAAGCATCCTTCTTGCCTTTATAACAAGTCCAAGTAAGAGAATAATCCACTCCTAATTCTTTACCTTTGATTGCTATATCTCCTTTATCAATATCTAAATAAGGAGCTTTCAACTCCACTTCATTCCAATCAGCCAGTTTAATCGTGTTTTTAAGTGAATTAACAAACTCTTTTCTGCAATCAGGATAAATGTCATGGTCGCCTGCGTGAGCTCCATAAAACAAATGCTTAGCTTCTTTACCTATAGCATAAGCTGTTGCTAAACTTAACATTACCATATTCCTATTCGGGACCACTGTCTGTTTCATATTCTCATCAGCATAATGCCCTTCAGGAATATCCCAATCATCTCTCGTTAAAGCACTTGGTGCCACCTGGTTTAAAACACCCAAATCTAACACCTTATGTTCTAATCCTAATTTCTCACAAGTTGCCTTTGCACCATCCAATTCTCTTTTATGTTTTTGGTTATAATCAAAACTTACTGCATAAGTTTCATAACCTTGCTTAACTACATCATACAATAATGTTGTACTGTCCATACCACCACTTAATATTACTACTCCTTTCATTTTATGACCCCCATGAATTCATCCTTAATATCTTTATGTTGAAACATCCCTTTAATAGCAGAAGTAATTGTTTTATGTCCTGCTCTTTTTACCCCTCGCATACTCATACACATATGTTCAGCTTCTAAAATTACCATTAAACCAATAGGTTCTAATTCTTTATTTAAAAAATCTATGATTTGTTGAGTTAAAACCTCTTGTAATTGTGGTTTGTGAGCAAACTTATCCACCACCCTTGCTAACTTACTCAATCCACAAATCTTCTTACTTGGTAAGTATCCAATATGAGCCTTACCTACAAAAGGCAGTAAGTGATGAGCACACATTGAATAAAATGAAATATCTTTCACTATAACCATTTGGTCTAAGCCTTCTGGTTTAGGGAAAATCGTAAACTTAAAGTTGTTACTTTCTTTTAGCCATTCATTTAAAAATCTTTTATATCTCTTAGGAGTGTTTTGTAGTTCTTCTGTATTAAAATATTTATCAGGTATTTCTATCTTCATCTTCCCCTCTCATTACCCCAAATATCTATATGTAATCTTGGAGTATAATTAAAACCATACTCCATACATAAATCAACCAAACTTTTTTGTCTTTCTTTAAATTGTTCTTTAGTAATCCCTTGAGGCATTAAATAAATTTTATCATTAGGAACCCTTAGTTTAGTATATACTAAAAAAGAATCCGTAACTCTTAAAACCTCTTTTATATCTTTCTTAGAATTAACTACAAACTTTAATTGATAATCATTAGTTTTCATATATTGACTGGTTGGTTTAAGAAATTGGTTATTCTTAGCATGTAAAACCCAAGCAGTTCCATCAACTGGATAACTACTTTTTAACTTAGGACTGATACTCATAAAAGCACCTGGTATATTCACATATCTTGTTCCATTAGTTTCAACAGTTACTTCATAACCATCCTCCATAAATCCTTTAACTGAACTTTCTAAATCTTTTTGAATAGTTGGTTCACCACCAGTAATAACAATATGTTTAATGTTCTTTGGAATCTGGTTATATTCAACTTTTAAATCATAACCTTTTTCTGACTTCCAACTCGTATAAGGAGTATCACATTTAGTAGTTGTTTTATCAGTATTATTCCATTCACATCTTAAATTACAACCAGTAGTGCGAACAAAATAAGAGGGGGTACCTAAATGTTTTCCTTCTCCTTGTATTGTAGCAAATTGTTCTATTATCTTCATATTTCTGCGTAACTGGTTGGAGTTTCCCAGAGTCTTAATCTAACTATGTTAAAATCCTTTCTTAAAATTTTATGAAATTCTTTAACCACAAGTTCAGCTGTAGGATTATCAAAAAACTTATTGAGGTATTTATGGTCATACTTGTCTAAAATTTCCTTCTTTACTACCTTTTTTAAATCTCCAAAATCAACTACTATCCCATCTTTGTTTAAAGGTCCTTCAACTGTTACTTCTAACTTGTAAGTGTGTCCATGTAAAGTGAAACACTTCCCTTTATGCCATGGTAATCTGTGAGCTGAATCAAAAGTAAATATCTTTGTTATTTTCATAGTAACAACTCCTCCTTAAATTCTTGGTCTGCCTTCACAAAAATAACCTCAAAAGGATATTTCTGTGCTTTTAATTCTAAACTCTTTTTACTTTCAGTTTGGTAAACTTCATAAATAACCATGTCATCAGAATTAATAATATCAGCCCTACCCATACCATTAACAAAAATTGCCTCTGTGTAGAACTCCTTATCCATTTTCTTCAAATATTTACATATCTCAAGCTTCATATTAATATGTTTATCGGTTTCGTTAGAACTCCATCTAAGAACATTGCGATTACGATTCATAATCCTAATCTTACTTCTAACTTTATTTCTTCTCTGCCACAATGTTCTTTGATTCATTAACATAATATCAAGCCAAGACAGGCAAAAAGCCACAGGATGAAAGCCTTAATTACAGGTGTCGGCAGGTGTCAAAAGAATATATCCTTTGATTGTGGACCTAAACCCTACTTGGTATCTTGTTTATGATTTATCTTCTAAGCTTTTAGTTATAAGACTTGCTTCTTTCTGAAATTTCTTCACTCTTGATAATACTTCTTCACTGTTATCTTTCATAAAGCTCGTAGCACTATAACCTTTTAGCACATTACTTTGTCTTCCACCGACATCTAAAAACACTCTGTTCATAATGTCTTGGTATTCTTTACTGTGAACATCAAGCCCTGCTTTCTTTGCTAATCTGGTTAGTCGTTCTATTAATGCTTCTCCAGTGTCATCCTTGTATTGAGCAACTCGTTCTCTTAAATCAATCACTTCTTCTAATAAATTTTTGTATTCTCGTTTACTTACCCAAACCATTTTATCCAAAACCTCCTTGTCTTTGATAATTTATTCCAGCACTTTGGTCCAACTCCTCTACTAAAATTCTCTTGAATCTTAGGACTAATGAACCTTCCACATATCTTACATCTCACTTTATCCACCTCACTAAATTTTTCTTAGTAGCTATGGGTTTAACTTTACCCCAATCAACTATTGGTACATCCCCATTTTCCTTAATGGTTTCTTCTGCTCGTTCGATACTATCCCTGACTTCCTCATCAGTATCACAAGGAGAACTTCCACCATATTGTTTACCCATATAACCTACGCTTGTATATTCCCTTCCATTTTTATGGCTTTTATCATAGTGGCTTTCCTTTATTTCAATTTCAACTTTGTCATTCATTTTTCCACCTCATTACAAACTTCACAAACATTTGAATAATTATCATTTACATAATGAACATCATCTCCTTTTTTTATTAGGTTTCCACATTTTTGACACTCACAACCATCATTTATTACTAAATATTTTTCACCCATTTCCTATCACCTTTATCATTTTTCCTCAAACACACTAAATGTTCCTCTATCATCTATTTTTTCCAAAATCCAATTACTATCATCAACATCTAATCCTAAATCTTCTGCTAATGTTTTTACATCTAAATAATCAAAAATGTTAAACTGATTTTGTTTATTCATTTTTCCACCTTTTAATATATTCATATAATATTTTACTCTCTCTCACTTCATCACCATACTCTTTCATATCATATTCTAACCATCTAATAACTTTTTTTAATACTTCTTTATCATTCATTTTTCCACCTCATTTATCATTCCATCTTTCACTTTGAAACTCTTTCCACAATAAACGCATACCTTTCGTTTCTTTGAAATATCTGGCTTTCCACTCCACCTTTGTATCTTAGCTCTCGGTTCAACTAATTGCTTTCCTCCACAATGTCTGCACATAACTTTGAAAATCAATCTTCTAATCCTTCACAAAAACCTGACTTCTTAAATTCTTCAAGTGTCATACCAGTATCTATTCCTATCTTTTTCAAAAACAACCAATACTTAGTTGCTTCATCGTTATAGTCTATTTTATCTTTCATATTCTCCTTCCATCATTTTAACAGCTTTAATATGACAGCAGTCCTTGTCACCCCCTGACCAAAGACTGCCAAATTCACAAGTACAACTGTAACCTTTATCATTAACCATAACCTCATATTCTGCTCCTTTAGTGTTCATAATTTCAAACACTTTCAAAGCATCAGTTATGCTAACTGGTTTTATTAGTCCTCTATTAACAAGTGTCTTAGCATAGTAATATTGATATAAACTCATCTATCATGTACCACTCCTGCCCTTCTTAATATCTTCTCAGCTAAGTATTTTTCACTCACAGCTATTTGACAAGGATATTTTTTTAATATCTCATCATTATCTACTTCTTTATCGTCAGCTATCATATTAATCTCAATCACCAATTTTTGAATTGGTTTCTTTTTATCAAAGCCATCCATTAAAACTTTAGCAATCATTTGCTTTACATAATCTTGAACATTAGTTAAAGTAGTGTATAAAGCTTCTTCACTGAAAGTCTTATCCAAATCCTTTTTATGTTTCTCTATTACAAATCTCATTTTAGTTTTGTTTGCAACTGCCTAAATTCAACCTCTAATGGTTCGCCTCTATTAAAAACATCAGAGAACCCACTAACCTTTTCAATAGTTATCTTCAAAGTACCCTCCTCATTAGTTAAAATCCTCTTATGAAGTTCCTTATCCACATTATCAGTGTGACTTTCAATATAAGTTTCCTGAGAAACCTTTAGATTATATTTTTCCGACATAGTCATCATCCCTCTCTACCTCTCCTTTGTAAAATCTGCCATTATACTTTACTTCTATCATGAGGTTTTTGCCTTTCTTTCTTACTCGGTAAAAAACAACCCAAGGTTTCTCAAGTTCTTTCTTCATTTAGTCAGACCTCATTATTACGAAGTCAGGATGCTTAGATTCTTTCTTGAACTTATTAGCAATAATCCTAAACTTTATATTGCCTATACTTCCAAGCTTCATCTTATCTCCAGCTTTTGTATCAACTGTTTCCAGTTCATCCCACTTCTGTTTGGAGTACTCAATCTTTCCTTTAGTGCCATCTATCTCAATAGTTCCACTCAAGTTTTCGCCTTTAGTCCATAAAGCACCAATCTTATCACTTGATGGTTTATTGTAGCTATCCGTTACTACTTCTTCAGGAACTTTTTGTTCAAAAGTTTCGTTAAAAAAAACTGTAGCCACAAACTTTGCTGCTTTAGCATCGCCAATCACATTAGTTCTTACTGGTAAATTCTGACCTCGTTCTTTCATAAAGCCATTTACCTTATCTTCAATTTCCTGAAGTGAACCACCACTAAAAATCTTAATTGCCATTTTCAGGTGCCTCCAAACTTGCTAAAAACTTCTCTGCTTCTATACAGTCTTTTATTTTCAGCAATAACTCCTCTTTGTTTTCGTAATAGACTTTATGCCTACTACTTGGTTTACCGAACTCATAACTATCGGTCCGTACATTTTCTATTGTGTGTTTCATATCCACATTAGTTGTTTCACTCATCTTTTATTCCTCCTATCAACATTTATTATTCTGTTGAACTTGATATTCTAAGTACTGATTCTGCATCATTAATTGCTTCAGGTGTAGCTCTATACAAAATTCTACCACCACCGATTTCAATTCTATTAACAAAACCTTTTAAATATAACTCTCTGATTTTCATAAAAACATATTGCCTACTTAATGCTCCGTCTAATGCTAAGTAAACCTTATCAGTGCTTTTAGGTTCTTGCATTCTCCATAGTATTTTAGCTTCTGTTTCTTTTATTGTAAAACTCATTCTTGTGCCTCCGTAAATTCTCTTACTATTCTTTCTAAAACTTTGTTTCTTATTAATCCTTTAAATTTACAATAAGCTGTAAATTTTTTTAATAGTTTCTTTTCACAGTTAAACCATATCTTTTGTCGTTCCATCTTCTCATTTAATAATATTAATAATAGATACTTATATAAATATTTATATTATTTAAAATATCTTTTCAAATACTTTAATAATAATAATAGCCCTTATATTATATATATTAGCTTTTAAAAAATATAATATAAATATTTTAACTCGTAACCCTTTATCCTAAGTATTATTATTATTATCTCTACCTCCTTTAATCTTAATTGCGAACTCTTTAATGTCTTTAACCCATACATCACCAAACTCAAACTGACCATAAGTCATAGGACTTTTAACAGCACAAAACCATCTGGCTTGTGGCTTGTTATCGTCTAACTGCCACTTCTTTAACACTCTCCACTCCCAAGCACCATCAGGTGTCTGCCAAATCTCATATGGGTTATCAACCTTTCGTTCTTTCAAACATTCATTTTTCATCTTACACCTCCAAAACTTTCACCGTTTAATTTTATATACAAGAAAACTCCCATGATATGAGAACATAGTTTGTTAGCTCTTACATTAAACTGACAAGTACAACTCTCAGCATTCACATCAACCAAGTAAGTGGTTTTGTTATAACCTTCAATTGGTAGGATGATATAAATTCCTTGCATAGCACTTTCCTCAATCCTTTTTAGTCTATTCAGTTTTCTTGCTTTACTAATCTGACCACCACCTTTTAATTTTCCACGAGCAACATCCCATCTGGTAAAATCTTCATTCATTTTTCCACCTTTTGAAGTTGGTTAAATAAACAACTAAATCTTGTGAAATCACCTAAGTATACTAATCCTAATTTCTTAACTAACTTTTCTGCTATCAAACCAATTTCACTATCTAATATCTCTATCTTTTCGTTCTCTGGTCTATCCTGATTTATTCTATATATCTCATTATGTATTATACCCCAGATTTCATCTGCCCATTCTTCCAAAAACTTATCATCTTTGTGGTTTATTAATACCATTTTTTTTCACACTCCTTTTCCAAACACTTTTTTTACTTTCTTAAAATGTTCTTTAATATTCTTCTTTTTAAAAGTGCCACCATATATGAGTTTTCCTTTCTTCATAGTCACACCTAATTCCTTTGTACCGAACTCTCTCTCGGCAATCTCCTTAATAGCATTGTTACCAGTTTCGAAATCCTTTAAACAATATTGGCATTCACTACCTAATATCGTTCCTTTTTTACATTCTGGACATATCATTTTTTCACCTCAATTAAAATCTCTATTACATCCTCAAATATTTCAAACTCGTGTTTATGTTCAATTAAAACTTCAGAGTCTGTAAATGCTCCTCTAAGTTCATTATGTTCTTTTAACCATTTACCAAAATCTGTTGTGATAGTTTGAAAAGACATATTGTCTTTATAAAATACTGCAAACACTTTAATCTCCTTTCTTTCCATTTCACCAGACCATCCCATAGTTATCTCGTTCTGCTCTTTATTCATTTTTCCACCTCTTTATATCCACCCGATATTATCAGGTACTGATTTTTCCTTTTCCCTAACTAACTTCCACATTTCCTTTCTGATTCTTTTTTTATCTTCTTCAGTTCTTGCAACCTTAATACTCTTTCTTAACTTCTCAAATTCTGCTTGGAATTCTTTTTCATTCATTTTTCCACTCCTTAAGACCTACTATGTTGTTTGGATAACGATATGGAGTATCACAAACGGATGGTGATAATGGATGTGTAGCTCTTATCTCGTTTACAGTTTTAAACCCACTACCTCTTAATAAATTATATATGTCAGTTTTACGATACAGTATCCTGTTTTCTTTTACATAAACATCAAACATAAGAGGATGAAAACCATGTTCTTCTACCAAATATGTTACGATTGTTTTTTGTTCTTCAGTTAATCCATCTAACAAACTAAATGTAAATTCTTTATCTCCTGTTTCTCGTAACTTTAAATCATAGATTTCAATATCTTTATGAAAAATTATCTCAAATTTTAAACCATCTATTAAAGCTTTAACCTCTTTTTTTTCTTTATCAGAAGAATTTTTTAATAATTCTTTTCTGCGTTCTACACGACATTTTGTTTTAAATTTTCTTAAAATTCTTGAGGTCATAATCTGTTTTTTAGTTTTCATTTTTTCACCTCTTTTAGCCAAGCTCTTTCATCTTCTGCTTCTGTATAAGTTCTGAAATCAAACATAGCTTCTTCAACTCCACAACCACTACAAATCCAAGTCTTGTTATCTCGCCTACTCAAAGCAGGATGAGTTAATCCACTTCCTTTATTGTAGTAAACAAGTTTACATCTCGGACAACAAACATCTTTAGTTTTCATTTTAATTTTCACCTTCCTTATTTTTATTCCAGCAATCTCTACATTTTTCAGCTGGGAGAGTATATAACTTAACTTCTGAGGTCCACTCCTTGCCACACTCTAAACATTTATTTTTCATTTTAATACCTCCTCCAATCATTCCAAGCATTCCTTTTGACTTTTTTCTCTTTCTCTGCCCAAGTATCAAGTTTCTTATCGAAATAAAACTCTCTATTCGCATAATAACGGTCATTATAGCCACCAAAGTCCGGATAAGTAGTATGAACTACCTTTGGTTGCTTATATGTCTTAATTAAGCTTAAATGACGGTCTGACAAAGAATATAGCTTATGTTCACCTAATTCCTTAATCTTCTTGAAACCCATCCCTTCAGGAAACTCAGAACTGAAGTAACAATTATCTTGCTTATCCTTGTAAACCTCAATCGGATTACTTCTTCTCCACAAGTAAATCTTATCATCTCCAGCGTATTGAAAAGCAATAGCTATACTACCTCTTGCCTTATCAATTATCTTCTGGCATCCACCTTTAGCATCTTTCTCAACCAAGTGAACTAAGACTTCACTATCAGTTATGTCACCTTGAACTTTGCTTTCAAACCGATGTCCTTTATTGATAAGCTGTTTGAATAACTCGTCGTCATTACTAACAATTCCATTATGAATTAAATGACAAGTGTTATTCTCATTAGCAAAAGGATGATTGCTTTTTAATCTGTTTCCACCACCACCATTAGTTGGTAATCTGTGGTGAACTAAGATACAATCACCTTTTTGTAAGGTGTTCCAAAACTCACCATATTCAAAACTGAATAAAGTAAATGGGTCACTTGTTCTGATTCTGGTTAGCTCACCTTTTCTTAACAAGCTAAGTCCAGCTCCATCTGTTCCTCGGTTCTTTTGGTTCTTAAAAATCCTCAAAAGATTCTTTGCCACCTTTTCAGATGGCTGGTTTATTTTTACTCCAATTATTCCACACATCTTTAATTACCTCCATTATTCAATATTGCTTTGACCATATCTGTACTTCCTGAACTGTACCCTAAGCCCTTAGCTATTTCTCCTAAGTTATGTCCAGCTAACTGTAACTCAAGTGCCTTTTCAAACTTCTCATTTGTTTCAACACCTAAGTTCTTATCATATCCAAACCACTCCAAACTTGGTTTTATTATACTAAGCAATTGTTTCATTCTCGGTTGGTTAGTTACTCTAATTTTGTTTTTATGTCCATATTTACTTGCCCAATCTCTTTGAGATTTCCAAATTTCATCTGAAAAACCAAGCCTACCATACTTAGCAATCATTGAAGCATGTCTAATCATAGCCATCCAAAACTTAACTTGGTTCACTATCATATCCCAGTTATCTGTTCCATCTGGAATCCTTACTTCAATTCCCCAAATGTTTCCATCATCATCCCTTCTTGGATTAATTCCAACATACCTACTCCCTGAACCTGGACTATTTGCATCTCCAACACTTTGTAATCTTCTATATTCCAACCCTCTGGTAAAATTACCTTTGCCAGGAAAGTAACAAACAAGTTCTTTGTTAAAAGCCCTGGTTAATTGAATTAAGTTAGTAACAACTGATTTATCATACCTGCTTAATTCATGTGAATGGTGGTTGTTTGTAAAAGTCATATGTAATCCACCTTTGCCATCAGCAAAGAAATCAGCATCACAATCATTTTTAACACCTCTGGAATTTAGGTAATCAAAAACTTTTTCTTTTATCTGTGCCAATTCTTTTATCCTAACTGGTCTGGTTACAACTTCTACTGGTACACTACCATCATTGTAAACATCTGTTACATAACCTGCTTCCTTATACTTATCATTTTCAACTTCAATTTCAAAAGTTGCTTTGCTTCCATTCCTAAAAGAACCTCTTAATTCTTGCTTAACAATTCGCTTACCTTTGCCATTAGTCTTTTCAAAAGGAACACCAAAGTGTTTAGCTACATCTGCTCCAGTACAAACAGTTGCATTAGGTCCAAATCTAAACTCAAATTCAAAACCAACAAATTGGTCTTCGTAATCTTTGAAATTAACATTTGGGTCTGCTGATTCTTTGTTCAAAGTAAATCCGTCTTTCATTTTTTCACCTTCCTTATTTTCTTTATTTATTACCATTATATTATTATTATTATGAAAGTAAGTATATAAACCTTGCCATGTCCTTTATAAAGGAAATCAAATCTATGAGTAGAAGCCCTGTAACCCCTGAATTCAAAGGGTAAAATCTCTAAAAAAACAGCTATTTTTGAAAAATAACACTAATTTAAGAAATCCTTTATAAAGCAATTAGTATTTTTCCAATATAAGCAGATTACTCAATACCACCAATTACGATTAATCTTCTTATTACTGCGTGAATACAAACCTAAGAAATGAATTGGTCGTTTATAACAAGGTTTACAAATCCTTGAGTACTTCAGTATGTTTTTAAAAGGTTTACTACATCGCTTACAAGTTTTTAACATAATATTTATTTGAAGACTTTCTTCTTGCCACCAAAATAGGAATAACCATGCCCTTCCTTAATAAGTTCATCATTCAAACACTTCTTATCAACAAATACGCTACCCAGTAATCTGCCGAACTTACCAAGACCATGAGAACGAACAGTGAAAACACCACCTTTTAAGAAGTCCTTCGTGAACTCCTTAGCCAATAGTCCTTTCTTCTTCTCTGCTTTATCTCTCGTTCTGCTCTCCCAAGTATCTAAGCCCATTAATCTAATACGCTTTTTGACTTTGACATCAAATCCTAATTCTACCATAGCATCAAGTGTGTCACCATCAATTACTCTAATGACTGTACACTTATAATTGTATAAATCTGGTTTCTTTCTTTTCGTTCGTCTTACCATTTTTTAAAAGCCTTCCAAATCCTCCATCCTTTGAAATCAACCCAACACCAAACCTCCACATCAAACTGTGGGTACTTCTTAGCAAATTCTAAATAAGGTTTAATGTTCGGCATCCTGTTAGTTTTGAATTGAATAAGTTTAGTCTTGCCTGTCTTAACAGCTATCACATCAAACAAGCCAAACAAATCTTTCTTCTTAATAAATCTTCCTTTGTTTTCCACATCGGCAGTCAGCCAATTATCTTCTTCAAGTTTATCTCTGCCTTTACGAACAGTTCTCCAACCTTTGAGATAAGTATTCACCATACATACCTTTTCCAAAGCCTCTTAACTTTCTGCCAAAACCTTTTAAGTAATCCATTAGGAAAAGCAACTATTTCAACCTTGATTCCTCGGTCATTTAACATAATTACCTCACATCAATCGGTTCTTCTGAATTACCACTAATATTAATAACGCTTGATTCTAAATCTTGAATGATAAAACTCGGACTATCAATCCCAGTTCCATCACCGATTACACTATCAAAAATGTAAAGCGTTCCAACATGGAAATCTGATAATACAACCCCAGCTCCGAAAGCCCTCACATCCTTAAAAGTTAAAGTGTTGCAAGTGCTATCAGAACTGCTTGTGTCAATTATGATTCTATCAAAATCTGAATTAGTAACAGCAGGGATTTCTAACGCACCCCTTGTGCTACCGAAATTGATAGAACTAACATTATTAGATAATGTAGCTGAGAAACTATTACCATCAGCTGAGTTACCCATCACAACTAAGTTGTAAGCTTTACCATCTTGAATTGTTAAACTCGGTGCAATCAAGTTATCAACTATAAGCCATTCACAAGTGATAGTCTTATTACCACCAGTTAAATTAATGCTGTTATTTAAACCAGTTGCTTTACCAACTTGTACTCCGTCTAAAAAAAAGTCGTTAATCCTTGCTCCACTAACAATTAAATTAAGTGTTTGATGCTGACGACTATCTTCTGGTTTCTGACCAGTACTCAAAGTTTCTAACCCTGCATCCTGAACCAACTTAGCATAATAAACTCCTGGGTCTGGAAACACTGGAGTGTCATCAGTTCCTTGAATAATCAAGAACATAGTCAAAGCGAATCCTAATCCGATTGCTAAAAAACTTAACATTAAAATCTTCTTCGGTTGTGACTGTAAGTATTTGAACACTGCAGGGATTTTTAAATTAATAAAAGGTACTTTGGGTATATTAGGTCTTGCCAGTTTAGGCAACTTCAACTTTTTAAAGTTAAACCTTTTATTCTTTGTTTGTTTCTTTTTCATTTTTTTGATTCCATCATCTTATTAACTATCGCACCCACTGCTAAACTCACTGGGTTACTGAATATAGCGAAAGCCACCAGTATAATGTCTAAATGAGGTGCTACCTCAGTGGGGTTACTGGTGGTCTTCCAAACTATTATGATTCCTAAAATAACAAATGCGAATATTATTGGTCCAACCAATAACAGAGTTATAAACTCGATTCCTGTGAGTGCATAACTCTTATCATCTGCCATGTTTATTTCTTAGCTATCGCATCTCTCAGTCCATAAACTCCTACTGAACCTAATAATACATATAACTCGTTTGGTATTGCTATTCCTGCTGCTTGTGCAACTGCACAAATTCCTCCAAGTCCTGCTGCCCAAACTGTTTTACTTTTGAAATTTACCATCGTTATTACCTCCAATCATATTTTTAATTAAAATCATTTTTAAGAAGTTTCCCTAAAAATCGTTACAATAATCTGCCTATTAGTACAAGAGAAAGAAGTTGCACCTGCACCTGTTGCTCCTTTTGCGTTTATTTGTATTTGAAAGCCATTGGTTTTCTCACCAGCATCTGGTGTATAATACCAAACAGCATTTTTTAAAGCTTCTCGTCTATCCACTATATTAGAGTTGGAATCTTGCAAAACTACTGTTTGATAACTAAATACATCAGCATAAGCATCTCCAGTTTCTTTATGTTCTAACTTCCACTGAAGTGATGAATTGCCACCATCCTGACTTTGAGCATTTGTATAAACAAGCCACTCTACCTTAACATATTTAATAGTTTCATCACCACTAATAGCATCTAATTCAAAAGAATTTTCATCAGAAGATGAAGCAGCTATTGAAATATCTAAATCACTGGTTGTACTTATCTGAAATACCTCAGGTATTGAATTAAAGTTACCATTTAAATCTGCTGAGTATAAAACTTCTCCATCCGACCATTCTTTCCAAGCCATTCTTTAATCCTCTGTATAATAATTAACATAAGTTATATCTACAAACATATCTTTAATATAATGAGTATGACTTCCATAATATCTAATCTGAAAAGTTGTTGAAGTATCAGGTAAGATTAAAGGTTGAGATACTGAAGCTCCATAAATATTATAAGCACTTGTAGCAGTTTCATAAAATACATATTCTTCATTTGTACTCAAAACTGGTGCGTAACTCGACCAGCTACCAGAAGTATTATGTATTAACTTTTGGTCCATATAATTAGTGGTTAAAGTTGAACCAGTAATTTTAACAGTGCTTCCAACATATCCTGCTGCATCACTAACTTTCATTGTAGCTCTAAAAGTTATACTTAATAAAAGAGCATTAGCTTGATGAGTTATTGTAAAAGCTCCATCAGTAACATCCTCCCAAGTTGCACCTACAACAGAAGAATTTTCAGTTGCTAAACTGAAACTCTTTTTATGTATCATCTGATAATCAAAGTTAGTATTTACTTCATCAGCATCTGCTGTTGTTCCATTGACGAACTCTGTCCAAGCCATTTACTCATCCTCCAAAGCCTTAACTCTAACTGCTAAAGCTTCTAAGTCCGTAATTAACTTATCTATCTTTTCACTTATCGTTGTAAAATCATCATACATCTTTAACTACTCCCAGCATTTAAATTATATATGCAACCAATTTCCATAATCCTATCAGCAATACTCAAATCACTTCCATCTCTCACAACTTCCCATTTAAATTTAAAATTACTACCCACAGCAGCACCTGCAAATCGGTGAATAGTATCTACAGTAACTGCTTCCCAAGTAGAACCATTATCCGAAGTAGCATACATAGTCGCTGTACTTGTACCATCAACAGAAGTATTCCAAGTAGCCATGAAAGACTTAACAGCAGTCGCTACATCATTAAAAATAATATTTGAGGTATAAAGTCCGTAACTGGCTAATGTTCCTGCTGCTGTGAATACAGGAATACTATGGTCAGCAGTAAAATCAATATTACTCCCACTTGAATTACCAGCCTCTAAAGTCCATGAAATAGTACAACCCCCTGAAACCATTAGCAAACAATTAGCGTGACCATAATAAGTATTATGTACAACCACCTTATCAACTATGAAAGTTCTGTAGTTCATATCTATTAAATTATAAGTTGTGAACTCACCAGGTGTCTTCACTATTTTATCTATCTTAACCCATTTCTTATCAGAAGTATAAACATAATCTTCCTCAGTCATAATAGCTACATCAAGACCCATTTCATCAACACCATCTATAGTTGCCCAACCCTTATTTTTAATCCAGAAAGGATGGTTAGCAGTAGGATATAAAACTTTTCCATCTACTAAATGTAATTCATGTAGATTAGTATGTTTTTTTACTTGTATCTTATGAACAATACCAGACTTAATCTCATCATTTTCTTCATCCCATACTAATACTTCATCACCCTCTTTAGCTTTCTCTATTGGTTTTTGACTTCCATCAGCATAAGTTAATAATTGCTTTCCTAAGAAACAGGAACTGCCTGACTTACCACCATAAGCTTTTAACTTTAAATCTACAGGATTATCAGAAGTAACTAAGTCTTCATCAGCAGTCCTATCAGTTCCATATTCATCAACAGTACCAGCAGTTGCATAATTAAGTTGTGTACCATCTGGTAAGTACCACCAACCTTTAGCACCACCACCATTATTAGCACCAACTTCAGACCAAGAACTCACACTCTCATTCGTAGAAGTATCTGATGGAACTCCATCATAACTTTTAGTATAATAACTATTATGAGTAACTATATCATCCACTAAAAAAGTACCATACTCCATATCCAAAAAATTATAAGTATCATACTCTCCTGTAATAGCAACAATATCTTTAACCTTAACTTCTTCAAAACCATCATCTACTAAACAAAGTAATTTATCACCAACTTCTAATTTTTTACAACCCATATTCATTTCATCAATTCCACTTATAGTTGCCCAACCTTTATCAGATACATAAAAGGGATGGTTAGCAGTTGGCTTTAATAATTTACCATCTTCAAAATGTAATTCATGAACATTATCGTGTTTCACAACTTGTATATTATTAACTGTTGAATTAACTACTTGTTTTGTTTCTTCATTAAAACTCTTAACTAAATCCCCTTTCTTTATATCTTTAATCTTCTTATAAGAACCATCAGACATATTAATAAATGAATCTGGTAAGAAACAACTTGACCCAGCACCAACCCCTGCAGTCATAGTAGCATAATGCATTCTTCTACCTATATCCTCCCCACCTCCACTCGCAGCAACGAATCCTGCTGAAAGAGCAATCTCAGTTACATTTGTACACTCATTAACTATATCATTTGAAACAAACATACAGGCTAATATTTCAGCTCTCTGAGTTTCAACACTATTTCCAGAATCTGAATAAATAATCCAGTCATTACTCGCTGTTCCATCTGAGTTTTCTATATTATGTTTGTTACAATCATAATCTTCTATCGTTCCAACACTATCAGCTGTTATAACCATATAAACACTACCAATAGCAGATAAATCCTCTGTGTAATAATAATCATTAGTAGAATCGTAACTCATCTGATAAGTTGATTCAACACCTATCTGTCCATTAGAAGTTGAACCTATGAGATTATCCCAGTAAAGCTTATTCCATAAACTACTAACTCCAGAGTTATAATTAAGCTTAGCATTAAAACCGATATAAGAAGCATTCCAAATCAAGTTCATATAATTAGAGAATTGATTAATTAAAAAAGTAGTTAATAAATCACTTGCTTCTATTACTTCTCCATCCTTAATTGTCATTTTTAAACCATCGTATTAACAACCACTATAGCTATCTCATCAGTGGCTGTCTTACTAATACTCGTAAACACATCCCTATCAATCATTAAAGGTGTTCCATCAGTATTGAAACTACCACACTCATCTATTGGAAAACCATTAGCTTGTAAACTATTTAAATAATATCTTAAAGTTACTTTCTTATTAGTCTCATCAAAAGTAGGATAACCAGTTACGAAAGTATCACTTAAATCAGCAGTTGCCCACTGCCTAAGCAAATCATAAACCACATCATCATCATCCCAATCATCAGTAACATTATTAGTTGTGATAACTATTTCAAAAGTATCAATATCACCAACTACTGTTCCAGTTTCAGTCAAATCCTCTACATTGGTAGTTCCAGTTGTAATCCAATTCCAACCAACTGCTAATTGAGAAGCTGTCCTTGTTATCTTAAAATAATCAGTTGCTAAAGTACTTCCTAATCTAACCTCTAAAGCTGTTCCAGAACTTTTAAACATAGCTAAAGCTGCAGCATCTTTAATATAAAGCCATAAAGAAACTGGTTCAGTACCAGTGATTTTAGTTCCTGCAGAAGCTAAATCTGCAATAAACCACCTCTTTGTAGCACTTGAATTATCTGTTTTAAGATTCTGAGCTGAACCATCTGCCACTCCAGCACCTTCTTTATAAGTGGTCGTATTAGTAGTTGAGTTCTCTCCACCATCACTTGAAGTCATAGTATTTGAACCATCATCATTAACAGTACCATTACTTATAGGGATATGTGTTGCTAAAGCAGTATCTGAAACTACAGGTGTAGTCGTGCCAATACCAACTCTAAAAGTAGAAGGGATAGTGTAATCAGGTGAACTCTTATAAGTTCTGTTTAACATTACATTCTTTCCTGAATTAGTTATTACTCCACCTGTTGCCATCTTAGCCTAAAACCCCTTGGTATCTATAGTGTATCATTTTCAATCTTTATAAACTATTTAGTTTATTCACAAGCTGAATAAGTTATTGCCTCCCTTTGAACCCACTCAGTTTGGTTTCCTGCTCCTATCTTGTCACTACCTAACACTCCACCAGTTGGATGTCCTAAAATAAATGAACTGGTTACATCTCCCCAATTAACATCACCCCATATACCAAAAACAGGATGACCCCAAATCATACCACTTCTACCATAATAAGCCAACCCATAAATCCCTTGAGTTGCGTGACCATAAATACCTGTTATTCCAGCGATACTCTTTGAAAAAATAGTAATTGAACACTTAGCGAACTCAACATTATGGGTTAAATCAACCAAGCTAACAAGGAAATCACTTTCACCAGATAGTAACTGTTCTAACTCTTGAAGCTTAACAACCACATTACTTTCAAAATCAGCAGTTCGTAACTCTCTATCACCAACAATTACTTTATCAGATTTATGAGGATAAGATTTTTCAATAGTGTTAATTACGAAAGTACTATTAACGCTGTTATTTGTATCAATCACAGATGCTGTTTGTCCAACATCTAAATCATAAACTCCCTCAACTAATAAAGTAGTGAAGTTAAAAGGTTGAGCATACTTTGCTAAAATCTTATCAGCTTCTAACTCTGCATCCTCAACAGTCTGTATTAGCTTAGGACTGAAAGTTCTTTTAAACTCTCCATAAGCAGTTATACTTGTTGGGTCATAAGCACTAATAGGAACAGGAATAGCATGAGTATAATCAACTTGTACATATTGGTCTGCAGCCCAAGCATAACCATTATCAGTTTCCCATTGTAATTTCTTATTCTCAAAATCTACTGAGTAATCATAAGCACTTGTTGCTCCTGGAACTCCTCCAACTCTTAATGTAGTCGGTGGGTCTGAAGCATCAGCATAAACTTTAACAGAAGTTGGTTTAAAACTAAGAGTTCCAATTCCTCCATCTCCACTTGTCCACCCACTCGTAGTATCTAATTTTCCACTTGTAGTAGTTTCAATATCTTGTGTAGCACCTAAGATTATAACTCTATTACACAACATACTATTATCTTTCTTCCACTTAGGCAAATTACTAACATTAGTTCCAACTGTTAAAGTAGCACTCGCTGTAGTGAATCCTTTTGGTTCAAAATAAACTAATTGAGTAGATGGATTATAATAAAATTGGAATTGAACAAGCTCTGCTAACTCTTTCATCTTAGCAAATACATCCTCATGCCTACAAACAAACTTTACTAACTTCTCACTATCAAGAGTTCCAGTAGCTTGAACCGAAGTACCATCAGCAGTTAAATCAGTGTGTGTATTAACTAAATCTAAAAATATAGCACTTATCTGTCCAGCACTTGCATCAACATTTTTATCATAAGAATAAGTAATCTCCTTTTTTATAGCATCATAAAGTTTATCATTACCTTTAATTTTATAACTATAACCAGTTTCTTCAATAGCAGTTATCTCACCCTCAAATATGAATTGGTCAGTTGCAGAACTCGTACCTCTCTTTATAGTTATAGTTTGAGCAACATCTAAAGTCACAAGACTATCAACTCCTTTAACAACTTCTATCTCACAGCTCATTATCTCATAGCCATAAGTCTTTTTTGTTTTCCACTTACGAAGCTTAGCAGTAACATCTACAGAATTTATCTTCACTTCTGTAAGCATGATTACTGCCATAGTTCTTTAAACTGCTCCCAGAGTTCTTTAAGTTCTTGCTTCTCCTTTCCTGTATCTTTTCCTGTAAATATATTTTTCATTTATGAAGTACCTTGAATTAACATTATCCTATATTCACATCTTAAACTAACCCCAGCTACAGTCCAGTTAGTACTCATACTTGCTACTTTAACTTGATAAGTTGCTCCAAGTTCATCAACTATTAAAGGTACACTTGAACTCTGGTCGCCATCTATTAATGCCTCTAAAGCATTAACTGCTGTTATAATATCTGCAGTTGCTCCTACAAACACTCCACTTACAGAGATGGTTCTGGTTACTCCAAGCATATCAAAAGTTATAGTTTCAGTTTCATCTTCTCCAGGCATTGGCATTGGAATAATATTTCCATTTAATTCATTACTAATTCCTTGAAGTTTCGCTAAACTTATTCCATCTAATGTTGGTGTTGCCATTTTTATTTATGTAAATGTGTAACTATTCCTCCTACTTAAATTATCCATCATTATACCACTCAGTTGGTCAGCTAAGGCTTGTAAATCCATATCATTTGAGACATTAGCATTGATTGTAATATTTGGGGTAAAGTTATTGGTCATCCCTTGCATATGAGCTGGAATGACAGTTTCTCCTTGATGTAAGTTATACAATCCTGTTTGTCCTATGTAACCCCCAGTTTGCAGATTTGGTATAGGTGAGCCAGGAAGAACTGCATTTGCTAAATCTATAAAGAAATTAACTAAAGTTTTAAAAGCAGATTTTATTGGGTCTATAATATTTGTAGTGAACCAAGTAACGATAGTTTCCCAAGCATCCTTAACTGGCTGAACAACATTATCATTGATATAATTATACACACCTAAAAATGCCTCCTTTACTGGTTCTATTAATTTCTCACTTATAAAATTCCATACTGCTAACCAAGCTCTCCTTATTGGAGCAATTACCTTTTCACTAACGAAAGTTGCTACCACACTCCAAGCATGACTAATATTCTCTAAACCTTGTAAAAAAAGTCCTGATACAGTTTCCCAAGCAAAACCAATGTTTTCAATTCCTTGTTTAAAGGGGTCTGAGATAAAAGTTGTCCAAGCATATCCTATATTTTCTATGCCTTGTTTAAATGGGTCTGAGATAAAAGTTGTCCAAGCATAACTAATATTTTGTAATCCTTGTTTGAAATCATCCCAAAACGCAACCATTAAACCAGCTACAGCTCCAATTCCAGCACCGATAGCAGCACCAGGTATTCCACCAATTGCTCCACCAATCATAGCTCCAGTAGCAGCTCCTCCAACTACAGGTGCAACCTTTTCTCCTAATTCTGTTTTCTTAAAAGCGTTCCACTTCTTTAAAATAGGAATTAAGAATCTTATTAAACCAATAGCTAAAGGTCTTAAAAACATACTAATCACATCTCCTATTGGTCTAAGAATTAATAATATAGCTTTGAACATAACACCAAGAGTAGCACCTAATTGAGGACTTGCCTTTGCTAAAAGAGCAGTGCTACCAGCAATAGCACCCAGCTTACCTAAAATTCCAGTAAAGACAGAACTACTTGCACCTTTCTTTCCTCCACCAGATACGCTACCTCCACCAGTTAATCCACCAGCTGCATCAAAGATTATCTTTCCTTTAATTATATCTTCTGCCATTATCTATGCATCCTTGCTTTAGCTTTCATCTTTTGAGTTTCCATATCCTCTGATTCTTTCTGACTGAACACACTTCCAATTAAAAATAACACATCCACTTCATCTGCAGACATTTTGTCATACTCGCTTGGACTTGTATTCAGTTCTTTTGAAAAGTAAAATTTCCTAAACTTTTCTCTTAGCCACCACTCGTCTGGGATTTTTCCTGAGTAGATGGCTCCTCTGACTTTTTTTCCACATCACCCACTGGTAATTGTATTAACTTACCAACAGCTTCAATTAATTTATCATAGTCTTCTATGCTTAAATTATCTAAAGCAGTTACTAATGGTTGAGCTCCAAAAGGGTGTTTCATTACTACACTTGGTAATAACTCCACAAGGAACACTGTTCCTTTAATCCCATCTGCTGTTTCTGCTTTCATTAAAGCCTTATTCCTTTCTCCAGCCAATGGCTTTCGTAAAGTAATAATACCTTGACTTATTTCTACATCCATATTAATACCTCCACTTAGAGTATTATTTTTTTGCTTCTTTCTTTATGCGTTTCCAGAACTTTCTGTACGCATTATACCAACCTAAATGCCCTATCAAATCTAAAGGATTAGTTTTTTCTTCTATTTCTTCCTCATCCTCTGGTTTCTTTTCTTTAGGATAACCTTGTTCTGTTGCCATCTTTAAGCACTCGTTTGCCAACTAATAGGGACATTACTTTTTCCTTCTTTAGCTATTCCAGTCAGTGATAACTCTATCACTCCACCACCTAAATCAACTGGCTTACCAATAGTTTCAATAGCAGCTTCATCAAGCTGAATATTTAAAACTTGGTTAGTTGGTCCTGAAAAGTATAACAATAATTCTAAACTTGCTGTTGGAGAAGCCGAAGCTGTACCAGCAATAGGTGTATTGGCTTGACCCATTAAATCTTGTTGCATAGTACCTAATACATCACTATTAGCTTTGACTGTTATATTAAAGTCGTATCTTCGCATTCCAGTTGCTGGTTCCTGAATAAACCTACTTCCTAATGCTCTATAAACAAATAAGTTATTACTAATCGTGATACTCGCATTCGTTACATACGCTTCAGTAGTTGGTGATGCTCCCCACTTTAATATTCCTTGAGCAAAGTTCCAAGGTGCAGCAGTATTTGCACTAAAAGCCACTCCTGCTGTATTTGTTCTCACTGTTTCTGCCACCCAATCTGCTGAAGCTCTTAATAAATCTCCCTCTGCTAATGTTAGTGTACAATTGTTTAATATACATCCTTCATAAGTATCTACCATATCACTTGTTGCATCATTAAATGCTTGCATAGTAAATGAAGTTAAAGAATCTGCTTCCGTTAAAATGAAAGGTGTGCCTGAACTACCATCTCCTGTTTGCGTTCCTATTACATATTGTAAAAAGTCTATCTCTGTTGGAATCCACTCTATCGTTCCTCCTGCATCAAAAGGTCCAAAACCAGTGAAAGTAGCGTTTCTGCCTTCTCCTAATCCTTGCTCTCTAAAGAAATTGTTTGACCAATTACCAGCGAAAGCAGTGACTTTTCCTTCAACAGCAGTATCTACTGTTACAGCAGTTCCATAAGTAGATTCACTTTTGTACATTATGCCTGTATTGTAGCCCTTATATATGTTTGCCATTTTTAATCCTCCTTAGTTTTCTTCTTCTTCTTAGCATAACTTACTTTACTCCATCTCGTATTCGTTAAAATAAAGTCAGCTGCATCGTCTGGAACATCCACTACATATTTGTCCGTCTTGTATTTCTTCCCATCAAAATGAAAAAATGTTTCGTTTCTTCCATTATATTTTAATTTTACCATTTTTTAACTAATATCCTCCACATTAAATAATGCTCTTACATCTATACTTCGAGTGTAAATCTTGTCGCCTCTTGCTGGTTCATTTATAAGAGGACTTTGAGTAACAGGTGTTACGAATTTCAAATAATAAAAATCTTTCTTATTATTCAAAAAAGCCTCTCTTGTAGTTTGAATATAACCATCAACATTATACATCCCATTAGCATAAACATAAACGCTTAAAAGAATATCATTAATATTAGCTGCTCCACCAATTCCCATCTCATCAGTAGCCACACTCGTAACAGCAACTGCTATTCTCGGATAAGAAGTAATACCTAAATCAGTTCTTGGAAAATCAGGATAAATACTATCACCACTACCATAATCATAAGTTGCTTTAATTGTTAATCCACTTCCAGGAGCACTTGAAAATGTTACGGTGTAAGTAGAATAATCAACTGTGTAATCTGTACCAAAAGTTTGAGCTACTGAGTTCACTGTAACACCCCTAACATTCTTAGCAGTTGCTTCTGCTAAAGCAAAATCAACTTCAACTGTATCTCCAGTTCCAATAGTTTCATCTGTAATAGTTGTAACTCCTCTATCACTTGTGCTTATAATATCAGAGTTTCTAAGAAACACTACCAGTTCCTGTTTTATTTGATTTAAATTAATTAAATTCGTTACAGCCATCTTAGCCCATTACCTCTTGGTATTACTTTATTGTTTATTTCAAAGTTTATAAACTATTTAGTTAAACTTCACATCACTGAACGCCTCGTTTAAAGCATTCGCTACAATCTTCATAAGTTGTTGGTGCATTACTGGTCTGATAAAAGGAGCAGGTGTCATACCTTTAACATAAGAAGCGAAATGTCTTTTACCATCAGCACCTTCCCAGCTTAAAACCTTCGCAGTCTTAGGTCTTATAACCTGTTTCTTAGGTCCATAAATACCTGTTCCCCACTCTAAGTATTGAGCATAAAAAGGAAAACTGAACTCTATACCTTCAGCAGTTGCTTTAACTCGTATGTTTCTAATCAAGTGTCCAGTGCTTGTTCGTTCCCTTACCTTGTGACCTTGAATAGCCCTATTTGCAGATGTTTTTAAAGCATCTTGAAGGTCTATAGCTATAATCTCTTTAGCCCTCGTAATAGCCTCAGAATAGGTTAAAGACATTAATCCTCCACTTTAAAACAATTAGCGAAATCAAACATGACCTCGCCATTAGCTCTACGAGTTATAACATCTCCAATTAAGAACTTCTCACCATTATAGGTGATTCTATCATTAAATTTAAAACCATCACTGTTCTCACTCATACAATAAGCATCTCCTAAATCTACTAATCCTTCCTGTCCTTGAGCATACCTTTGAGTTCTCTTAACAAACACCACAGTCTTAGACACTCCACCAGCATAAGAAAGAGTTTCATCACCAGTGATATTATTAGTAGTCTTAGTGACTGCTTCCCAAGTAACCGAACTCCCCAAATCAACTAAAGGAGCATTAGTAAAATCAGCACTTGTAATCCCAATATCACCAGCACCAGTCATTCTTTAATGTACCCCTTTCTAATTCTCCACTCCCTAACATTTCTTCTAAGAGCTTCATTCAATTCTTTTCCAAATAACCTTTTCTTTTCTGCCATTACGCAAACATTGGTCTGACTAACTTATTAGTAATCTGAGCCATTAACCAATCCCTTTTCTTTTCCATAGAACTTAATGCCCTATCAAAATGAGGATAAGGAACACCTTTTTGAATACTCATATCAGGAACTGTGTACCCTGTTGCGAAAGTGTAAGTACCACCAATCATATTAACAGCTGCCATTATACCTGCTAAACAAGCACATAAATCTCTCACTTGCTCTGTGTAATCAGTTGCTGTTCCAAGATAAGCACCAAAGTAATATTTAACATTACAGAGTTGAGGATAGGAGTTCTTCCAATAAGTTTCCTCAGCTGCACTTCCTAATTCTAACTTACCCCATTGAGAAGTAGAATATAAACTTGTTCCACCAATCGTTACTGAATTACTATCTATCGTTACAGAATAAGGAGCAGTTATTAAAGGATATTTTTTAGTATAATAAATCCTGGTATCATCACCAGTAAAAGTTTCATCAGTGTAAGTATTCTTAATAATTCTATAATCAGAAGTAGCATCTATTGCAGAACTAAATGCTGGACTAACTGTTAAATCGGTAGCAGTACCATCAATTATAGTTCTCGCCTCTCCAGAGTTAGTTCCAGAGATAATCCAAACCATATAACCACCAGTTAAATCAGCTTCTGCGTTCCACTCATCTACATCCCAACTTGCACCACTATCTATTACTGAAGTGGTATCTCCACTTGTAGCAGTTCCACTATCTTGAAGTTTCAGAAAGGTCGTATGGGTCAGAGCATCAACTTCAGATTGAGCCATCTTAATAAACTCAATTGTATCAGCATCTGAAATATCACTACTCGTAATACCCATTTGTCGCCTAACATCATCTGCCGAGCAATAATAGGATAGAGTTGTCATTATTCATCCGATACATAAATCAAAAACTTAAAGTTCTTAGCATTCCCACCATCAGCAATAACTGCTTTAAAACTACCAGTTACGAAATTCTTAGCTGCTTGTTCATTAGTAAATACTCCTGCATCTGTTCCATCAACAGCACTTACTCTTGGGTACCAAGTTTTATCTGCCGCCCCTAAATTAGTTACAACTAAAATAGTTTCACTAACTACAGCTTCATTAGTAAGAGTTAAATCTGCTCCAGCATCTCCATCGTCATAATCCATAACAACTTTCTCTACATAACCAACTACATTATTAGTGCCAGTGATTGTTAAACCACCACCTGCAGCACAAGTTCCAGTTAATTGTATAATGTTCATTATTTATTCCCAATACCAAACAGAATTACCCTTTTCATCCTTTCTTCTTTTATGAACTTTTGGTTTTTCTTCTGCTTTTACTTTAGCTTTCTTTTGTGGTTTTTCTTCTTTTGAAGAAAACCCTGCTTTCATTGCCATCTTAATTTCCTCCGATTTATAATCCTTGTACTAATGCTAATCCTTTAACCCAAGTTGCTGCTGTTCCAGTTGTAAT